>Ga0116227_10014254_pt1 | contig 12173 bp, 8 predicted proteins | sample S1TSphgellanicum_FD_89693 | JGI IMG/M metagenome (GOLD analysis project Ga0116227, IMG submission 89693) | Host-associated microbial communities from peat moss isolated from Minnesota, USA - S1T2_Fb - Sphagnum magellanicum MG | ecosystem: Host-associated > Plants > Peat moss > Unclassified... | reverse complement strand
GTTTAGCCTTGGAACAGGTGATTAAGGTGTTAGCCAGTCATCCTGATAGCCAAAGGATAACTCTACTGATTCATATCAACAACATTCCACTGGAAGATGTACAACTGCTGTTGTCTAGTGTCACCATGAATCTCTTCATGGAAGAAGACTTAGATCTGAGTGAAGGATTGGAAATCTCCCCGGTGGAGAAATTGGGAGACCTGCAATGGGAAGCTTTGTTACCCCGCATTCATGGCAGAATTATTTTAGAACCGGAAGACCAGCAAGTCTTGACACAAATACCTGTGGGTAATCTACTACCGTACTCCCTTGAGAGTCTGAATGATCAAACATTTACGCTGGAGTTAGAGGGTGGAGAAAGTGGCAGATATTAATTTAGCTAACGCTGCGAACATTCAGATAATTATTCTCCCTGATTGGTCGCAACCAGAAAATTTACTGGGCACGGCTTTAGCAGGCTCATTTACCTCAGACAGGAATTCTGCCACCTTGCACTAGAAACGTTGAAAGTGTCTGGATTCCACCCAACTAATCACCAACCCCCCCAAACAACCCAAAGCTAAAAGCACAGGCGTCAACCAATCACCCCAACGGACATACAAAGTCTTAGTATTTCGCCGATAAATGGTTTCAGCATGGGTTTGATAGGTATTAATCTTTGAGATCCATAACGTTCTACCGTGAGGATCAACAAAACCAGAATAGCCCGTATTAGTTGCCCGTACCTCCCAACGATCGCTCTCAATTGCCCGCATGATATCCTGGGCATGGTGTTGGGCGGGCATGGGTGCACTGTAATGGGCATCATTGGAAGCACTGAGGATAAATTGCCCGCCGGCAGCAGCTTGATAGCGAACTTGTTGGGGAAAGGCTGATTCGTAACAAATAACCGCTATGGCCCTCCCCAAGGGGGTATCAAATAGCTGATGGGGATTACCGGGGACTTGGTGTTCATCTAGGGGTGATAACCGATTAATGATACCACCAAGAATCCCTTCAAAGGGAATATACTCCCCTAGGGGGACTAATTTAACTTTGTCATAGTGGCTGACAATCTCCCCATCACCTGCAACTGTAAATAAACTGTTGGTGTAGCTGCGCCCCTGTTGCCCAAAGGCACCAACCCAAGCCACAACGCCTTGTTTCCCCACCGCTGCCACCAGGGAGGTATTGCTCAAATCACGCTGGAACACAGGTAATGCTCCCTCTGGGGTCAGGACTCCCACTACCCCTTGTTTAGCTAAGGTTACATAACCACTGGTGTAGCCACTGAGGGCGCGACGGATTCCTTCGGGTAATAGTTTAATTTGGTTAGGGATGTTACCTTGGACGATGCCAATTTTCAAGGCTGCTGCTGGGGGTTGGGCAATGGGTTGGAGATATAGGATCAACCCCAAAAGATGACAGGTAACCAATAATCCGGTGGCGATCGCTAAATTTCGCCTATTCCACCCTTCGGCAATAATCCCATTCACAGCCACAATTACTGCCGTTACCGCACTAGGTCCAGAGAGTTGGCCAAGGTGCAAAATTACTAAGTTATGAGGTGACTGGGTATAGGAAAGAGAACTCCACCACAGGGGACCAGCACTCCAAATGGCCTCTAAAGCACACCAAATTCCTGTCCCTAAGAGGATACGTGTAGCAAAGTGTTGCCTTTGTAGCCGTACCATACAACCCGCCCAGGCTGTGACTAACAACCCTCCCCACAGGCTAACGAATGACCAGCAAAAGCAGGTAATTGCTAACCCTGGCAACCAGGGAACCCCTAACCAAGTCATGGGGTAGATACCAGTAATCCAGAATAGGGCTAGTCCGTGATAGCCGATGCCCCAAAGGAGGGGGAGGGTGATGGATTCACGCCCTTTGCTTTTCCCCATTAACACCCACAATGGAGACAGGGCAACCCAAGCTAGGAACCACGCACCCACGGGGGCAACGGTCAGCCCCATACAAATACCGCTACCCAAGGCTAGGAGATATTGGTTATTCAGCTTCTTCTGCATCACCACTGTCAGGGGGAACTATAGCTACACCAGTTATGGCATCGTCTTCATCCAGACGCTGTACTCTCACCCCTGTGGCCGATCGCGATTGGACGGAAATCGCATTTACTGCTTGGCGAATGATGATACCCCGATTTGTTACCATCATAATTTCATCATCGCTGTTGACAATCCGCAGGGTAGCTAGTTTGTCTTTGGTTTTGCGGTTTTTGAATTTGGTGGCCATTAAACCTTGACCAGCCCGATTTTGGAGGCGGAATTGGGCTACTGGTACCCGTTTGCCATAGCCTCCCATGGTAATTACTAACACCCAAGGACCAATGCAGCCGTTGCTGGGAACTTCGGTGGTTTCTTCGGTGGTTTCGGTTTCTTCGGTTTCTATTACCTCTTCGATTTCCTCAGGGTCCAAGGTTTCCAGAATTGCGGCGGGGAGGATGTCCATTCCCACCAGTTCGTCGCCTTTCTTCAGTTTCATCGCTTTGACTCCCCGTGTGGCGCGGCCTAGGGGACGCAGTTGGTCGTGGTTACAGCGAAAGTGAATCACCATCCCCAGGCGGGAACCGATAATCACACTGTCTTCTACCTTAGCCCGACGCACCCAGCGCAGTTGGTCCCCTTCTTCTAGGGATATGGCAATTAGTCCGTTGGCGCGGATGTTATTAAAGGCTGCTAGTACGGTTTTTTTGATGTTGCCACCCTTGGTGAGCATGACTAGGTAGTCTTCACTGGTGAACTCGTCAACGGGGACAATGGAGGTGATTTTTTCCTCCTTGGGAATGGGCAACATTTGCACGATAGGGGTACCGCGACTAGTCCGGGAACCTACGGGGATTTGATAGGCTTTGAGGCAGTAGACTACTCCCCTGTCGCTAAAAAAGAGGACGCTGTCGTGGTCGCAACAGGTCAAAAAGTGCTCAATGGTGTCATCCTCTTTGACTTTGGCTGCGGCTTTACCCCTGGTGGCCCGATTCTGGGCTTCAAAGGTGTTGACGGGCATCCGTTTGATGTACCCTTGCTGTGTCAGGAGGATGATGGCTTTTTCGTTGGCGATCAAATCCTGATCGTCTATGTCCCCTTCGGCGTGGGTAATGAGAGTGCGTCGGGGGGTGGCGAAGTTATTTTTGATGTGGGTAACTTCAGTTTCAATGATTTCTAACACCCGTTCTCGACGGGCTAAGATATCCCGCAGGTCGGCAATCTGGGTTTGCAGGTCTTCATGTTCTTGACGAATTTTGTCGGCTTCTAAGGCGGTTAGCCGTCGTAGTTGCATCTGCAAAATTGCATCGGCTTGGATTTCTGATAGACCATAGGTGGTGATTAACTCACCCTTGGCTGTGGGGGCATCGGAGGCATGACGGATGAGGTTAATGATGGCATCTAAATGGGAAAGGGCAATCAGTAATCCATTGAGGATGTGGTCCCGATCTTCCGCTTTCTGCAGTTCATAACGGGTGCGACGGTTAATGCACTCGATGCGGAACTCAAGGAAGACTTCGAGAAACTGTTTAAGAGTAAGGAGTTGGGGTTCGCCGTTGACTAGGGCTAACATGTTCGCCCCAAAGTTGGCTTGCAGTGGGGTCTGTTTGTAGAGGTTGTTGAGAACCACACGGGGGTAGGCATCCCGTTTGAGTTCGATGACTATTCGCATTCCGTCGCGATCGCTTTCGTCACGGATATCTGCGATGCCTTCAATGCGTTTTTCGTTAACTAATTCGGCAATTTTTTCAATCAAGGCCGCTTTGTTAGTTTGGTAAGGCAGTTCGGTGATGATGATTGCTTCCCGTTCTGGTCTTCCCCGCTGTTCGATAGTTTCGATGTTGGCCACACCCCGCATGGTGATCGATCCTCGCCCGGTGGTGAAGGCTTCTTTGATGGCTGCTGTGCCTAAAATCTGTGCCCCTGTAGGAAAGTCTGGTCCCTGGATGTACTGCATTAGCTGGAGGTCGGTGATTTCTGTGTTGTGGATCAATGCCACTACACCAGAGATCAATTCCCCTAGATTGTGAGGGGGGATGTTGGTTGCCATGCCGACGGCAATACCGGAGGAACCGTTGAGCAGTAGTTGGGGGATACGGGCAGGTAGAACTGTCGGTTCTTGTTGGGAACCGTCGAAGTTATCAATAAAGTCTACTGTTTCTGATTCGATGTCCTGGAGGAGGGCACTGCTGGTTAAGGCTTGCAGACGACATTCTGTGTATCGCATCGCCGCTGGGGGGTCGTTGTCTACCGAACCAAAATTCCCATGTCCGTTGATGAGGGGCGATCGCATGGAAAAGTCCTGTGCCATCCTGACTAAGGCATCATATACCGCAGTGTCGCCGTGGGGGTGGTATTTACCTAACACTTCCCCTACCACACGGGCACATTTCCGGAAGGGTCGATCATGGGCTAACCCCAACTCATGCATGGCGTAGAGAATACGACGATGCACAGGTTTTAGACCATCCCTGGCATCTGGCAGCGCCCGACCCACAATCACGCTCATGGCGTATTCCAGATAAGATCGGGACATTTCGTTCCGCAAATCTGTCGGGATAATCCTCTCCTCTGAGGTTGACATAATCGAAAAAACTCCCAAAATTGTAGATTTTAGCCTTGTAATTGACAAAACACAAAATTATGTCAAATTAACTTTGAATAATTGTCATATTTTCTCACCATTCTAACACAAAATCCCTCCTCTTGATAGAGGCTCTCATCTTGATGAAAAATTCGCAATCTAGGGTCCCTTTATTTGAGTGGTATGGCTCAGGTAACGACCAGAAAAAATCAGCTTTGTTTCATTAAGGTTGAGGAATGTAAACCGCCTACAAGCTAGCGAGTAAAATTTAAAGTTATATCCCGTTTTCCAGTAAGACTTAAACTTCGTTTAACTTACCCAGAGCTACCTACTCCATTCCCGCTAAAAGAGTACAAATGAGGAGCTAAATAGACAATATCTGATTATGCTACTGATCGGTGTATGTAGGGAAGTATATGAAGTTTTCGGCAAGAGCAAGTAGGACTCCTATTTAATTTTAAAAAAACTCCGTACACCTCTACTCATCTTGCCTGTTCCCAGTTAAGAGCCTACACAGATCATGCCTCCGAATTAAACCGGATTCCCATAGACTGCAAAGATATTAATTTCTCAAAAGAATAGATATGGGAGCTTGATCTGTTTTCCCCGAATCCAAAATTCACCCAGTCCCAATTACCGATGATCACTCATCCTTTCCGACTTCAATTGAGATGTAATTAAGGGAGCCTTAGGAGCTAGAAAAAATCCAGTTAAACTAGCAAAAAGAATAGGTGTTAAAGGACTGAAGTTAGTCAATTTTGCTAGGAGTAAAGTTGTGCTCACAGGCGTGCGGGTTACAGATGCATTAATTGCGGCCATTGTACAGATCATTGCTAAAGTCGGGTTGATTTCGGGAATTAAGGTAGCAACTACTTTACCAATACAAGCTCCCGTGAAAAATAGGGGGATGATAAAACCACCACGCCATTCACCTGTAACTGTAATACTAATGCTAGCCATTTTAGCGATAGCCAAGGCTAGGAGGAAAAGGGTAGGAAAACTGCTATTAACAACAGACTCTAACTCTTCATATCCAAAATAACGTGTCAGGGGGAGGAAAGCTGCCAAACTGCCTAATCCAATTCCAGTCAGGGTTGTACGCAGATAAATTGGTCCAGGAATTTTAGCCAATAGGTAGCGGCAACACCGAAAAATCCCCATAAAAATCCAACCTGCCACGGACCCAATCATTCCAAACAGCAGCGCCAAGGCAAAATCATCCATACCCTGTAGGTTGTATTGAGGAAAATGCCAAGTTGGGGCAATTCCCAAGTGGGTAATTATGGCAAACACCACATAGCTAGCACAACTGGCAACAATAGCTGGCATCAGGGCTTCGTAGTATTCTAAAACATACTGGTGGTGTAAAATCTCCAGGGCAAACATCGCTCCTCCCAAGGGGGTACCAAACAAGGCAGTAAAACCAGCGGCCATGGCGGCTAAACTCATGGACCGCAGGTCTTCACCCTGCAGTTGTAGACGGTCAGCAAACCAGGTCCCAAAGGAACCTGTTACCTGTACTAGTGGTGCTTCTGGTCCGGCACTGCCACCTGCTGCAATACTGATTAAAGAGGACAAGATCATTGAGGGGTTTTTACTAGGTTCTAGCCTGCCACCGCGAAAATGGATATTATCCACAATCACAGCAATTTCACCAGGGTTGCCGAGAAAATGTATAACCAACCCAATGGCCAACCCGCACAGTGGCATTACTATCAGCAGGCTAAAGCCAGTAAAGCGTTGTAGTCCTTGGGTCAGCAATTCTAGAATATTCCAGTACAAGCTGGCAAACAAACCACTCACAGTTCCTATAACTACCCAGAGTAAAATCCACCGAGAAATTACTAACGGGTTCTGTCTAATGGTAGGGAGTTTAAGGGGTAACACTTTTAGTTGCCTATTGGATGGCATTGATGCCTAGTGTGATATAGTCTGCTTGGGATTGTACGGCTAAATAAGCGCAAAGAATCGTCATCTGGGTTGTTTAATATTGGTTGCCACAGATAGAAAATGCTACGTTTGTTGGCAATAGCACAAAGAGCTTAATATTAAGATTATCAATATTTTTCAAACTTAAACCCATCCACTATTGATAGTCTAGGTGATGCTGTTGGGCTTGTAAGACCTTGATTTTGGCTTGCACTTCCTCTGATGAATTGGTGTTAAGTTTAGCTTGGGGACTTCCAGAAATTAAATTATCCCAATTTATGGACTCAACACGACTGTTACTCCCTCTGCTCCCCTGGGAATTCGATATTTTTTTAGTTGGAAGTCCCTAACTAATATTCTCCTCTGTGGAAACTGTGGAAAACTTACCTCAATTTCCCCTAACTCCATATATACCTGCGAGAAAGCTGTGGAAAAGCCAGGGTGTTTTTCCACAAGGTAATTATACTTAAAGAAATTAATCTTTACTCAAGAAAGTTTTCCACAGATTTTTCCACAAAGGGTAGCAGTTTTTCCACAATCAAAAGTTATATTTAATCAGAACTTATACTAGTGTTAATCTTCTGACTTAAAGGTTTATCTGTCAAGGGGGAGGGTAATTTCTTCTTAGGCCTATAGCTTCTGGGGTCGGGTGGTCATATTGAGCCGATCGCCCAATTGACGTAAGGTTTGCGCTAGGGAGGGGTCTTTTTCCCTAAGTTGACTAATCTTATCACAACTGTACATTACCGTCGTATGGTCTTTACCCCCAAACTCCTCCCCAATTCTCGGCAGGCTCAAATCAGTGTGTTGTCGCATTAAATACATTCCTATTTGCCTGGCCCAGCTAATTTCTCGGCGTCGGGAGTTGCCTTTTAACTCCTCAATGGAAATATCAAAGGTGTCAGCAACTACGGTGAGGATGGAGTCGGGAGTGGCTTCTACTTTCTCCCTGGGGGCTTCTAAAACTGGGGCGATATTTTCCACAGTCATAGGTAGGCCCCAAATGGAAATATAGGCTAGGGCACGGATTAAGGCTCCCTCTAATTCCCGAATATTGGAGGTGTAGCTAGCAGCTATATACTCAATGACATCTGTCGGTAGACGGACATTTTCATACTCCGCTTTTTTTTGCAGGATCGCCATTCTCGTTTCCAGATTCGGGGCTTGAATATCTGCAATTAGACCCATAGAAAATCGGGAACACAGCCGTTCTTGCAAGCGAGGAATCTGATTCGGAGGGCGATCAGAGGCGATGACAACTTGTTTACCAGCTTCGTGGAGAGTATTAAAGGTATGGAAAAACTCTTCTTGGGTGTACTCTTTCCCTTCTATAAATTGAATATCATCAACTAACAGCACATCTGCTGCCCGGTAGTGTTCCCGGAAACTTTGCATACTATCCTTGCGAATGGCCGTAATTAAATCATTTGTAAACTGTTCAGTAGAAACATAGAAGATTTTCGACCCAGGGCAAATTTCCCAGCGATAATGACCAATTGCCTGCATCAGGTGAGTTTTCCCCAAACCGACACCACCGCACAAAAATAGAGGGTTGAACTCCTTCCCAGGAGATTCTGCCACAGCTAGGGAGGCAGCATGGGCCATGCGATTATTAACACCAACGACAAACCGGGAGAAAACGTATTTAGAATTTAAATCCGTAGTTTTCTTGCGGTTAATGGCTACACTGGGAGCAACATTATTCTCCATAGTTGCTACCTCCCTGTCCCCCGGTAGAGAAACTTCATCACCTTGAGCAACGGTAATATAAATTTCCACGGGATATCCCAGAATATCTTGCACTACATTGGCAATAGTATTAATGTAATACTTCTGCAGCCAGTTGCGAGCAAAGGGGTTGGGGGTACGGATCACTAAGCAATTGTTTTCTAATTGCTCGGCGCTAGCAGTTTTGATCCAAGTTTCAAAGGTAGGGCGCGATAGTTCTAGTTGTAAGCGATTTAGTACCTGACCCCACAGACTATCTAGGGAAATTGTCATTATCTACCACCTTGGCTGCTAATTGTCAAAATACAACAGATCAGCAAGCACTAAATTTAACATAGAGATCCTCCAGACTTGGGGCACACCCAGTAGGCAATATCCTACCACCCACTGCACTGATACGGAAGCACAAAAGAGAAATGAACACAAAAGATTATCTATTAAGAGCCAAAGAATGCTTAGGCCTATTACTCACCGGGGTCGGGGCAGTTGTGCTAGGGGGTTGCTCCCTGCAAGGTGCGAACCCTGACAAAACCGCTAACCAGATTCAAATTCCCCCACCCATCACTGTCAGCAGCGGAGATCCTAACTTTGTCGTTGGTGTAGTCCAAAAAGCCGGAGGGGCAGTAGTACGGATTGATGCCACCAGAACTGTGACAACCCAGATCCCCGGGCAATACAATGATCCCTTGTTCCAGCGGTTTTTTGCTCAGGAAGTTCCAAGACAGGAGATTGAAAAGGGCAGTGGTTCAGGATTTATCATTAGCTCCACCGGGCAAATCGTGACTAACTCCCACGTCGTCAATGGTGCTGATACGGTTACAGTAATACTTAAAGATGGACGGAGCTTTAAAGGCAAAGTTTTAGGTCAAGATGTCTTAACGGATGTAGCAGTAGTTAAAATCGATGCTAATAACCTACCCACTCTGACATTAGGTAACTCCGATATTTTACAAGCGGGAGAAGCGGCAATTGCCATCGGTAACCCTTTGGGGCTAAACAATACCGTCACCGCTGGGATTATCAGTGCCACTGGACGTTCTAGCAGTGATATTGGAGCCAGTGATAAGCGAGTTGACTACCTCCAAACCGATGCAGCAATTAACCCAGGGAATTCCGGTGGACCCCTACTGGATAATCGGGCCGAGGTAATCGGGATGAACACCGCTATTATCCAAGGAGCGCAAGGGTTAGGATTTGCAATTCCAATTAATACCGTCCAGAAAATAGCCCAGCAGTTAATCACTCAAGGAAGGGCAGATCATCCATACTTGGGAATTGAGATGAGCACATTGACACCAGAATTAAAACAGAGAATCAATAGTCAAACAACCGATCATCCCCTAAACATCTCAGCAGATCAAGGTATTTTGCTAATTGGAATCGTCCCCAACTCCCCAGCATCCCTGGCTGGACTGCAACGAGGTGATATACTCCAAAGCATCAATAATCAACCGGTAACTAGAGTTGAAGAAGTCCAAAAGCTGGTAGAAAATAGTAAAATCGGAGTGGCTTTGCTACTGCAAGTAGAACGCGATCGCCAAATTATCCAACTGGCAGTTAAACCTGCACCTTTATCAGTACCTGGAAATTGAAAACCAAAACCTTAAAGGAGCTATCATGACTGAATTAGGACCAATTATTCAATTAGGTAATCCCACACTGCGGCAGCAAGCAGCTTGGGTAGACAATATCCAAGATCAACAAATCCAAAAGTTGATTGAGGATTTAATTCTTATTGTTGGCAAAGCTAATGGTGTAGGGATTGCGGCACCTCAAGTAGCGGCAAAACATCGCTTGTTTATTGTAGCTTCCCGGCCTAATTCTCGGTACCCCCAAGCTCCAGAAATGGAACCTACAGCCATGATTAATCCGCGAATTATTGCCCATACAACCGAAAAAGTCAAAGCTTGGGAAGGTTGTTTAAGTGTCCCCGGAATTAGGGGACTAGTTCCTAGATATCAAACTATTGAAGTTGAGTATAGCGACAGCAATGGAAAATCACAAACACAGGAACTAACTGATTTTGTCGCTCGTATCTTTCAACATGAATATGACCATCTCGACGGTATCCTCTTTGTAGACCGCATGGAAAGTAACCAAGATATGATCACCGAACACGAGTACCAAAAGCTAATCAAGCAGGAATCAGAAGGTCAGTAAATCTTGACCTTTGAGTTTCGCTACCAAAATATCTCTGAAGAATGAGAATGAAAATCACACCTTAAGCTACGTTTAACGCATTTTTAACCAAAGTCTTGGTTTAGCTATCAGGTAAATGATTGGCTCTCCTGGTGTGGTGGTGATAAGTTTATATTATGAATTCTCAAAAGAGTTTTACGGCAAGCTTTTCAGGCTTCAAACTCTATAAATTCATTTAAGGCAGGTATTTGAGCGACCGCCAACCTGAGAACCCTATAATTCTAAGAACCTAGCGTCATTGATAAGATTACCTTATAACCGGGAGAGCCAAATGATTACAACTGTTAGTCACAAATACAAAGCATCCCCCGATTCAAATTCTACTCAGTATCTCAAGCAGGAAATAAATGTCAATAGCACTCCTGGACGGTTGAGAATCCATCTTGGTTATGGAAATTGGGACCAGCAACTAGAGAGGATACGTCAACACTTACAGCAGCAGGATGGAGTTAGGAAGTTGTCATGAATCAACAGATAGGTAGCCTGGTAATTACCTGTTTTCTTATAAAACCTACATCTCTGTGTTATTCCTTAGCTTTGTTGGCGAACTTTCCGTTATAGTCGTTTCCAGAGGTAGGAAAACTGGAGGTAAAAGATGGAGGGTTCCAGATTGCACTCAAAACAGGGTGTAGGAGAGAGGGCAGCAAAGGGGACTAATGCCAAGGTAGCGTGTAGCATAACACTAGCAACTTCTGGACAAGTAGTATTGTGTGTCCCCAGAATTATCCAAGATTCAAAATATGCTCAACGTCTACAAACCTTGCTAGAAGCAGAACACCAAGTAGTTAGTCAGCAATTTAATCCCATCACGGGATCAGTTGTAATTAATTACAAATTAGCAGGAAGATCAGATACAGAAATGCGATCGCAATTGGTAAGTCTAATTGAAAGTAGTGGCGATCAAGACGTGTTAATAGAGCAACCAGTAATTTCCCAAAAACCCCAACCTATTGAGGATTCCCAACCAGTAATTTCCCAAAAACCCCAACCTATTGAGGATTCCCAACCAGTAATTTCCCAAAAACCCCAACCTGTTGACGACTCACTCAAAACCGAGGAGTCCCCAATGGTAACTTATAGCGTCGTCCATGCCATTCCCGGAAGGGTGCGGTTTTATGTGCCACAAATTGCCTCAAATCCCAACTATATTCAACGGTTAGAGGCATTACTCAAAGCAGATCCGGCGATTATAAGCGAGCGGGTTAATCAGTATGCAGCATCAGTTGTCATTACTTATAAAAAGAGTCTGTTCCGGGACACTCAGACAAAAAAAGACGATGTTTGGGAAGCAGCAGTGCCCCATTTAGTCAATTTGCTTCAATCTGCTAATAACTAGGAGCCAGGGGAGCAGGGGAAAGATTGATCTGTTCTCCCCTCATCCGAAATCTAAAATCTGACTTTTCCCGTTATCTTTTTATTTGAGCGATGCCGAGGCTGCGGCTACGCCATCGCCTGTTATGACCGACACCCCAAAGTCCTATTGTCTTGTCCATTATTCTCATTAAAGTTTGTTTGTTGAGAATTAGACCATAATCCAAAACCCTTACTATTTCTAGGTTTCACGACTTAACGGGAAAAGTCAGAATCCTTTATCCAGTCTAGATAAGACTAGTAGAGCATAATTGACGATTACCGGATAATTTTGTATGGTTTTAGCTAAAACAAAAAGAAGCCCCATATCTGACCCGTTCGCGCAGCGTCTCCGCTTTGGAGTTGGGCAGTGTGGGATGAATTTTTGGGCGATGACGAAT
>Ga0116227_10014253_pt1 | contig 12173 bp, 7 predicted proteins | sample S1TSphgellanicum_FD_89693 | JGI IMG/M metagenome (GOLD analysis project Ga0116227, IMG submission 89693) | Host-associated microbial communities from peat moss isolated from Minnesota, USA - S1T2_Fb - Sphagnum magellanicum MG | ecosystem: Host-associated > Plants > Peat moss > Unclassified... | reverse complement strand
TGTTTGTTTTTGGGTTGTGTGGTGGGGTGAGGGTGGGGGGGGGGGGGGGGGGAGGAGAGGGGGGGAGGGGGGGGGGGAAGGGGGGGGGGGGGGGGGGGGGGGGGGGGGGGGGGGGGGAAGCGATAAAGGAGGGGAGGAGATGAGCACTGATCGATCGGTGGGGTCCTTGAAGACGAAATGCGAGAGTGGTGGTAAGTGGTGCGGGACGCGGACACCCAGTGCGCGCTGTGGATGCGGCCGGGAGCCGCGTGGGATCATGATCTAGACCTCTCACAGTCGCAGCCTGATCTGCAGTGGAAACTAGCTGCTGCGACAATAACGGGCCAGCTCACCCGCCGATGGCCTGTTCAAGCCCGGAGCCCCGCGGCCGGTTGCAGCAGCCATACGGTAGCCAGCATGAGCTAACAGCGCCGTGCACGAAAAAAAGGGTTGTGCAGCCAGGAAGGCGTTGTTGCAATGGCATCTTTCCATTAGGTTGTTGTGATCACATAGGTACTACAGCTGAATCTCCTACCCTTTGTTCATGTGCGGGTGCCGCAGTGATCATGAAGGTTGATTGATTGATTGATTGAATGAGAATCAATACATTTTCTCCTGCTGCTGCTGCAGCAGCAGTCACGGCTCTTGCAGCTTCGTTGACTCCTGTGTTCATGATACTACTAGAGACCTTGTAACAGACTCGTGAATAGATCATAGACAGAGAGAAAAGGAAGGAAGGTAGGTTTCATCGTTGATGAAACAGTACTGAGCACTGGATGCTGGGGAAGATTATGGCGGAAGCTGCTGCGCATGCGGGGTGAGCGACGACGGCATCTTTTTCTCTTAGTCTTTTGTGGCGGCGGTCCTCTTCTTTCTTCCGGACTTCGTCGCAAACGCGGACTCTGCAACCCTGTTGTTGAGGATTTTGGGGATATAAACTGCTGCAGGGTGAAAAAAAGGGAAGGAGAACTTAGGCTGGTTGTAGTGGTGTTACTCTGGAGCTTCGACTTGGATCTTTGGTGTCGTGACGCTTCGGAGGTCGACATTGTGGACAAAGGGATGGGTGTGTGAATCTGTTCGAAACCCAGAATATGCCTCTGAAGGTAAAAAAAAGAACTCTTCAAGCCTGAACTACGTCTGATGTGCGTGAGACACCGAGAGAGAAAGAAACAGGGATGAGTTCATGGCCGACAAGTTAGTTGTGAAATTTTCAGTGGGGAGACTTATCCAGATGTGTACACTGGAGACTAATGCTGAGAGAGAAGGGAAGAAGATTTGTAGTACCTTTACGGGACGCAGCAAGGATAACAAGGATAGCGAACGATATTGTGGAAGTCAAGGGCACATGCCTTTTGTTGTGTTGTCGTTTCTGCTTTCTTTATCCTCATGTGGATCTCAGGACGTTCTTCTTTCTTTTTCTTGTTGCTGTTGTTGTTTGTCACGGATCGCCGGAGCGTGCTATAGATCAGCCGCTGTACTCTCGCTACGACTCTCCGTGTGACTTACGCATTATGTAGTCGCTGAAAATTCTTATGGACAAAACAAAGTCTGGAACTTGAGGAGCTGCTGGAACATTGCCCGGTATCAAGAATTAGGCAGGATTCATGGATAACAATGCCCCAAACTTTAGGATCGCTTAGATCTAGACACGGAAAATGGCTGGGCAGTGTTTGCAGGAGCCGTGAAAATTAATTCTGGGATGGTGGGGATGGTGGGGATAGAGCTGAGAAAAGAGAGAGAAACGAGAGAAGTCCCTGCATATACTGCAAGATCTTAGCGAGAGCTTGTCCAAAGAAGTGTTGTCTTCATAGTTGCGCGCAACCATAAGCAAGTAAGCATGAGCTTCACCCCCTTGCAAGTAGCTAGCTTGGACTCCATGAATACTGTCCGTGTCATACTGGAAGATCTCGCTCCCTGACCCTGCTTCTTGATGTTTTGCAGTATTGTGGAAGTTTTATATCGGTGCTGTGTTTGTTGAATGATCAACTGCAACAGCCGGCCTGGTTTCTTTGTGCATCCATGGTGCGATCTTTGTTTTAGGTTCAGTTACAAATTCGCTGCGAGCTCAAGATCATTATTGATTACTAGCTAGCCAGGATGGGAAGAGTGAAGTTGGAGATCAAGAAGATCGAGAATCCTACCAACAGACAGGTGACGTACTCCAAACGACGCAATGGATTGATCAAGAAGGCGTACGAGCTATCGGTGTTGTGTGACATCGATATCGGCCTTATCATGTTCTCGCCATCTGGGAAGCTGACACAGTATTCCAATTGCAGGTTCGTAGTGTTTTTTCCACCACTAGGAACTTCGTGTACATCCGTGTTGCTACCCATTGCAACTTCGTGTATGTATGTCTTGTGGCCCATTGCAGCTTGCTGCTGCTGCAAGTCTTGTTTTGTTGGAGCAGTACTAGGGTTTCTGTAACTTAGGTTGGATTCTTCTATAAAGCATGGACATGGTGATCCTTACATGAGCGACATGAGTACTCACAACTAGAAGAGAAAGAGAGTAGAGGGCTCGAGAGAGTTGTTGAACCCTTGGGAAGAACATCTATGGGTGGAAATTACACTGCATATGATGAGCTAGTGAAGCCAAGGTTAAAGTGCTTTCCCAAGGATTGCATGTAGTCAAGGTTGAAGTCTTTCTTTGAAAGACTAAATTCGACATGTGACATTCATGTGTTGGTCTATTAACCCAAATTCAGGGATTCATAAGATTAATGATGAAGACAATGTACCCGGATGAGTCCCAGCGAGTCTGCATTGATGATGAAGATAATGTTGCCCGATGAGTCCTAGCGAGTCTGCATTGATGATGAGGACAATGTACCCGGATGAGTCCTATTGAGTCTGCATTGATGAGGTTAAATCGTCTGGGTTGTGGGGATGGGGCTGGGGAGGAGGGGCGTGCAGTATTGAAGACGTGATCACGCGGTTTGCGAACTTGCCGTTGCACGAGCGGAACAAAAGGTGTGCAATCCTCGTCCATGATCTTCTTCTTCTCTTCTTTCTACTGTAGTCGTCTTTCCTCTTCTACCTGCACACCTGGTCATCGATGCAAATTTATTACCTCATCAGCATGGGCGATCAGTCAAACTTCCAAAACAGTTGGTTAGACATCATGGTTCTGGAGGTTCTGTACTAGACGGATCGTACATATAGTGGATCAGATCAGATGGGCCAAGGTCTTGTTCATCTGTGGTGGGGCAGTTTTGAGGATATGTTGACTCGCTTCGCGAATTGTCACATGCATCATGACCGCAGCAAGTACACTAGGTGTGCACCACTTTGCCTCTTTCTTCTACCTCAATCCCCCAAAATGAAAAACATTTGTTCACACGATCGATCAGCTCCTGCATGGATGTTGTCAATGCTTGCTGCTGTACTGCTTTCAAGAGAAACTTTTTACTTTGTGAGCTTCTAGTCTTCTTCTGTCAAAGTCTGGCAGAGAAAACTTCTCCAAAAGTTTCAGAAAACCCAGTTATTACACGCATAGCAGCAGTAGCTGTGCCAGCAATATGTTATTGTGACGAAGACCTATGTGTGCGGATTCCTGCACATTTGCCTGACCAAAACATACCTGCATGCATGCATGCATGCATCCCTAGGCTGCAAGTTACCCATAATAACCATTCATGTGGCGCAATGCATGTGGTGATGATCGTCCTTGCCATCGATGCTGCATCCTCAATGCTCACTGGACATGATTGAATATTCAACCTACAGAAAGAGTGAGAATCTGGAGGTAAGCTTAAGATTCAACTGCAGATTGATCATGCCTGACCTGCATCTCATTACTCATCATGCACGAATGCATTTTTCTGGGTATTTTGCTCGAATATCAAAGCAATAAGAGCTTCCAGAATCAACCAAGAAGTTCTCTGGAATAATAGTTAATGATCACTTGGATTGTGTACCAGTATCTACACAAGGCATTGAAGAAGCTTGGAGGAGAAAAGGATCTAGCATTAACTCAACAACTTGCTTCTGGATCAAGGTGAGGTTGTACAGCTTTATAAAGAGATTGATCTTGTGAATGCTTCCATGCAGTTGCTCTTTGGGCTGCTTGAATATTTATCTCTATGCTGGTTGCATGAGGACGTGCAGTGCCATCACCACCAGAGCAATAGAGTTTTCTCCTTGGGCATGAATGTTGTTCTAAGAAGAGATCATGCCAAGTTCATTGATTCATGTAGTCCATGGAGTGGGGATCGTCTGTACTAGCACTTGTTGATAAAGCGAAACTGGTGAGGGTTGCAGCAAAAGTTATGAGGTTGGGGTGTTGCAAGAAGAGCTGAAGAAATTAACACATGAGAAGGATCTGCTGCAACAACGAGCAAGGTAAACATTAATTTAAAGGTTTGAGAAGCTCTGTTGCAGGTGCAGATCCATCCTTTGTTTATAGAGCTCTAATTGAAGGTGTCAGCTCAGCTAGCAGCTGCTAATTGTACAGTTGCCAGGCATGAACTCAATCAGAATAAGTTCAATACCATGATTTCAGTACTTTAGTCACCACGATCCCTGCACCACCATGCATCAGCTTCATTTATAGCACAAAATAAAGAAGATCTGTAGGAACCTGAAAGGACCTAGATACTCAAGGGTGCTTAAGTCCAGATCAGGATATGAAGACAGTGGGGAATATTCCATTTGCAGGTTGATTCTTGCAGATGAGCAAATCATTCAAACTGTTACATCTGTCCAGCAGCTGGCAAACATGGAGACAGAATTGGAACAAGCTCTTGAAAGAGTTCGCCACCGCAAGGTATACAAAGTGCAAACTCAGACTAGATTATCTAAGTTTTTACTTGAAGTTCTAGCTAGCTAGGAAAAAAATTGCCTTTCAAGCAACTTTTCTTATGCAACTAAAAGTGTTGTATGCAACTACTTGCAATAAAAAAAGTAGCTGCACACCACAGTTTTACTTGCATTTAAGACAAGTTTAAAAAAAGACAGTTTTTCTTCTAGTAGAAAGAGTTTCAAATTCTCAAGGTCCATGCAATTTGCACATCAAAAGTATATTTGGAGCTTCCATTAACATTGTTTTCTGTGGGACCTTGCAGAATTATGTCACAAATGCTTATGATCAAGCTGCCAGTGCCATACAAAGACAGGTGCCTAGATGTTCCTGTTCCACCTTGCAGTGTCTGCAGCTTGACAATGAACCATCTGCTTTTAATGTACTTTTATAAAAACTTTTCATTTGATTAGTCATTGGAAGGGGATTGTCAGGTTTCAAGTAAGTTTTATCCGAGCATGAGTGAAAGCACACTATGGTCTCCAAAAAATGTAATCACAAATACTGTTTTGCAGCATTTGATATTACTACCTGTTGCAAGGCACGACCCAGATAGTTTGCTGACAGAAGATCATCAGCTTGAATCATGTAAGATGAGCAGCTGCTGAATCTGCAGACTGAATGTGTGATTGCATGTTCAGCATGAGTTTATGGGCAACATGCAGTTGATGGCCATGCAACGTGGGGGAGCCATGGCAGGCGCAGCACAAGCTTCACCCTTTTTGCAATGGAATATGCCGGAACGCGATCAACCTGCTACTCTCCAAGATTTCATGGAACATCAGTCCAATGCAACTTCCCTTCTACCAGCCCAGATGTCCAGGTATATCTAGATCCATTCGTATTGCATGGCCGATCAGTGTTCTCAGCAGCTTGTGTCTTGTAAGTTCCTTATGTATTGCAGATGCTCGTTTGGCTTACGAATTCTTGATGGTGGTGATTGTGAGAAATTTTTATTTGACCGCACATGTGTGCATGCCTATCAGGGAAGTGGGAAGCAACAGCGGAGCAAGCACATCCGGTTTCTTTCCGGTTCCATCACAAACAGAGTTACATCAGACATTAGGGCACATGAGCTTGCCACCGGGCATCAATGCTGCTGCAGCTGCAGCTGCACGGGGGCTCACCATTCACGAATTGGACATTCATGACCCATCGGCCAGTACTCGACAATATCATGACGAGAAGAAAGCGAAACTAGAAGGCGGTGGTGCAGGTAACACTAGTATGATATTTGCTGCTTCTTCAAGCAGCAGTGCAGGGGCAGCAGCTACTGCAGCAGATCAGGCCGGAGCTGCTGCTGCAGCAGCTGACGCTTTCGTAAGTCCAGACGAGCAACAGCAGCATGCAGGGAACTCTGGTGCTGCACCATGGCATTCAGCTCATCAGTCACACCATCATCATCACCAGCAAGCCTACAGTGGAGGCTCACAATACCCAGCAGCGTATTTCACCCAGGTAATCATCCCATCACTTCCTCTTTTGAAGTTCTATTGTGTAGCTCCCATGACATGCATCTTACGACAAAATTCTCAAGTAGATCTCAGGAACTACCACATTCACAATCTCTTGCATCCCTTACACAGCCTATATATACAGCTATCTAGACGGAAGCTCAGAGCATCACCATGTCAAGTACGTAGTGCAGGCTACAACGTCTAGATCAGTGTGAACCCAGATCATGAAAGCTTTGAAAGTGTACAACAGACTACAACTAGCTGATCATTGTGAACACAGTTTGACAAGCTGTGAATTTTTATATCCAATCCATTTGTGGCAGAATTCGGATGCATGGAAGTAGCTGCTGCTGCTGCTGCTGCATGCTGTTCAAGCTGCATTCTCCAAAGAAATTCGACAATGTAGTTATCAAAGGGCCTAGCTAGAGACACAGGACTTGACTGTGTGCCATATATGGGGATGCTGGTACTACTGGATCTTGAAGATCTGATCATGCTTGCAACAAGTGATCTAGCACTCATGAGCATTCACTGTTTGCTGCAGTAATGCAATCTGCTGCACTCTAGTAGAACTGTTACAACTGGAATTTTTATTTCTCCATGTCTAGATGGCCTGACTGATCACAGCTAATTTAGGCAGGCCTCTTGATCTAATTTCATCATACTTGAGGTTTCCTGATCATCACAGCTTAGAGCTTGATGGAGTTCTTCATGTAAACCAGGTAGGTAATCATGCTGCAGATGTCAAGGGTTTTCTGCTGCTGCTGCTGCTGCTACTGCTGGGTGTATGGATTAGATCATGCAGAATTCACAGCTCTAGAGCTAGTTCTTTATTCACTCCCGGATCGATCCATTTTAATTCTAGTTCAGATCTGGTATATTACCTACCACTTCATTTTTGCTGTTACAGGTTGATTTATTTTGTGAAGTTGTTATTGGGAAAAAACATAACATGAAATGTTGGATGGCAATAATTAATTACTTCTGATATGTTGGATAAAATTAATTACAAGAGCTGCAAATCTCTGCTGATCATCAATTGCAGCATAATTTTTTTTTTTTCATATATGTCTTGAATCTCTTCATGTAGCTCTTGAACAGTAGTAATCCTAGCAATTGATGCAATTTGGAATATGATCAAATGAAAGTAGGATGAACTTACACAACATGTTGTTGCAGATTTTGTTGCATTGCTCCTTATAATTATTATTTTGTCACTCTTTTATGTTTCTTGTATATAATTAAAATTACAACTTTGTTTTATGCGTACATGTCACACATGTACATTGTACATTAATATACCTTTGAACTTACACCATGACAAAGGACTGAGCTTGAAATTCAAACATTAAGTAAACTTTCACGAGCTTTTTTGTTATGCCTTATTTGTAAGAAGTTTTCTTTTCTAATTACATTAGCAATTTGTACTTTTGCAATTAAAGGTGATAGTCACATTGTCTATAAAATAGGCATGTAATTGGGTTTCAAAGGATGAAAGAGTGGTAACAAGTAGCTAACAAAAAAACTAGGGGAAAAATCTAGCTATGATAGGGTTATATCATAGGGTTATATCATAGTACCTTGGCCACTTCAAGACAGGTTTGTTGAATAATTAAAATTAATTTTGAGGATTCCATTAATTTGAATTTTTGTACATGATATGTCATAATCTTAAAAAATCATGTACAAAAATTTAACTTTGGATTCATTGAAAAAAGATGCATAAATACAATGGAGAATTAATTTACAATTTGAAAAACTTTAGAACAAACTTGGTTAGAATTCCAAATTGAATACTCATTTAAGTGAAACAATGTAATAATTCATGTTCATTATGGAATTGAAACCTTACCATACATTTTTAACATACCAATCATTCTATTTGAAAACAAAGTCACTTTAGTATTGGGCCCCTTTTAGTATTGCAAATATGTTCAAAAATTGTATATTATATCTACTTCGCCCAAATGAATATTTTTTTCAATGTTCAATTATAATCCAAAAATTTACACATATTTTCACATTGTTATTAGATTTTTTTAAAAACATATGTTATAAACATCTCATCCAATAACAAATACACAAGCTTACTAAGGACTCCTAAATATTGTCATATTCACTCTTGAAACTTGTGATTTTTCTAGAAATATTGATATTGGAAATGCTTAAGAATATCAAAACATGTGTCCAAAATTTGATTAATATAAGCCATTAGCAACCCCATGATGTGCATTTAGTGTAAAAATATAAACAAGTTTATCAAATATTGTACCATAAAATCACAAATCATCACTTGTGAACTCATGCGTCTTTAAAAAATGATGGTACATGACGTTTCTTGTGATACCACCCAATCGTGCCTTCACCCATAAGTTTCAATTTGAAGCCTCTAATACTTAATTTAAGGTCATATAAATCATTTAACTCAACATATCATTAGAGTTACCTATCATCTATGTCATATTAACAATGTGAACCAAGTTAATAGTTTCAATGAGTAGAATACAAGATCATATTGTTAACTTAGTTCATAAGTTAATATAATAACATTTGCCTAGGAGTACAAATTAATGTTTAAAATGATATTAATGAAAAGATGACAAAATGTGTCATGTTAAACCATTATTTCTCAAAATATTTCCTAACATATTGAATTAATGCAAACCTTCAAAATCCATTTAGATCATGAACATAACTTACAAAGAAAAAACCATCAACAATGTAAATTATATCTAGTGACCCATGTAGATGATGGAAATCATCAAACCAACACATTATGAATTTTTATGTCACTCTTGATCATGTTAATTTTGGACATCAAGATGTAAGTTCCATGGGGATTATGTTTGTATATAGTTATTGATTTAAAGTCAAGAAGGGTCAACATAGGTTAGCGCAATAATTCCACAACCAATGGTAGAGATCAAATTAAATTATGATCAACCATGTGGCATGAACATGGGTAAAAAAAATCAAATTTAATTTCTTGGAAATAAAAGAAAATTACAAAAAAAGTTGTAATCGTGTTAATCATTTAATATGGTCACCCATTGACAACGCAAATCATTTTCAATAGAGGAATTCACCCAAAAAAACCCAATTGTGAAAATTAATTATGGTCGCCCATGAATGGCATTAATCACTTTTAGTCAACAATGGATGGTGGAAATCGTTTAAAACATCCAAAAAAAAAAGTGGTACAAATCATTTTCAATCACCCCAAAAGAAAAGTAAAGGAAAACTAAACCTTCAAAATGTGGATCATTTTTTCTAAAATCTTTTTTTTTTTCATAATATTCCAAAAACACGTGACTTTAAACACATTATAATCCACAATGGTGTCTAAAACTTTTGTCATGTTACATCCAAATTGGTTTGCTCTAGCTTACACATACCTTCCAATCACCCATGGATGGTGGAAATCAATCTTTTAACACAAAAAAATGGGATGAGTCATTGTAACCAAAGAAGGGGGACACGAACGAATCCAAGACACAGAACTCACACTGGTACCCGTCCGACCCCTCTTACCACCACAACTGCATTCCTTCTGGGATAATCACCCTCAGAAGCTCTCCTAGTATTGCTGCAGTACAATACCACTCTCCTTAAGCACACAAGCTACTCATCTGAAACTGCAAGTCTACCGAGACAATGTGCGATTCGACTCATGACCCTCAGACCGGATCTCTCATCATGTAGCTACACAACCAGATGACAAGACAGATAAAAATCGAACCCTCAAAACAATTGTTCGATCTTTATTACATGCCGAATACTCCGACAGCACAAGCATCCATGCTACTGGGATTATCTTGATCTGTACTACTATTCCTAGATTCAGAAGCTCGCGTCCGTCAGTTACAGATCGCAGCGGAAGAGAAAAACAATGCAGACCGACCTAGAACGCTCCTACGCTTCTGTTCTTCCTTCTTTCTCTCTTCTCCATTCTCCCCCTGTCCGTTTAGATTAAGGTCCTACTTATCATTCGTCTAGCCGTTTCTGGCTTCTTGCAGAAGCTTGGTTAGCCCTTTGCAGATTGTTTCCCTCCAAAGCTCATCAATGAAGCGCCGCAATCCCTCATCAAATTCGTCGTCAAAGAGCCATGCATTCCATGCAAAGGAAATACCATCAACACAAAATCAAAGATCCGCCGTCACTCTCCATTAGAGGCGGCCAAACCGTCCCCTCGTTCACACGTCAAGTCCAGTCTAGAGAGTTTTCTGGAACGGTCACCCATTGTCCGGCTACATCATTTTTAATTGCCCAAGAAAATAACATTTGTCACCCCATTGTTGTGTTTTGGGGGAGAAGGATTAAATTTAATGATCTTTACCATCCAAGTGGCATGGCCAACCTAAAAAGAACTACACCAAATTTTGTGGGTGACCAAATTTAATGGTCCACACCATTATTTATTTTTCATGGGCAACCAAAAATTATCTATGCCAACCATGGGCAACCAAAATTAGTGTTGTTCATGGGTGACATTGGGAATGATCGATACTATTGATTTTTTATTTGATTTTTTCTTATGGGTCACTAGAAATGATTTGCATTATCCATGGGCAATTGAAAATTATCCATCTCTATATATAAGGTTTCACCATTGGGCAAAACTTATTGCACAAACTTATCATGACTATCTAGGTTCACAAAACATTAACTTTAAACTAGAATGATGAGAAACACATCACACTAGAAGAAAAATGTCAATTTGTGACTTTAATTTATAACTATAAAACAATTTTAACCAATTAAAATTGTATAACTACACCCAACATTTAATCACAAATTGTGATTTAACGTGACGTCACCAACTGGATGATGGATAATGTTTACGATCAACATATGTACATGTCCATCCTTTGACCATTTATACAACATTTGCAACATTGCACACATTATTTCCCACATGTTTTAAATTAAGGAAAGTTTTAAATAATGATGTATATGTTCAAAAAATCCATGCCATTGAATTCAAAGAACTTGTGATGGTGCCACTTAATGATGCCAAAATCCACCACATGGCATTTTGAGGAATTTTGAAGCAAACTCATTTATAAGGCAAAGCAGAAGGATTTGTGACCATCAAACACCCATCAACCTAATTTTAAAAATCAATTGTTAAAAAGTTGGATATGTTAAATCATATCAAATCATATTAGAATGTAAAAAAATTATAACAAATTAAAATAGATCAATTCTAACATATTAAAGTACAATGAAAAAGAATAAAATGAAATTAACCTTGCAAGTTATGGCATAATCAAGTTTGATATGGAGATTGAACACCTTTTTCAATTTTTTTTACAATGAAGCTGATAGCATTGGAACAATGATGGATGAAGCAATGGTGAATAGATGCACATCACCCTTGTTGCTACAAGCAATATTTTTCACGATGCATCCTTTCTAAAACTACTCTACCAAATTGTGGAACTCAGCATGAAATGAAGCAGCAAAACTCACCTACAACCAAACAAATGCAACATAAGTTCAAATTGGAAGAAACCAAAAGCAATGTTTTTAAAAAACTTGATTTTTAAAAACTCACAATTTGAATGTCTTCTAGACTACTCCCATTAGTAACCGGTAGTTCAAACTTGCTATCAATCTCACCACGCACTCCAATAACAACAAAAGCAATGGTGGTTGTAGCAAAGGGTTGAAGCATGTGGTGGGAAAAGTTATGAATTGTGTTTTTTGGTAAAAAATGTAACTTCACAATAAGATCAAATGCTAGAATGGTTGTCACTTTTGTGGTTGTGGAAAGTTCAATCATCCAATCATAATCTCTTTTGGCATAATTTATTTTGGCATTCATAGAAAAGTTTTCTAGCTGTAAAAATGATTCACTTGATTTTGTGAGCTTTGGGGATTTTTTTATTTTTTTTTTTTTTTTGGGGGGTTTTCGATTTTTTTTTTGTTTTTTTT
>Ga0116227_10014252_pt1 | contig 12176 bp, 6 predicted proteins | sample S1TSphgellanicum_FD_89693 | JGI IMG/M metagenome (GOLD analysis project Ga0116227, IMG submission 89693) | Host-associated microbial communities from peat moss isolated from Minnesota, USA - S1T2_Fb - Sphagnum magellanicum MG | ecosystem: Host-associated > Plants > Peat moss > Unclassified... | reverse complement strand
TGTCTTATGCAACTAAAAAATGTCGCATGCAACTGCACATGTTGCATGCAACTCCAAAATAGTTGCATGTGAGATTTTTTAGTTGCATAAGACAAGTTGCAAAAGACAAAATTTCTAGTAGTGTTTAATGGGTTTATGAAGGTTCTTGTTTTGGTCATGTCATGTTTAAGGCATGCCAATATGCTACAAATGATGACAAGGTTGTTACAAGTTTGAAACATGTAAATGTGAAAAATGCGCAAGCCAATTTGCAAAAGACAATCACATGGACCAAAAAAAAAAGAAAAAAAGGAGAGGCAAAAATGGAGGCATGTGTTGATAGTGGGATGCGACATCAAAAACTAAAACTTTTGGTGAAAACCATATTTTCCAATAAAATTAGAATGTTTAAAAAGACATTGGAATTTTAAAAAGTCATTATCTTGTGTTATGGGTAGTAGAGGACAATTCTTTTACAACTATGAGTTCCTAAAGTTGAGATGTGGCCAATTGTAGAGGTAATTGCAAGTGTTTTAAACCATGTTGTCACATCTTGTGTGATGAACCAATCAAGGGGTCATTAGCTATTATTTGATGCCTTAACTACATTTATTGCGTTCATAGTCACCAAAAAAGTTGAATTTTAAGAAGTTTCAAAGGGGATTGAAATTTTGGATGAGTTTGATGCTAAATTCCTCCTTTTGCAATAAAACATGTGGCATGAAATTATGAAAGTGCTAAAACCTTTTTGGTTTTTTAAAAGGTTATGATGCAAATCAAGTTCATAACATGTTTACAATAATGTTGGATCCTTAATTTAAACATTTGTGTGTTTTGGAAAATCATGTGGGTTATGGGAATATAATTCATCTTATTTCTAAATATTATGTGAATGTAATCATTCCCTTTCTTATGATTTTTTTCATCAATTAAACCCACTGCTATAAAATGTGGGTGCAGTTCACTAGTCCATGTTTAATGGACTAGTGAATTCACTCAAAATCGAGTGAAATCACTTGGCTTACATGGACACATTTTGGTGTATTGACCCTATTGTCCAAGAATGTAAGATTGAAAGACCTATGTAGTGAAAAAGTCAATGAAAATGAGACTAACATATTTGGTGTTGGAACATCTATTGAAGAATTTTCTTGTGCACTTGTTATAGAGATTTATCTTTGTTCATGATATTGCCCATACTCATAATTACATGTGATGATCCCCTTGTTTGGTGGTGTGTCAATGAGGGATGATTTCCAAATGTTATGTTCTTGGTTAAACAATTTTTTTGGCATTATTCGATCACAAATTGAAACAAACATCAAAAGAGTGTTTAGTCTTGTTCAAGTGTTGACATCTATGTGATGTTGTCATTTACAAGCGAAAAACCTTGATCGGATCATCATAAATATGGTGAAAATTGGGCATAATGATCCATGCCTTAATTGCAAGAAGAAAGTGGATATGCAAGAATACATGAAAGCAAATGCATCTTTGGTGGATGACAACTAAGATTTGATTGAAGAAGCAAAATATTTTAGGGAGTTTACATTTAGATGATGATGAAGGTTGATGGTTTGGTGTTGTATGTGGGGTTGGGTGGTTTTGTGTTGGGTGTGGTTGGGGTAGAGAACTCAAGTGTTGTAATTAGGCATAATTTTTCATAGAATTAGGGTACAATTCCCTCACAACTTACTTTGTTTTGTATTTTGCTCATGTTGATTTTATTCTTGAAATTAAGTTTTATTGTTGCATTTTTTTTTGAAGCAATTATTTTTGTAAATTTGATATCCATAACCTTGGTGCATGTCCATCATGTTTTTAAAATTGAAAACCAATGTAGTCATAATTGACAAAAGGTTTTTAAAAAAATAAATGTGTAACCGATTAGTGTGTTAATTTTTTTTCAATATATATCCTTCTTTATTTTTAAAAAAAAAATTATTAGTATTTAAAGGTTATGTCTAAAAGTTGTTATTAGACAACATTGGTCTATAATTATATACGAAAGGATTCTTAAAAGCCCCTTTCACCATTGTTGTCTTATCCATTTTGCATTTAATTAGTCCAAGGTCTTGAAATAAGGCAAACCTTATCATGTTTTGATTCAATTAGTCCACAACCTTCCTAACTTATCCACACCATTTTTCCCTAAGTGGAATAAGACATATTGTTTTAAACCCCATTTATACCTTAGGTTTACCCAAAGAAATTATCCTCCTTTCAATTTTTTTTGGCTTGAATCCTAATTTTATTATTTAGCAAAATAATTTTTCAATTGAACAAAATTAGGTTAAGTTAATTTGTGCTCAACACCATCCTCTTTCCAATTTGGACAATAAACATCACATGGTAGGACAACCCCTATACAAAATTGAAGTTTTTTACTTATATTGAATGAAAACACATGCACAATTAAGGGGATTATTTGGATTGTCACATTCATAATTTTTTTGGATTATGGATGAATTAAAAATTTTAAGCCAAATTTAACATTAACATTGTCAAAATTTTAATTATCCATGTTGTAATAGACTTTAGCAAGAATTATATATATAAATATGGATGAATTCTAAAATAAAAATGGATTCATAATGAGTTTTTGAAATGATAGCACTATATTGGTCATGTAAATAAAATGAAAAATGTGGACAAAAGAAAAAATCATATTTATGTGAAAAAAAAAAACATAATCAATTGAAAATTTTTAAAGTAAAATGCATTGAAAATATCCCCTATTATATAAAAAAATTTAAATTTTATAACTTTTAAATGCTAGGATTTTCATCATTTTTAGTTATTTATAATCCATTTCACATTGAAATATTTAAACTTTTAAGTCGATTTTTGGACCAATCACATGTTTAGTGATATGCAAAGGGCAATCTACCAATAATTTTGATAAAAATGGGATAATTATACTATTTATAGTTTGATAATTATTATAATTACAATAATTATAAATAATGTAAAACGTGAAGTCTTCAAAATGTAAAAAATGAGTCACTTGATTATGCTTTTACCCTTACCATTTTTACTCAGTTTCATGATGCAACACATTCAAGGTTCAATGTTCATATGTCTCTTCAATTCAAAATTTTAAAAAAAATCAATAACCATTCTATTAAGATACTTGAGGTGCTCAATAAGTTTTCCTTATTAACATTTATTATTTCCTCATATCATCAAGACATTTCATTGGTTTCCTAGTGTTGCATTAATTCTAACATTTTTCATTTAAAAAGTACATAAAAAAAGAAGTCCTTTCATACATTTTACAATCTTCCTAAACTTAAATGGAGAGATAAAGTGGAAATTGATTCATGGAGTTCAATTCCATGTCACTAAGAACATTAATCTAATAAGGAATTAATAATTAAAAGCACAAGAAAAGAAAAAAGGAAAATCTCCTCCATGAAGAAACTTCCCTTGGTCTTCTTTTCTTCCTTTTCTACTCTTCTCCATCTCTCCTACTTTCTATTTGCCAAAAATCCCTACTTGCTTGCTTTCCCACCACCTCCCTTGCCTTCCAATGATGCTTCCACCTCCACTCCAAGCTTGAACTTTCTTTAGTTTGTCTTTAGAGTTTAGTCCTTCATGAGCTAGCAACTTCCTTTTATTTGTTAGCTCACAATGTTCACAAACATCTTTGCAACCATATAACTTGGGTCCTTCAACAAGTGTTCAAAGTATTTGTCCCAATGTATTAAAAATTAATGCCAAATTTTCTACAACTTTGATTAATGTAAGATGGTCATGTCTTAATAGGAAACAAGGTATTCAATGTCGAAATAAATGAACAACCCACGGTGGTCAAGGACCCCAATATTGTTCATGTAGTACATCTTATAAGCGGGCATTAATATTGAACCATGTCTTATGGGTGCCATTGTTCCAAGGCTTGTGGATCTTGATAAAAGCTCTATCAATGAACCCAATATAACCCAATATAAAGTTCTATCAATTTTAGAACTTTGGGATATAGGTATTGGGGGTAGTTCCTTTGTCAATAATAGGCAACCAAATCTTGTTAATGATGGCTTCATTAATGCAAGATGCAATGAAAATTGCATATTCACATATAACACTTTTACTTTAATTCCATATGAAAATATTGTACATTGTAATGTTGTCATGTTTCATGTACATATGAAGTTGAACAATAATTGCTTTGGGTCAACTTAGATGAACAACCAATCATAACATGAACCTTGCTAGTTGGTTTTGCATGGTCAACAATTTTGGAGACCACAATTGTTGTTAGTTCCTCAAATTTTATCAAAGTAAAATTTGTCAAGGTCTTGAATAAAGTGGAGTCTTTCACATTGTGACCCACACATTTTGAACGCCCACATTTTGGTCCACTTATTATCCAAAACTTGCTTATAAGTCATTTGCATTGAACATGTCCCCTATGCCAACAACCACAAACATGATTTGTGATTACATACACATGGCCTCAAACATCTCTTCATTATTACTTGATGAGGATTTAAAAGTCATTGCCCATGAAAAGGCATGATTTGAAAAAAAAACTATTGAACATAAGAATTAGAAATGACAAACATTAAGGAAAGGAAAAAAAAGAAAAAACCCTAAAAAAAAAAGAAAAAAAGTAAAAGCCTAAAAAAAGTGAAAGGAGGTCCCAAATGAAAGTGAGAAATAAAGTGAGAGGAGCTCCCACCAATAGTGAAATGAAAAAAGTGAATAAACCTAAAAAAATTAAAATGAAAAGAGCCCCACATGAGAGAGTAAAAGAATGAGATTCCACAAATGAAAGTGAAAAAGTAAGTGGCCCCATTTATGTAGTCTCATGTAGAAGAAACCTTAAAAAAAAATTTAAATAACTCATTGTGCAAACCCTTTAAAAACATTATAATGGACATCCTAAAGGAATGCCAAAAGTGTAAGTAGTGGAAACCTTAAAAAGCCCCTCCAAAAAACATGTTTTAAAAATAAAATTGAAAAAAATTACACAACCTTCTACTTTGCGTTACCAAAAATTGGGGATGGAACTTGGACACTAGATTGGACTAGGTGTTATAATGGGAAGGGTTTTATGGTAATTCAATTGTTTCAATGAAAATAAATTCACTCATGAAAACAACTAGAAAATGATTCAAATTGTGGGTATTATGATATTCAAAACATGGATCTTATGTAAAAGTTCAAATTGTGAGTGTTAAAATTTTAAAACATGGGTCTTATAATGAGTTCAAATTGTCAATGTGATATTATTCAAACATGGGTGTTACATAGAAAACTTCTTTGACTTCTTTTGAAAATGAGACATTGTTGAATAAAGAGTGTGTTTATGGGACACATCCTTTCAACAATTGATTAACAATTCAAATGATGACAATAAAATATTGTTAAAATCATGCAATCAAATTTTTACTATATTCTTGCCCATCTTCACATAATGCATTCCAAGTTAGAATGGACATGTGTAAGGATGATAATGAGAATGCATACAAGCCCATTAATGCAACAATTTTTTTCAAATTTTTTCAAGCCTTTTCCAAACATGCATTAGTTTTCAAATTTAGTGTTGACATCACCAAGAAAAACAACAAAAACCATGATCCCAAAACAAAAATAACATAAAAATGATAATTTCATTTTAAGTATAATAGGTTTATTAAGACTAAACCTGGTGTTCAAACCTTAGTTATATATATTTACGTTGAAATATAACTTGTAATATTAAAAAAAAAATTGTGATGGAAAAATGGGGAAATTATTCCATTAAATTAATCTATTTTCTAGTTATGTTATGTTTTCAAGTAATAATTAGAAATATCCATTGCTTATATTTTTCACATGATGTATTTTCAAGGTTCAATGAAATGAAAAAATACAACGTGAAAGAATTGTAAATGATACATCCTTAGGTTCATCAAATGGTATTAAAGGTAAAAAACATTATCAATTTTTTGTTTTGCAACCAAGTGCAAATCCTAGGCACATTTTTTCATTCCCACAAAAAAAAAACGAAGTGGGAGTTTTGAGATGGGACTAAGATGAACTCATAAAGTTGAATTCAAGATGAAATCAATTTGCACAAACTAAGAAAAAAGGGTAGTCATTGCAAATTGAAACCAAAATGGTGCACAAATAAACACATATTCACATAATTCACCATGACTCAGACTTGGGAGGGTCACTATTCTCCTTTCTACAACATTTTATAGATAACAACAAAAACTAGATCAAAATGGCATAAATTCCTTAGATTCTCAAGTGAAAGTCTCAAAAAATTTCAATGTTTGAGTCCCATTACATCATAGGCTCATAATTCATTTGTGTAGACTAGCTTTGATTCAAGACTTTCAAGGGAAAAGTTGTAACCCTTGAATAAAGCTTTCCAACAATGTATCACATGTTTTAGTCAAAGGTGATTTGAACTTTTTGTTGCATCTTTTAATGATCAAGAGTTTAACTTGTGTTTTAGATTTTCAAATAGGGAATGTTTTGCTTAAGATATATAGTTTTCAAGACTCCAATGATTTAAAGACAACCCAATTTGGAAAGGTTGTTACAAAATTTTAAAACACCATAGGATTCCAAATTCACAAAAATGAGAATGCACTTGGGAATCTTGAAGACTCCCTCTTGCACTTTCACCCATTTCCATCTCACAATAAGATTGTGTTTGGGTATCTCCCTTGGTTTATTCTCCACTTGCTTCCTTTTGTTTTGTCCCAACCTTGGTTATGAATTCAAGCCTAAGTAAGAAACTAAAACCTATTCATCCAATTCTTGGTTTTATTATTGTAAATAAAATGGGGTTTCCCATTTTTCACAATAATGTTCTTTTCTTTCACATGTGGAAGAAGTTCCATCTTGCTATTCAAGGATTTTTCCAGCTTCAAGAATCCAAGATTGTGATACCAAATTTTTCCAATTATTGTAAAACTTGTCTTGATAATGGTGAATGTTTCAATTGAGGTTTTGGAATTTAAGGGAATAAATTTTCATTGATTGATGTACATCAAAATTCAATGAGGTTTCAACTTTAGCGTGAGTTTGACATAAGAGTTTTCATTGACTACAAGAGAGATCACAATTCAATGAGGTTTCTTCAAGTTGAGCTTTAAAAATTTGACATAAGAGTTTTCATCAAGACAAGAGATCAACATTCGACAAGGTTGTTCCAACTTGAGCTTTGAGAATCACCAAATTTTGATATCTCAATTTTGCTTGCCACATTGTTTTCAAGATCTAAAGAGTCACCTAACAAGGAAATTAGTAAAGTTGATGACATTGACATAAGAAAAATGATTGATAATTTGCAAAGGGATTGTGGTTATGAGATAAGGTAATAGCAAGGTCATTATGGGCAAACAAGGGGAGATTTTCCATCTACTATTCAGTTACATCACCATGAAAGCATTTCAATGACACAACCGAAGGCATTGCTGTGCCACTGCAAATGGGTGGCTGATCATGCTACTAGTATCAACTCACTCTACTACCAACAACAAGAAGGGAATGGTTCTGCCCCCTTATGCCAAGTTCAAACTTCAAACTTGCAACAGTTAAAATAGGAAGTGTTTCACAAAGTCCCCAAAAAATGAACTTGCAGTTCACACTAACAACACCTGGTGAACATCCCTAAAACTGTGGGACCAAATGAAAACTACATCGTTCCATATATTCTCTCTTACAGACAGAGCCAACAAAACAGGCAGGGCAACAGCTGATTACTGACATTGCTCACCCTAATTACAGTAATTAAGCACCAAACAGACAAAGACTCACCTGAATCGGTAGGTTTTACATTTGTGCTAATCGTCGTCATCAAGCACCTATAGAGAGACTTGCCTCAATTAGTGGCTTTAAACAAATTGCTAATCCTAGTACTTAAGCACCAAAATAGAGTCTCACCCAAATTGGCAGCTTTAATAAATTTGTGTTAATTCTAGTAATTAATCACCCGCCTGAATTGGTATCTTTATCATTTGTGCTTATCCCTGGCAATTAACATCAACAGAGAGACTTGCTTGAGTTGGTAGCTTTAACACTTGTGCTAAGGCCCCCACCACACTGCCATGGGAAAACAATGACAAGGACAACCCAATTTACCTCCTGTCTAAACCTGTGATGTTAAGCAAAATGCTGTCATTCACTTACCACCCATCTACCACCCGCTGGTAACAACAGTGGCAGCTATCAATCCCATGCAAGAAAACCCTAATCATAGTAACTAAGCACCAACAGAGGGACTCACCCAAGTTGGTAGCTTTAACATTTGTGCTAATCCTAGTAATTAGGCATCAACAGCAAAACTCACCAGAACCTGCACCTAATTAAGCATGGAGTTAGTAGGCAAAGCAACGTCTAAGCTTGGTTACATACTCCTGATGCAGATACTAATCTAGAAATGATAACTTAAAAATGTTGGCTCCTAATTCACCAGTTCCACACTGATATGAACCACTTGTTCAAAAACTAATTTTTTTTACTTGATACAGAACCCGCAGCTAATTATGCACCGAGTTACAAACTAACATCTAATCTACAGTCACTTAATCCTGATGTAAATACTAATCCAGAACTGATGATCTAGAACCCCTCAGCTCATAATCCACCAGTTCCACATGGATATTGAGGTCTACTACCGCCTCCCTACTGCAGATTTTCTCAAAGAAGATCTAATTTTTGGTTTTAGACTTGATGTAGATACTAATCTAGAACTGATAATCTAAAACCCTCAGCTCCTAATCCACCAGCTCCACACTGATATGAACTCTACTGCTTCCTCTCTGCTGCAGATTTTCTCAAAGCAACATCTAATTTTGGTTCTATTCTTGATGTAGATACTAATCTAGAACCAATAATTCAAAACCTAAGCTCCTAATCTACCAGTTCAACATTGATATAAACTCTGCTTCCGCCACCCCCACCTCCCACCACCACTGCGGATTTTCTTCTTCTTCCCTTCCAGAAAACACATAACCTTGCTAATGTGGCTTCCAATAATTCTTAGGGCTCCTGAATGCAGCAAGCAAGATGTTATGCAATCGCACAAAGCTCCTCCTGTGTGTGCAATTGCTACACATCTTGTTGCCGAGTCCTTGTTGCATTTCTTGTTGCCAAAATGTAAGGATAGTAGTTTTCTTCTTTCATGCCTCTCTCTCTCTCCCTATTCTTCAACTTCCAAGTTTGTGATGATCTCAACAACTTGTGCCTTATCTTGGTCGAATTGCAGATCCTCTTTTTCAGTCTTGAAATCACGGAAGAATCGAAGAAACTTACTGCGGTTGGCAACCAAAACAGAGATGATCTCAGGTGGTTTGTTGGCATTGGCAACAAACACCTTGAACACATGGAAAGCTTCAATCTGGATGCTCTTGCTTGGATCTCTCAACAGGTTCATGAGGTTGCACATGTTGGCTTTGGTGCTCACATACCGCATCATGACATTGACATTGGATCTGTCCAGCAAGATCTCACCCAGCAGTTTCACCATCTGCCGTCTGGTAATGTAATTGGGTGAGGACAAGAGCTTGCCGTTGAACTCCGAGAAGAACCAGTCGTAGTTCTTGGTCAGGTAATCCGCCACTGTGGATTTGTGTCGTGTGAGAAGCTCACGGAAGTTGGCGGCAGCATCACATGCAACCTCGAAATTGGGTAGCTCGATGTACTTGAAGAACTTGGACAAATTGGGCGATTCTAGTATGTAGCGAGCTGCACTCTGGTGTCTGATACATTCTCGCAGCATGGTGCCGTAATGCAGCGCCATCTCTGGAGTCTCGTATCCTGCCACCAGCAGGTCCAAGAGGTCTCTGTTGTTGTCCAGGTAGTCGGAAGCGATGAGTCGGGATTGCACTTGCTGGCGTTGTAGGTTCGCCACCACTTGGGTTGTGTCCTTGCGAGCTTCTAGGTCCAGCTTAGGAAGCGATTCAATGAGCAAGCGCATGGTGTTGCTGGCGAGCATCTCCTGTGTCAACTGCGCGCAAGCCTCCGGTACCGGCTCCGCTTCGCTGTTACCATACAACACCACTTTGATCTTACGGATGTTCCGCGCCAGTTCGCTCATCTTCTCCTCTCGTCTCGGGTCCTGCAACGACGTCCCCAGAAGCTCGCGGGTCGAACGCACCAGCTCCGCCGTGCTACTGCCTGTGCTCTTCTTCTTCTTCTCGAACAGTCCCTTCATGATTCCCACCCGAATTCACGTCTTCCCTCACGCCCCCCACACAGATTCCTGGCTTCTCAACCTCGTCGAGAACCCCCTTCGATGTGTGTGTGTGTGTGTGTGGCGCGCTAGCAACTCGCCATCATCTCCATCAATCTTTCAAGCTCCGCTACATCCCTATCCATGTTCTTCTTCTCCGCAGTAAACCTCACCCCACCTTCGCACCTCCGAAATTCCTCCTCAAACATCAGTACTAGCAGCAGCAGCTGAGCTCTACGAATATGTACTTCATCTTCTTCGTCCTAAAAGCTCTGCAAAGATCTCTGCGAATCTGATCTCTTTTCCCTTCTTCTTCCTCCTCCTCCGAACACCCCCGTTCGCCCGTCGACGTCAGGATCAAATTTCACACAACTCCTTCTTCAAGGTTTTGAACACACCTACGGAGATGGAAATCCAAACAAGTTGCGCTTTTTCTTTTCTTCCTGTGCAGAGAGCGAGAGAGATGCAACATCACACCACTTGTTACGCATCCGAATCTGCTCGTTCGCTGGTGCTCTTATTGTTACCTTCTTCGATCGACAATCCGATGCATTCTCCCCCGGCGGCTTTAGAGAACCAGAGACTTCTCCTCCGGCAAAGAAGAATCTTTCCAAAAAAGGGATGGAAACGTTTTCCGTACCCTAGAAAGTACTACGGCGACTGCTACCTACTCCCGCTGCCGCAAGTGCGCGCGTCAACACTCCATCGTGTCGGAGGAGATCGAGTCAGGAAACGTCGAGAGTCCAGGAGCGTCTTGCACGAGGGAGCAAGCGGAAGCTTCGGATGCAGCAGCGGCAGCAAAAGCGGAGTAGTGGCAGAATCGCGGAGGGTTTTCAGGGCGTTTCTTTTTTCCCGCAGAATAATATTCTTCTTCTTTCTTCTATTAAGATTTGCGGTAGAGAGAGAGAGAGAGAGGCGGAAGGTTTTTTTTAAGCAAATCGAGCTTCAAAAACACTTGATTCTTGTAGTTCGATCTCAAGTGAAGGGACTTATATCGTGGAGAAGAAGCTAGAGAGAAGAGGGATGCAAGCTGTGAAGGATCTAAATCATCACGATGATCATTGCTCGGAGCTCCTCCGGTCTTCCAGCAACAGCCTCCACAGTTGGCTGCTGGATATGCAGCAGATTTTACTCTCGTTTTGCTTTCCGGCATGCACGACATGCCCAACCAAGGAAGGCGGCAGGGCACTTGTTACCTCGACTACTACCTCCTGCAGTTTCTGGTACGGTTCTGGTCCTGTCTATTGCATAATGCTGGATCCATCACACAATTCTTCTAGGATTGCCACCAATTCTTCAATGCATCTGGGGAATCTGTCGAGCTCTAAACCCTACAGAACGCCCAATTGAGGGAGAAAATCTTCAGAAGCAAAAAAACCTGTGGTATTCTGAAAGAGAGACACAGACACCAACACAGAGAGAGAATCCATTCCATGATTTCCAATGTCTGTAGCTGCAGTTTCTGAATGGCATTTGTAATCAGGTCCAGCAATGAGCTCACAAAGGCTTTGGGAGGCATTCTTCCAGGATCCTTCACAGTGGAGGGACAGCAGGTCTCTTAAGGTGCGGTGCCTGCATTCATGATAAGGAAAGAGTTCCTCAAGGATATCACAATCACAATTTTCAATACTGAACATCGTGACATTGACTGATCTAGTAGAAGCTGACATTGTGATGACGATCCTTTCGATGAGGTTGATTCTTTGTTTTGCCTGTTATTCTGCCACTGTTGCACTTGCTTCTGACTTGGCTGCCACACACTACTGTGATTCTTGTGGCTTCTGTATCAATAGGTAGGTTGTGCTTCACTTCCACGTGGACTTTAGATAATTTCATTCTCCCTTTTTTACCATATCTGAGAGCTTCGACTTCCAATCTGGTTCTGAGTTTTATTGTGCTTCACAATTGGGGGGGGGGGGGGGTCAAAGAAAAATCTAAAAGACCCAGACTTCAGACACAAGTCAACAAAGAAATGCCTTTGGGGGGATGATTGCCCCCCCCCTCCCAGGGTAAAGTT
>Ga0116227_10014251_pt1 | contig 12176 bp, 6 predicted proteins | sample S1TSphgellanicum_FD_89693 | JGI IMG/M metagenome (GOLD analysis project Ga0116227, IMG submission 89693) | Host-associated microbial communities from peat moss isolated from Minnesota, USA - S1T2_Fb - Sphagnum magellanicum MG | ecosystem: Host-associated > Plants > Peat moss > Unclassified... | reverse complement strand
CGCGGCTGGTGGTCCAGTCCAGCTGTACCATGGTAGGTGCGATGCGATACGCTTCAAAGCTGAGGAACATAGCAGGTTTTGCCGATCCTATCAACGCTGTTTTTGCAAAATATTCACTGGCGCCCAGTTCATCGAAATGACGCAGGTGCATGGTAGCAGGTCCATTCATCGTCGTTGTACTCAGCGTACCGGCCAATGGTTTGTTGGGAACTATCTGCAAAAAATCCCATACCCCGCTTACGAAGCGGGTAATAAAGCTACTGTCGCGCGAAACGGCATAGGCAGGCAATTCACTGACATCCTGGTGTTGCAGGATCACATCTACTTCTCCCCCGCTGTTGTCTGCCCGGCGGATGTTCCAGGATTTATTCACAAAGCTGTCGGGGTAGGCTGTACCACCTGCGGCCACTGTAAATACGCTATCGTAGGTACGGGCGCCGATCATATCTTTTGCACCGGTGAGCAACACGGCGGCAGGTGAGTAGCTGTTATCGTCCGTTCCTATCGGGAACACTACTTTTCCATCCGCATTACTGATCGCGGCGCGATACAATAGTCCACCGGCGATTTCTTTTCCCGTGACCACGTAGCGGGCGTCGTTGTAGCCGGTAATAGTGCCGGGAGTTTTATCTCCTATCTGCAGGTTCCAGCCATTGAGGTAGATCCTTCCGTTTGCGAAATGAAGGTTGTTGCGGATCTTCAGGTCGCTCAGATCATCCAGCAGCAAGCCCGCGGGATTGTTCAGCTGCAGGTTGGGAAAGCTGGCGCCGGTGCGGGAAATAAAGCTGTAAGCACCGAATACCCTTTGCTGGATGTTACCGGAAAACAGGAATGTACCGCCCGTACCGGAGATGCCATCGGCACTTTCGTCCGGAAGCGTAGATCCGTTACCGTTAGTCCATAGCTTGCTGAGGAAATAAAAAGTGGTGTTAGGATTGGAACCGAGGATACCGTTGTTGGTCATATCAGCGAAGATGCCTACGTTGGTGTTGCCGGCGAGCCACACGGTGGCGCCGGCGGGGATGTAGACACCCTGCTGGGCGGAGGCTCCTATGAAGCAACCGAGAAGTAACGTTAATATGACTGAGAATAATTTCATGAAGTTATATCTCCTCCGGCGTTAGTTAATAATCCACCAGGTGACGCCATCTGATTGAATCTGATAAGTTCTGGCGGTTGTAGTAATCTGGGTAGAACCATCTATACTACTGGTTGAAGACAGATTAACAATGAGCCTGGTTCCTACATTTATTCGTTTGACAACATAAATTCTTCCTTTATTAGCTGCTGTGGCAGCCGGCACTGTAACAGTCATTGTAATTGTTGCACCTGAACTCGGAACTGGCGTATTCACAATTATAGTATGATCATCTTCAGCGAGTGTAAATGAGGTATTCGCAGTAATCGTACGGATATTAGTAGAAATAGATCCATTCACCTGCAAGGTTGAATTTGGCAGCGCAGACACGCCCACCCCCATTCTACCGCTCTGCATACGCACCATTTCTTTTACCAAACCGGGAGCGGGTTGATAGTTAAAATATTTAAAGATGATCGGCTCATCACCATCATCTCCCACAATAAAGTCGAAGCCGCCGTTATTACTCACCCCTGTAGATCCGAATTCAAAGTAGTCGGTTCCGGCGGAGCTACCTTTCATTCTGAAGTTGCCGTCACTGTTTACAAAAAACATCGGTTTATAAAAATCCGCGCCAGGTGCATCGAATTGTAATGCTGATTTCAGGAGTGTTACGTTCTGGTTATCATCTCTGTAACCATCATAGTCCTGGGTTAGTCCCAGTCGCGCTCTTCTTCCGAATTGCAGCATCGGTTGGTTATTTGATCCAATCGTCATGGCCACATCATCCGTGGTTCCCAGGAAGCTGGATGGGCTCGCACCAGGATTTCCGGTTGTCAGCCAGTTATTATTAGCTGGATTTTTTGTAAGGATCACATCTCCCAGGCTGTTGACAGACAACACATTTGCATTCGGCGCCTCACCGGTTAATCCGGCAAGGTTGGATAACCGCAAACCAGACGTAGTGTTGGTGGGTGTTCCGGGCAGGGTTGCCTTTTTTACGTCGAGGGTATTGGCGGGTGCGTTGGTGCCGAGACCCAGTTTTTTGTTGGGGTAATCCCAGAAGAAATTAGCATAGTCTTCTTTTAGTTCTGCGGAAGCATCCGAAGTCTTCTGGGCAAACATTACGCCGCCATCTGTGAAGATATTATCTCCATGCGTTACCACCACCTTGTACCAGGGGTTTCCTGTGTTGGAGGTGAGTGGTGAAGCGTTACCACCCCATTCTTTTAATGCCAGTGTATTTTTATCAAAGTATAGTTGTGTGGTAAAGTTAACGTTGCGGAACGACAGTACGCTCCACGCATTGGCCGTTGTTCCTAAAGGTCCTGACTGGACAACACCATTGCCCGGTCCTTTCCAGATTTTCATTCTGTAAAGATCGTCCGGTGCATCCGCTGCCTTTAAGTCCAGCCCTGTGAGATTGCCATAAGAAGCGCCACCGGTAATATCATCCGCAGCTTCAAACAAGGAGGTGGTAGTGTTCCATTTCAGGACTTGTCCGTTTGCGGGATTCAGCGCAGGTGCAATCGCCTTTCCCTGCAACTGACCTGCATTCCAGACAGCAGTCGTATTATTTGCACCTAATACTCCCGTGGTCACGCTCAGTGTGGTGCTGTTAATGCCCATATTACTCACATCCCCATTAGCGGCGCGGCCGAGCAAACTGGTGGGTATGCCTGCACTACCCACCAGTCTCATGGCGCCGGTTACTGTTAGTGATTGTCCGATGGTACCGGCTCCGGCTATATTAAAACTGGCGCCGGTCTGTGCGGTGGTGGTATTCAGAATATAAGCGTTCGCCGGCAGATCGGCTGTGGTCAATGCGCGAAATCCGGGTACGCCGGCGGCTGATCCTGTAGCCGGGCCGGCAAAAACAGTGTTGGGCGCCTGATTGGCCAGGGTTACCCCCAGTGTTCCCGCGCCGGTAACAGGTGATCCTGCTACGCTGAACAGCGAAGGCATGGTCAGGGTAACGGAAGTAACGCTTCCGGCAGAAGATGGCGCTTTTGCGATCCATTGTGTGCCATTAAAAGTCAGTACGTCTTTATCCTGGGGAGGTGTGGCAGTGGGAAATGAAAGATCGAATCCTGATAATTTATTGGCGTTCCAGGCAGCTACGGTGTTTTTCACGCCCAGCTGACCAGCGGTGATAGATAGATTATTATCCAGGGAAAGGGAGGCCACGTCTCCTGTACCATCTTTCCCTAATATTTTTATGGGGGTACTAACGTCGTCGGTTATACGTAATGATTTGGTGTACAGTCCATCTGTAAAAGTCTTTACACCTTTGAAAGATTGTGCTGCCAGGTTTACGAAGCCCGCAGCAGCTATACTCGCATCGGGAATGGTGAGCGTATGCGTGCCTGCGGCCGAGGCAAAGCCAAAAGTGCCGGCTGTATTCACCGCTGTAATTTTCTGGGCGGGCGTGATATCACCATTGATAGATTTGATGGCGGCATCGGTCACCATTTTATTCCAGTAATTATTCGCGCGGACGCGGAAAGTGTTATCGGACTCCAGATAAATGATCATTCCGTTTACGGGGGAAATGATCTGATTAGTATCTGCGATGCGGGTAATCAGGAGTGCCTGCTTCTTGCTTTCCAGTTCAAGAATAGCAGATTGTCTTGTGAGAGAAGGATTAGTCCCCAGCTTTAATTGTTGTGCTTTGAGTTGCTGATTACCTAAGCAAAACAGCATCGCAGCACATACTTTTACAAGCCCTTGCAGCTTCATACAACAACATTTTAGGAATGTACCCAGATGGAATAGAGGAATAGAACGGCTATGTCAATTCCATAGCCGTTCTTTCTGATTATGTAAGATTACTTTTTGATCACGTACCAGTTTGTACCATTTGACTGAACAGTGTAGAAGGTCCAGTCGCTGTAGATTTGCAGTTTGGTACCGCCTTCCAGGGTGCCGCCGGCGGATGTGATTTTCACATCATTGTCGATATTGGCATCATCTGCAGCTCCTGCTGCGGGAATTTTCTTGATGGTATAGATACGTCCGGTGCAGGTGGTTGCAGCTGGCAGCACAATTGTTGATGCGCCATTTGCACCTACGAGAATGGTATTATCTGTAGGCAATACTGTATAGGATCCTGCAGCTGTTAAAGTAGTAATTGACATCGCTACAGACCCTGTTACCTGTAAAGTAGAGGTAGCAGCATTTGTAGTGTCTCCTATGCTTACGTTTTTCTGTATGGAGACTTCGTTGCCGAATTTCTTGGCACCGGCAAAACTCTGGGCTGCGTTGCTTATCAGACCATTTGGTGTGGACGGTGCAGCGATAGGAATGCTGATCGTCACTATATCTGCTGCCTGCGCTACTGCCAGTTCGAGACCAGCATTATCCGCTTTGAAAGTCAGGTCTTTGAATGCAGAGGCGGACAGTTTTCTCTTCACTACTTTACCGGTTGCATCATTCTGGCGTAACAAAACAACATCGTCCGTAGCACCACCGTCTGTGATATTTGTTAATGTTACATTATTATCGAGTTGTGTATTTCCTTTTACCTGCAGATCTTTTGCGAGGGTCGCTTTTTCTGCCACATCGAGTGTGCTAACCAGTTTGGTCGCACCGGTTACATCGAGTGTACCAGCCAGATTAGTCGTACCTGCCACGCTGAGGTTACCCGTAGCACCCAGTACACTGAGCGAACCGGTTACTTTGGAAGTGCCGGTAATATCCGCACCACCTGTGGTTACGGTTAAACCGGTTCCGAAGGTACCTGTCTTGGCGATATCGAGATCTTCGAGGCCACTTACTTTCTTGATAAAGGTTTTCAGACCGTCGAACTCCTGTGCGTCGATGGTTACGGCGCCGGGATGTGTTCTGTCTGCAGCGTGGAGCACCAGTTTAGGAGCATCGCCAGGCACTGCAGGATCTGCGGCTGTAATCGATAAACCTTCTGCTACTGCGGTACTGCTGAAGCTACCAACCACTAAAGCCTTTGTAGCTTTATCGAATCGTTGGTAATCGGCCAGTGTGAGTAAACCAGCGCCTATTTGTCCGGCACCTACTACTCCCTGCTGCGCTGCGATGGTGAGTTTGTGTTCACCTGTTGCTGCGTCTTCGCTAAATTTGTAATCGCTGGGAGCTGCGGTAATGAGTGTCTGTGCGGCATTTGTCAACCCATTCAGGCTGTTGATAGCCGAGGAAAAAGCCGTTTCACTGATTGTACGATAGCTAACTTTACCTGTTCCCTGGTCGACCATTACTACATCCACGCCTGAGTTTGGAGCAGTCAGGTGATCCAGCTTTTTCAGGAAGGTATAACCATTGTCTACAACGATACCTTCTACACCACCACCTTTAATGGAGAAAGGAATTGCATTATTGGTTCCGATAAATTCACCGGCAATGGCGTCATTACCTTTGCGGCTCCAGCTATCGTCGGTACCTGCCAGTAATACCCAGGCGCCACCTTTACGAACGTACAGGCCTGCTTTGCCATCTGCGGCAGCGGCTTTATACACGATCATACCGTCGGGGATAGGCGCTCCCAGTGCGGTAATCGCGGCAAAATCGTCGAAGCGTGGTAAGAGTAAACCTTGTTTTTTGCTTTCCAGTTCCAGGATAGCGGATTTATGAATGTTAGTAGGGTCGGTACCTACTTTCAGCTGCGCATTGGCCTGGGAGGCTATCATGCCCGCACCGCCAATTAACATAACGCGTACTACATTGCGTAGAGATGTTTTCATAGATATAGGGATAAATAGTTGATGTCATGTACACCTCCGGTATTATTGTTTACCGGTGTGAAAAACCAAATAGGGATAAATAGTAAAACCTGTCGAGAGTATAAGGATTTGTCAAGCCTGTCTATAGTATGCTAAAAAATAGTAAATTTCATACATTAATACTATTCACTACAGATAACATAATAAATATCATATCAAATACATAGTGCAAATGTGATATATTAAATCTTTTTAAAAAATGACATGATCATACCATTTTTATCTTGATAAAAATTTAACCTGAAGCCAGTGGGTAACCATCTATGGGTATAATAGCGATAACAATGGAAGATGGAATAGTGGCAGAAACACAGGCGGGGGATGGGTTTCGGGGGATAAAAAGGAATGGATCAGTCAGGTTAACATGAAGATGTTATAAACATATCGTTGGGAATTCCGGGTGGGAGGAAATTTCAGGCTGGAGCAGGCGTTTAAAATACGTTTACCGATAATGGCTATCAACAAAAAGCCCGTCGAAGGTATTACCTTGACGGGCTTTTGTTATTATGTTGTCACGTAATTACTTACGCTTCTGATTTCTCTGATTTACTCTTGGAAGAGTTATTTTTCAGGGTAAAGATCAGTTTCTGATTTTCCTTATCCAGGTCTGCCACGAGTACGTCTCCATCATGAATATTCATGTTGAGGATTTCTTCTGCCAAAGGATCTTCCAGATATTTCTGGATGGCCCTGTGGAGTGGTCTGGCGCCGAACTGCTGATCGTATCCTTTATCTGCCAGGAAGCCTTTGGCTTCGTCTGTCAGTTCCAGGCTGAATCCGAGGTTATTGAGGCGTTTCAGTACACTTTTCATCGTGATATCGATGATGGTGTAGATATGCTCTTTCGCCAGGGAGTTAAAGATGATCACGTCGTCGATCCTGTTCAGGAATTCAGGAGAGAAGGTACGTTTCAGTGCTTTTTCGATCACTGACTTGGTGTTCTCTTCTTCATTTACGGCTCTGGTGGTGGTGGTGAAACCAACGCCTGCGCCGAAATCTTTCAACTGACGGGCTCCGATATTGGAGGTCATGATGATGAGGGTATTTTTGAAATCCACTTTCCGGCCGAGACCATCAGTGAGGATACCATCATCCAGTACCTGCAACAGGAGGTTATAAATATCCGGATGTGCTTTTTCAATTTCATCCAGCAGGATTACGGAGTAAGGTTTGCGGCGAACCTTTTCGGTCAGCTGACCACCTTCTTCGTATCCAACATATCCCGGAGGAGCACCAATGAGTCGGCTAACAGAGAATTTCTCCATGTATTCACTCATATCGATGCGGATAAGCGCTTCGTCAGAGTCGAACATATAGCGGGCCAGTGATTTGGCGAGCTCTGTTTTACCAACCCCGGTTGGGCCGAGGAATATGAAGGTACCGATCGGTTTTTTAGGATCTTTCAGACCTACGCGGTTACGCTGAATGGCTTTAGTGACTTTGCTGATTGCTTCGTCTTGTCCCACCACGGCGCCTTTGAGATCTTCACCCATGCGACGGAGTTTCTCCGTTTCTGCCTGTACCATCCTTTTAACAGGGATACCGGTCATCATGCTGACAACTTCCGCGATGGCTTCTTCATCGATCGGGTAGCGTTTATGCTTCACTTCTTCTTCCCACATGGCTTTAGCGCGTTCCAGGTCTTCGCCCAGTTTCTTTTCCGTATCGCGTAAAGCAGCGGCTTCTTCGAAGCGTTGGCTTTTAACTACTTTATTTTTTTCCTGTTTGATATCTTCAATCTGTTTTTCCAGATCGAGGATATTCTGGGGAACATTGATGTTTTTCAGGTGGACTCTGGCGCCTACTTCATCGAGTACGTCAATCGCCTTGTCTGGCAGGAGACGGTCGGTCATGTAGCGGTCGCTCAGTTTCACGCAGGCATCAATGGCTGCATCGGTATAGCTTACGTTATGGTATTCTTCATAACGTTGCTTGATGTTATTGAGGATCAGGATGGTTTCCTCCACGCTGGGTGGTTCCACCATTACTTTCTGGAAACGACGGTCGAGTGCGCCATCTTTTTCGATGTACATACGGTACTCGTCGAGGGTGGAAGCGCCAATGCATTGGAGTTCTCCTCTGGCCAGTGCCGGTTTAAAGATGTTGGAAGCGTCCAGGGAACCTGAAGCGCCACCAGCGCCAACGATTGTATGAATTTCATCGATAAACAGGATAACATCCCTGTTTTTCTCGAGTTCGTTCATGATGGCCTTCATTCTTTCTTCGAACTGGCCACGGTATTTGGTACCGGCCACCAGGGCGGCGAGGTCGAGGCTTACCACGCGCTTATCGAAAAGCACGCGGGAAACTTTACGCTGCACGATACGCAGCGCCAAACCTTCCACGATGGCGGTTTTACCCACACCGGGTTCACCAATAAGAATCGGATTGTTCTTTTTACGGCGGGAAAGTATCTGCGAAACTCGCTCAATTTCCTGCTCGCGGCCAACAATCGGGTCTAAGCTGCCACTTTCGGCCAGCTTGGTAATATCTCTACCAAAGTTATCCAGTACGGGCGTCTTGGATTTGGTATTTGTCTGTTTGGCTTTGGATGCGTAACTCTTTCTTTCGTCCTCAAACTCTTCCTCGCCCGGATCATCAAACTCTGATTTAGGGTCCGCAGATTTTACAAAGCCTAGTTCGTTTTTAAAAGTATCGTAGTCCACGTCAAATTGTTGTAAGATTTGTGTACAAACGTTTTCCTTATTCTTGAGTATAGAAAGCATGAGGTGTTCCGTTTCCACCGTAGCGCTTTTCAGTGCTTTGGCTTCCAATACGGTAACCCGTATAACTTTCTCTGCCTGTCTGGTAAGCGGGAGGCTATTGATGTTAGCGATATTCTTTCCGGTCTTATCTTTAACAGCCAGTTCTACTTCCTTGCGTAACTCATACAGATCTACGTTCAAAGCCTGCAGAATCTTTACGGCCGTGCCCTCGCCTTCTCGAATAATACCCAACAGCAGGTGTTCAGTACCTATGAAGTCATTTCCCAGGCGTAAAGCTTCCTCTCTGCTGAACGAAATGATCTCCTTAACTTGCGGTGAAAAATTCTGGTCCATTGTGAGATTATTAAATTATCAAAAACCCTTACGGGGGCTTGCTTATACAATAATAACGAATAATTCTGACTTACGATTATCACGCTTTGTGTCGAAATGAAGTTATTCCTTTTTTAAACTTAAACAACTTACACTTTAATAGTATAAGATTTATTTTTGCGTTAATGCGGGTACGTTCGTTTAAAAATATCTACGAAGAAAAAGAGGTTTCTGTTTCGATCTCTTGCGGTTATATTTTATAGGCGGGTTCCCTCTGTTCAAAATTTATTTTTACTAAAGTATAAAACAACGTCCAACGCATGAAATTCAAAATTGATACCAAAGAAAAAATAGTCGTTTTTTGTCCGGAAGAAGTCGTCCTGGATGCTAATTTGTCAGACGACTTCGTGGCTACTGCGACCACATTGCCGGAGTTGGAGGGACGCAATCTCATACTGGATATGACATTGGTACAAAAAATGGATGCAAAGGGCGTGGAAGCCATTTTAACAGTATATCAGCGTATGTATGACAATAATTTTTCCTGTGCAATCACCGGCCTTAACAACACTTTAACAGCTGAGATGAAAGCAGCAGGTGATGAAATGCTCAATCTTGCTCCAACGATGGCAGAGGCAATTGACCTTGTTATGATGGAGGAGCTGGAAAGGGAATTACTGGATGGAATGGAGTAAGCAAGGGTAGCTGCGGTATTTTTGCACTCCCACTTTAGGGTGATGACAAAAACCAGCTATAGAACGATAAAAGCAAATTACATGTTCGCAGTCACAATATTAGGTAACAATTCTGCTATCCCCACCCTGGACAGGCACCCCACAGCCCAGGTAGTTACCTGCAATGAGCAATTGCTGCTGGTAGATTGCGGAGAAGGCACGCAAATACAGATAGCGCGCTATAAGATCAGACGTAGTAAGCTGAGGTATATATTCATCAGTCATCTTCACGGAGATCATTATTTTGGGTTAATAGGCCTGCTGAATACGCTCAGCCTGATGGGCCGCACCGATCCGATCAGCGTATATGCGCCACCGGAACTGGAACAGATCATTCAATTGCAACTGGATTGCTCCGGCACGGTATTGAAGTTTGAGCTGACTTTTGTGCCCCTGGAACCGGGATATAGCGGTATCATACTGGAAGACAAGGACTTACGGGTGAGTTGTTTTCCTACACAGCACCGGATTGCCTGTTTTGGTTTTTCTTTTGAGATGCAGAAGCGCAAACGCAAGCTAATCCCCGATCAGGCCAGGGCATATGAAATTCCGGCCGCATATTTCAGCAAATTGCAGGATGGGGCTGATTATCAGCGTAAAGATGGGACCCTGGTGAAAAACGACTGGGTAACCGTGCCGCCGCCACCCGGCAAGCGGTATGTGTATTGTGCCGATACGCTTTATGACCCGGATCTGCTCCCCTGGCTGAAAGACGCAGATATGATGTATCATGAAACCACCTATCTGCATGATTTAGCAGAACGGGCAGCAGAGCGCTATCACAGCACTTCTGTGCAAGCCGCCTCACTGGCAGCCGCCGCAGCCGTAAAAACACTGCTGATCGGGCATTTTTCTTCCAAATACACCGAGTTACAGCCTTTTCTGGATGAATCCAGACCTGTTTTCCCCAATACGGAGATTGCAGAAGAGGGTGTGACATACATTATTTAAACCACCGGCCGGGCCGGAAACGTAAAATGCAGCAGTGATCCTTACGGAGCGCTGCTGCATTTTTATGTTAAGTTTAACTTTTAGTAGTTGTTCAGGTAGCTGTTTATTTTGCTGTACAGTCCATCTGTTACCGGCATAACAGGCAGGCGGAAATTATTTTCCACGATCCCTGCGTGATGCAGGAACGCCTTGATACCGGCAGGATTGTTTTCAGAGAACATCAGGTCAAACCCTTCCAGCATTTTGTTATTGAGGATACGGGCAGCCGGATAATCGTTTACCAGCGCTGCGTGTACCATGCTGGAGAAATCTGCCGCAAAATAATTGGCAGCAACAGAAATAACGCCGTCCATACCGCAGGCCAGTTGAGCCAGGGCCAGTCCGTCATCTCCGCTGATCACCAGGAAGTCCTTTGGTTTATCGCGGATAATCTGCATACACTGCATCATATCGCCGGAAGCTTCCTTCATGGCGATGATGTTTTCCACCTCATGAGCGAGGCGCAGCGTAGTTTCTGCCGTCATGTTACGGCCGGTACGACCAGGAACATTGTACAGGATTATCGGCTTGGGAGAAGCCGCCGCAATGGTTTTATAGTGCTGATAGATCCCTTCCTGGGTAGGTTTGCTGTAATACGGCGCCACGCTGAGCACTGCAGCCGCTTCATCCAGCGGGCATTGTTCCAGCCGTTTCACTACGTCCCGTGTATTATAATCGCCAATACCAATCACCACAGGCACCCGCTTCGACACCTTTTCGAAAGTGAATTTTATCAAATCCAGCTTTTCATCTGCAGAAAGAGTAGGAGTTTCGCCAGTTGTGCCTAAAGACACAACATAGTTCACGCCGCCATCGATCACGTAGTTGATCAACTTTTCCAAAGCATTCCAATCTATGCTTTCATCTGCTTTAAAGGGTGTTACCAATGCCACCCCGGTGCCTTTTAGTTGTTCCATATTGCGTTTACGGGAAAATAAAAATTTCGAATTCCGAAGGCCGAAATTCGAAATTTTTATTGTTATCTCTAAATATTTTTTATTTCTCTTCGTAGAAACCCATGCGGGAGAACTTATCGATGCGTTGTTCTATGCGTGTTTCCGGATCAATTTTCTTTAATTCAGCCAGTGTTTCCTTGATGCGGACCTTTAACAGGTGGGCCATTTCATCGGGATTCACATGTGCTCCGCCGAGTGGTTCGCGAACGATACCATCTACCAGGCCGAACTGACTCATATAATCGGAGGTCAGTTTCAGTTCTTCCGCGGCTTTTTCCTTAAAATTCCAGCTTCTCCAGAGGATGGTAGAGCAGTTTTCCGGGGAAATAACGGTATACCAGCTGTTTTCCAGCATAAATACACGATCGCCGATACCGATGCCCAACGCACCACCGGAGGCGCCCTCGCCGATGATAATGCAGATTACGGGCACCCGTAATTTTACCATTTCGAAGAGATTACGGGCAATGGCTTCTGCCTGGCCTCTTTCTTCGGCTTCCAGACCGGGATAAGCACCGGGAGTATCTATGAGGGTAACAATGGGCTTATTAAATCTTTCGGCGAGTTTCATCAGGCGCAGTGCCTTGCGGTAACCTTCCGGGTTGGCCATCCCCAAGTTTCTGAGCTGG
>Ga0116227_10014250_pt1 | contig 12177 bp, 11 predicted proteins | sample S1TSphgellanicum_FD_89693 | JGI IMG/M metagenome (GOLD analysis project Ga0116227, IMG submission 89693) | Host-associated microbial communities from peat moss isolated from Minnesota, USA - S1T2_Fb - Sphagnum magellanicum MG | ecosystem: Host-associated > Plants > Peat moss > Unclassified... | reverse complement strand
ATGGCTCTTTACCATAGCACCTTAGCAGCGGTTTGATACCTGCTCCTGTAAGCCGATACCGGGAGACCTACTCCCATCATTCAAACAGCACCGATTTGCTGCGCAAATCGTTCATGGCGCTCAGTAGCCTGGGTTCTGTGTCAAAAGGGGATTTATCTGGAGTTCAGATAGCGGTATTGGAAATATGAGCTTATCGTTATTGATAGTTTGATAAGAAATAACCGGGATATAGGGCTCCTGCTGTTTTATTTTGCTTCCAAAAGCCGTCATAACTGAAACTGCTTGCCCTGTGCGTACCAAATCTAGCCAGCGATGATTTTCAAAGGCGAGTTCTACCCGTCGCTCGTGCGCTATGGCTGTTCTTAAATCGGCTTGGTTAGTGGCTGTTGTAGCTGCCAAACCGGCCCTTGCCCTTACTTCGTTAAGGTACGGAATAGCCTGCCCGCTCTTACCTTCTTCGTTTAAACACTCAGCCAGCAGCAATAATACATCGGCATAGCGGTAAACCATCCAGTCGTCTCCTGTGTTTCCAAAAACCGAGTAAGGTGGGTGGGTATATTTTATTACATAAACGTCATTAACTGTTTTCCCGTTTCCATCAACGTAGCTAAAGCCAATTGATGCGGTTTTGCGCTTATCGCCGGGCTCGTATGCGGCAATAAGATCAGGGGTAGGTTTATCCCAGCCACCGGTAGTTTGGTTATTACCCGATACACCTAAAATATTAATGATGTTGTCGATATTAGGGGCAAATTGAAATGCAAAACTGCTGCTCAATCCTTGCGGGCCTGCCAGGTATTGTATTTCAAATATGGACTCTGCATTATTTTTGTTAGCCGGATCGAATATAGAAGCATAACTTGGCAATAAGCTGTACCCTAGGCCAGTAACTGCTGTTAATGCAGTTTCAGCTGCCGCATAATTTTTCTGTGTCATATAAACATAGCCTAACAGGGTTTCTGCCGAACCTTTTGTTACCATACCCAGCGTAGCTTGTGTTTGCGGCAACAAACTGGCCGCGCTTGTTGCATCTGCTATAATTTGTTTGTAAACATCGTCGGCAGAAGATCTTGGGAGATTTGTTTGCGAAACCGTGGTTACTTCTTTTAAATGCAGTGGTACACCTCCATAATATTGCACTAGTTCAAAGTAGTAAAATGCCCTTAAAAACTGCGCCTGTCCTTTCAAATTACTTTTGTCTGCTGCATCGATGGAAGAGTTATCAATACGGTCTAAAATCGCGTTAGTTTTAGCAATACCATTGTAGCAGTTAACATACTTATTGTAGATTTCGCCGGTTTGCGAATTATCTGCAAAACCTGATACGTTATATTTATCGGTAAACTGCCCTCCTTGCAAGCCGGGGCTGGCGAAATAGGTGGCATTGTCCGAACGCATTTCGCCCATAACGTAAGCATCGCTATAAAGGCTTTGTAATGGGCTATAGGCGCCAACCACTGCCTGTTTATAATCTGCAGCTGTTTGAAAGAATTGGGATTCAGAAATATATGTTTTTGGCGTTAACTCGATGAAGCTCTTTTTGCAGGATACAAGTGTTAAAAACACCATTCCTACCATAATTATTTTCAATTTCATGTTTGTAGCTTTTAAATAAAATCGTGAAAGATTATTTTATATTCATGTTTATTCCCATACTTATGGTACGCGGCACAGGGTACGATGTGTAATCTACACCCTGGTATAAGCCATTGGTGCCATAAGCACTAACTTCGGGGTTAGCACCTTTGTAATTGGTAAATACCCATGCTTGCTGTATACTGCCATAAATTCTTATGCTTTGAAGGTATTTATTGTCAACTAATGGCACAGTATAGCCCAATGAAATATTCTTTACGGTTAAATAACTACCACTGGTTACCCAACGGGAATTTGCGGTACGGTCCAGGGCGTCTCCAACTAATATCCTCGGAAAAACACCGGCGCCAGGATCATTAGGAGATTTCCAACGGTTAGCAACATCGGCGGTTACGTTAAAAACACCATCTAAATTTTGGATATACTCAAGTGTGCGGTTCATAATGTCGTTACCATACGAACCGGCAATTGACACGCTAAAATCGAAATTTTTGTAGCTTAAATTATTAGTCATCCCATAAGTAAATTTGGGATTAGGGTTGCCTATAATCGTTCTGTCATTAACATCAATTTTTCCGTCATGGTTAATGTCAGCGTATTTTACTGTACCCACGGCCGACGGGCCATCGCCACCGTAGTATTTAGGCGAGTTATCAAAATCGGCCTGGTTTTCGTAAATTCCTATAAATTTATAGCCATAAAATGACCCGATAGGCTGGCCCACTTGTTCAATATTTGTTCCGTTTATAGTGGTTGGCAAATTATTTCCATAAGGACCAAGGTTCAGTACTCTGTTACGGATGAATGAAATATTGAAATTGGTTGACCACTTTACTTTTCCTACGAGGTTCTGGCTGGTCAGTTGAAACTCATGCCCGTAAAAAAGGAACTTACCAACGTTGGCTTCTACACTTCCGTATCCCGATTCCTGTGCAACAGGCACATTGTATAACATATTGTTAGTGATCTTATGAAAATAATCATAAGTAAATGAGAGCCGGTTTCTAAACAGGCCCAAATCCAACCCTATGTCCAATTGCTTGGATTGTTCCCAGCCTAAAGAGTTGTTGCCTAAGTTGCTTACTGCCGTACCAGAGGCAAGTACATTGTTAAACGCATAGTTAGCCTGCGAGGTATTGGCCTGGAACCCGTAGTTCCCGATGTTAAAGTTACCATTTAACGCGTAACCTGCCCTTATTTTTAAATTTGAAATATCCGTAAATTTCGACATGAAATTCTCTTGCGACACATTCCATCCTGCGGATATACCCGGGAAGTTTCCATATTTTGTATTAGGTGCAAACCGGGATGAGCCGTCTCGCCTGAATGATGCTGATAGCAGGTACTTGTTTTTATAATTATAGTTTAACCTCGATACTAAAGAAGCGAGCGACCATTCTTCTATATCAAAAGATGGATTATTAAATTGGGTCGCGGCAGCTAATGAAGATATTGCGTCATTTGGAAAGCCATAACCGGATTCGCCATTGTAGTCATCGTGATATTTTTGAGCAGTATAACCAACAAATACATCGAAGTTGTGATCGCCAATAGATTTCTTGTAATCAAGCGTGTTTTCAGCAAGCCATGTGTAAAAGATGTTGCTGGCATTTGAGGCAGTTGCTGTGATAGGCGGCGGCGAAAATAAATAACCCGCGGTAGAAGGAGTCCATGTTTGATTTTGAGCATTTGTATAATCAATACCGATAGAAGATCGAAAAACTAATCCTTTCAACAATTCCACGTTCAGGAAAGCATTAGCCAATACGCGCGCTGTTTGAGTATTGTTTTTTACCTCCTGTGCAACGCGGTACCAGTTTGGATTTGGAAACAAACCGGGGGAGGTTGCAGTTAAAGGCAATGAACCATCCGGATTAATATATGGGGCTATCGGTGAACTTGCAATAGCGTTTTGTATAATCCCACCACTAAAAATATTACCATCTGAATTAGGTGTGGCATTGGTAGCATAGCTTGGTGCGGCATTTACCCCTATCGAAACCTTATCGTTAAATTTATAATCAGAATTTATCCTCAAAGAATAACGTTTATAGTTAGATTCAATTAAAACACCATCCTGATCCAAAAATCCTAAGGTTGCCGACGTGCTTAATTTATCAGAGCTACTGTTCAGGCTTAAGTTATAACTTTGAATCGGAGCGGTCCTGAGCAAAACGTTATACCAATTAGTACCTTTCCCTGCCCACTGTGCAGGGTTTTGGTAAACCGAAGGGATACTATCTGCCTGCCCCATCAAAATTTCCTGACTAAAAACATCGTTTTCATATTGCGCAAACTGCTCTGCGTTCATCATATCAGGCCGGCCTTTTTGGGGGACTTGCTGTATGCCGTAAAATGCATTGAATCCCAGCAATGACTGGCCTTTTTTGGCATGTTTTGTGGTGATCAATACAACTCCGTTTGATGCCCGTGAACCATATAATGCTGTTGAAGAAGCATCCTTCAAAATGGTGATGCTTTCAATTTCCGCAGGATTGATATTGGCGACATTCGTATTATCACCAGTCATCGGAAAGCCATCAATAACATATAATGGCTGGGTGTCCCCGTTTAAATCCGTCGATTGCCTTATAACTATCGATAAACCCTGTCCCGGGATACCTGTTTGCTGGTTTACAACAACACCCGCAGCCTTTCCTTGAATTTGCTGGGCAAATTGAGCGACCGGCTGGTCGGTAAGGCCACTTTCTTTTATTTCTGAGATGGCACCGGTAATGTCTCCTTTTTTTTGCGAGCCGTACGCAACGACCACCACTTCATTTAATGCTTTCTGATCAGCGACCAACTGAACATTGATTACATTATGCCCTTTTACCGGGTAATATGCGGTAACGTAACCAATGTAATTAAAAACCAAAGTAGCTGCGTCACTAACGAGTTTTAATTTGAAATTGCCGCTAACATCGGTAACTGTTCCATTTGTAGTGCCTTTTTCTGAAACCGAAACTCCAATGAGTGCTTCGCCGGAAGCCGAAGTTACTTTGCCCGAAATATTGTGCGGCGATTGCGCCAGGACTTCATTTGATAGAGAAAAACAAACAACGAAGAGTAAAAAGAAAACACAATATACTCCCTTGTTTACCCTTTTTTCAGGGTAAAAACATGTAAAAATTTTCATAAATTTGTTATGTGTTAATTAATTGATTACTTAACTAAAAATGGACGGTCAGCTCTTGCAATAGTGGACCGTATCATTTTAAACACAGCAGGAATTATCTTATAATTCCTGCTTAATTATTTTTATAACTATCTCATATATTTGATATTTAATTAAAAAAAATTGCATAATTCTTCAGCCTGATTTAACAATCTGATTTTTGGGTTACTATAATTGGTTAAAAAACTTATTGATGTTGGAAAGAAGAATTCATCAACTCAATGTTTCAAAAATACACACAGTCATATTTTTTGAATTACGTAAATTGATATTTAGTTTATGTGTTTTGATAAAATAAGATTTTGTAAATCACGTTCATAAGTCCAATTTTTTTGAATTAAAACGGGCGTAACCATATTCCCGGAAGGCTTATTAAACTTATTTTAATAGAGCGTTTCACCGATTCTACACATATTTTATCAAGATGATTCAAAAAATGAAAGCTAATCAGAAAACATGTTTTTTATTTTTTGGCTATAACACAGTGCGCTAAGTCAGATATCCGGAGCCGGTGAATTTTTGATTTTTTGACGATTAGAACGCGAATTATTATAAAGCTTAATTACTTAAATCGATTTTTTTCCGCGTTTGCTATAATTATTTTTAAATTGAATTGGGGTCATTCCTGTTTTATCTTTAAAAATTTTCGAAAAATAAAACACGGAATCAAACTTCAGATCGTAAGCAATACTCTTAACACTAAATTGCGGCTGGCGAAGCAAGTCTTTAGCCCTTTGAATTTTTAAATCAATAAAATACTGGCCTGGCGCCATCCCCGTGTGATTTTTAAAGGTTTTTCTAAACCACGAATAGCCGACCTGCAATTCTTCCGCAACATCTTCAGGAGAAAACTTATTCCCAATATTAGTCCTAAAAAGTACTTTTGCCTTTTTAATCAGTTCAAGATGTTGGTCTTCAAAATTGGACTCCTTACTTTTTGCAAATAAATATCCCAATAAATGAAGCACAGCTCCTGAAATAATGGGCTGAAAACCCGGTATCTCTATCTTTGATTTTTCTATAACTTCGGTGAAAATATCTAATAAAGATTCATTAAAGCCAATTTTAATAATCGGCGATGCCGGCCTGAAATATCCTTTAAGTAATAAATGATCTATTATAGGCCCAGATATGCCAACCCAATATTCATCCCACCCTGTAGTTTCGTCAGGTTTATACCTATGCCACTCACCTGGGAAAAGCATAATAATCGTCCCACCCTCAATAACCTGTTTACCGCAGCTATTTGATTCGAAACAGCCCTGACCGCGGGTGATATAAATGATCTGGTATTCCTGCAAGGTCCGCCCGTCGCACCAGTTAAAATTATGGTGTGACGGGTGCGTTTTAAAAGGATAGGCGCAAAAAGGCTGAATGTTGGTAAAACCAGCATTTAAAACATACAATCCCCAATTTTTTTCTTCCTCGCTTACGGGCAGATATTTATGATAATTATCCATTTAAATTTATCAAAATAGATTTCAAAAAGCTGCAATTTTAAATTCGATATGTTTATAAAACAATGTGAAATTATTTATTTTTATTATTCTAGAATAACGGTTATTTTTTTATGAAGGAATTTTTTGCGTAAATTTCAATTAAATTGTCATCTTAAATTCATAGCATAGTATGTATGATAACGGAATAACTCTAAAAATTCTTTTTCAGATTCAATCCTGTTTTTTCAGCGCCAATTTCAACAATCAAATGCGGCATTTGTAGTAATAAAGTTCATCGTATTTAATTCTCCGACCATTTCTAACCGAAGTACTCCCAGCGTCAGGCGTTTGATTTCTCGCGTCGTTTCAGCAAGCCATTAGAAACATATGGCTTAGCCATATTATACAAACAACACATATATAAATAATTATTCTTATTTTTTTATAAAATTGATTTATGTTGATAAGATGTGTTTATTATAGGTTAATACCAGCACATATTGCTCATTAACCTACCGCTGATTATTTCGGAAGTAATTATGTTCGCTGTTCGGGATCAGCATACTATTCTGTGAGCAAAAAAAGCCCCAATTTTAGTTTTTTGGTGATGCAATTAATTTGCCCTTTAAAATCTTCCGGAAGATTTATCAGGATGGGCACAATTACAAACAAAACTGCGCAGCGCAAAATATTCATAAATTATTTTCTAATCACCATTAGCAGGTATATCACCTATTTCTCGGTCAATAGTAATGTTACTTATACGATAACTTACTTTTTTAAAGCCACGGGAGCAAAGAGTTGGTCTCGTTTTATATGTTCTGTTATTCATGTCTGCCGTTTCATTTTATTAGGTTATATATATTCACTTCCAAAGCCACGTTCTTCCTTGCCGAATACTGAATTCTTTAAACAATTAGCAGCTTCATAATCCTTTTTTACGAATATAGATGTAAACGTAGCATTTAACAAACAAACAAACAAATGACCAGTATTTCCTGTAGCAGGGTTGAAATATCGTTAAATGTTGCCTGAACACTTACGTTTATTCAACATTTGGTGAGAACAAAAAGTGCAGCCATATATTGTATAACCGCCTAAAGGTAATCATAAAAGCAGGCGGCCTTTGGAAACGGATGGATTCTTTATGAAGAAGAAATTAAAACTCGCATTGGCAGAGAGGGCTAATAGACAAGCGAATAAGCTCAGATACGCCAGTCCTTTACCCAGCCATCTGCTGCAAATGATCACAGTGAGAAAGTATGATAAAATGGCATTTTCTACACTGTAAATAAGGACTTTAAATAAGTTGAAGCTGTAACTAAAATGAGACTTAACACATAGCGCAAATAGAAAGGCTCTTTAGTGAATAGGCTTCTTTTCATCGATCTGGTGAATGAAATGATATACTTGAGTAAAGGTCTGCCTGGATATTATTCGTATTATAATGGGCATTTGAGTCACTTTGTGATTTGTAGATTGGTAAACTAAACCAAAACATCGATCCCTCACCTTCCGTGCTTTCTACACTTATTTTACCACCATGCTGGTCAATAATCTCTTTTGAGATAAACAAACCCATGCCAAGTCCTGAAAATATCTGTGAAGACTCGTGGACCCGGAAAAACCGTTCGAAAATAAACGGAAGCTTGTTCGCCGCTATACCAATTCCCTGATCTTTTATCGTAACTCTTATGTCTGTTCCGACAAGCCGGATACTTACGGTGATAGTGGATGCACCTGGTGAATATTTAATTGCATTTGTCAATAGGTTATAAACAACCTGTTCGATACGGGTTTTATCAGCTAAAACGGTATGATTGCCATCCGGTTCAAAAATAAACTCATAACCCTTAGACTGGTATTGAATTTCGCGAATGCAGTCCGTTATTAATTGCGGTAAAATAAAAACAGTTTTGTTCAACTGCAATTTACCGGATTGGATTTTGCTTGTATCAACCAGGTCATTTACAATGTGAGCGAGTTTGTCAACCTGCCGGTTGGCTATAGTTACCAATGGCATCGATTCTTTCATTGCCGCATTTCTTAAAACAAGCCTGTTGAGACTCTGGAGGGATGCTTTTATACTGGTGATCGGTGTTTTAAGTTCATGGGTGGCAAGCCCAAGGAATTCATCCTTCTTCGCCATTAATAATTGCAAAGCCGCTAACGAACTCTCCAAATTTGCAAAGTGTGCTTTCTCTTTTTGATTCGATTCACTAAATGCATTAAAAAAATAATAATGTATAACTATTAATAATGTAAAATTAAAAACAAGTACTACGCTAAAGGCAGCCCCGTTACTCACTTGCTCTAATAGGTCAGTGCTTTTTTGAATATAATGTAATATTAAAATCACAAACGGTACAATATTACAGGTCGAATAAACTAGACCCCATCGGCTGCCAAGAATGTAATTGCTGCTGGTAACAATAATCAAAAGGTATTGTATAGCAACTAAAAAATAGAGATTATAAAATATGAGATTTGACCACATCAGGTAACTTACGCTAAGTATAAAAAAATGGGTAAGAATACGCCAGGATACCCCGGCCAATAGCAGTACCATTCCCGTTGCAAATAAGGTCATCAAAGTAAAGATTCTCACAGAAAAAATATGTTGCCTGATGATACACATTATAAGCAGAACCAAACCCATTAAAAAAAATGTAAAGAGACCTTGCAATAACATTCTTATTCTGGCTTTATTCAGAATATCTCTCTCTTTGGTTATTGTGTATTCGTATCGGCTAAATAAGTTTTTTAGCATAATTTATGAAGTAAGTAGCGTGCTTATAAACTGTACGTTAAAAGAAACGGGCTGACTTTTGTTTGCAGAAATATAAGTTTAAAATACTACTTATCCGCTGTAAAATCAATGCATATCGGTTAATATAAATCAATATACTTAAAAAAGTCTCAGAATTAATTTTATGCTATTTCTCCAGCAGATATTGCTGTCGCTTTCAGGCGAACCTGCATTCCAGAGACGAGGTCAAACCAGAGATTGCAACCTCAGTGGACCATGTTTATCCATGAACCTTATCAGCAATCAATGCCCCATCAAAAAGCAAATAAATTTGGTCTGCAAAAATTTTCTTTATTCAACGGGGTCAGAACTTCCTTGATCATTCGTCTAACTTGATTTTTGTGTGATATAACGATTTCTTTTATTTGGTAACTAGTGTGGACATTCTGATGAACGACATAGCGCGGAACCTGAACTTAGTGACCTTGCTATCACTTTTTATATGCAAAATATCGAAAGAATGGAAGCATCGTCTTTCTATTTTTTACAAATGGCCATGGTAAAACTAAAAGAAAAGCAGATCAAACAATTGATCAAAGAAAATTATGACGAGGCCAAAACAGACGGTACCTTAGTCTTGCTGATTACGTCGAAATATATTATGGCTAATAATAATTAACGACAGAAAAAAATTGCCGTTTCCTCCAAATGAGGCAGAACGGCTCCCCGCATTACAGTCGTATCAAATCATTGATAGCGGTGAAGAAAAGGATTGTGACGCGATTGCAGCCATAACTTCCGTAATCTGCTAAACACCTATTTCTCTGATTATCTTTATTGATGAAAAATGGCTAGGTTTAAATCGCACGCCGGTATTGACCTGAAGGAGAATGCGCGCGACCTGTTTTTTTGCACACACACTATCGCGGTTACCGGATGATCTGATGATCGTTCTCAACGCTACTAGATGAACGTTTTGCTATTAACCCGGTAGTAACTGATGCTAACGTCACCTTTTATGCAGGTCTTGCCCTAATCAATGAAGAAGGATTTGCTTTGGGTACACTTTGCGTACTCGATCAAAAGACATACCGATTCACCGAAGAGCAGGAAAACGCATTAAAAGCTTTGGATAACAAACAGGTTGTGGATAAAATTGAATTACGGCGGAAAGTCGCTACGCGTGAAAAATCCAACCAGGAGCTTATCAATGCCAATGCCCTGATCCAAAAGTTTGCGTCTATGGCGGCGCATGATATCAAAAAAAAACTCAGCAGTATTAAACTCACTTCTCAGGCGCTTAAAATGCGTCATGAAAAAGCCAAAGATGAGGCTTGCTTAGGATTAGTCAATCTTAATATCAATGCCGCAGATAATCTATTGGAACTTGTCAACGAAATGCTGGCCTATTCTAAAACCCGTCGTTATTACTGGAAAGAAAACAGGATTTTGATCCGATTGGATCGATTTTCAACCTATGCGCCAATAAGAAAATACCGGGGAACGGGCCGATAACTGCCTGCATAACTGCATGAAAATCTAATTATTACAGCGGCCAGATTGCAGTAAGAACTCATTGATCTTTTGCGGTTTACCCATAATGCAAAATTGAACATTTCGGACAATAGAATGTTTGGTTTAAAAAACAGAGTTCCTTATATTACTACATATTGTCTGGTGAACAGGTAGCTATTAGTAGCTGACCGTTACTAATTAACATAAGCAACTTTTTATTAACTATAATAATCTGTAAAGCGGTTTATGGACTGCTATTTGCAGAGTATTAACTAAATATTGCGATATGGCAAAAAGGATACTGGTAATCGATGATGACGAAGACATTCTTGAAATATTAAATGTAATATTTCAAGAGAACGGTTATGAGATCGTATTGTCTAATACAGGCCAAGCTGCTGAGCATATCAGGGTGATACAGCCTGACATCGTGCTGCTTGACGTGCGTATTGTTGGTTCTGTCAAAAGTGGCCCGGAAATATGCAGGGAGATTAAATCGCAATTGGAAACCAAGCATCTGCCCGTTATGTTAGTTTCCGCCGAATCTGATCTGGCAATTATCGCACGGGAATGCGGTGCTGACTCCTATATCTGTAAGCCATTTGATATTTTCGATTTGCTTTCCCAGGTACAAGAATTCATATCTTAGCAGAGCATAAATGTAAGCTAATGGCAGAGCAATCAGATAAATCACATTCTCCCCAAAAAATAAACTTAGGTTCCGAAAAATTAAAAACATTTTTTGTTAATCATCTTAACAGAATCTATTACGCCAAAGCCCATTTGGTGGAGTGGCTCCCGAAGTTAAAAGACGAAGTTTATTTTAATGACCTGCAACATGCCATAGAAGAAACGGTTGAGGACGTTGAAAAGCAGATGGCAAGGATGGAAGTAATCTATGAATTGCTGGACGCCCAAATCTCAAAAGGCAGTATTAACGGCTTGACTGGGCTAGTGGATGACGCTTTTGAAGCGATCCGAGAGCAAACGGGGGAAGCAGAACTTCGGGACATGTCCATCATTTTTTACCTGCAAAATATAGAAAGCGTCGAGATGGCCTCCTTCCAGGTGCTGCAGATGTCAGCTGTTAAATTGAAAAATAAACAGATCAAACAGCTTTTAAAGGAAAATTATGATGAGGCTAAGGCCGACCGTACTTTGCTTCTGCTGATCGCTGCGAAATATATCACCAAATAAGACAGCCGGATTTTACTTTGAAGGCTGGGAAATCAGCGAACCGCCATCCGGGCCGTTAAGATCATCAATCAGCGCGGTGATCTCCAATATCACCTGGTCAAGTTCTTCGGCCTCTCTGTTGAGCATCGGAATAAACTCTGCGTTGGGAGAATCTTCCGGTTCAAAAAGCTGGACAAGTCCCAGGATGCTCGCAAGTGGTGCGCGAACGCGGTGGGACTAAATCCAGGAGGAATCTGTATGATCATTGCATTGTACTGATATTCAATATTTTATAATGGTTTAATTTCTTCCTCACCAAAATACTCACCACTTTTCAAATACAGTTTGACTTCAAATCTTATTCTATAAAGATACACTTTTTGCAATAATGATTATCAGATCAAATTGAATACTTAACCAAACAACATCTATAAGCATTTCGTAATTAAAAAAGCTATTAAAAAAATTGCCCGGCATAAGTCCGCTTCGTTTAAAAGATGCTCATTTCATTTTGTTGATCAGCT
>Ga0116227_10014248_pt1 | contig 12180 bp, 5 predicted proteins | sample S1TSphgellanicum_FD_89693 | JGI IMG/M metagenome (GOLD analysis project Ga0116227, IMG submission 89693) | Host-associated microbial communities from peat moss isolated from Minnesota, USA - S1T2_Fb - Sphagnum magellanicum MG | ecosystem: Host-associated > Plants > Peat moss > Unclassified... | reverse complement strand
GGCTCAAATATGGGCCTATAAAAAAAATAGAAACATATGGGGTGGGGAAAAAAAAAGAAATTACAAGTTAATCCCCCCCCCCCCCCCCCCCCCCCCCCCTTCAAAATGGTTAAATGATGCATGTGGTCCCCAAACATGAGATACTTAATTTTATTAATATCTCATTGAAATCCACACAACAATGTTTAGTCAAAAAATTAATTAAAAATTATAGTCATGCACTTCATCACTAAAAGAAAAGTTGTTTGCAATTATATGCAATTTGTTGTTTGTAACTATATTGGTTATTCATGTAATTAAAAAGTTAAAGTTGTATAATTTTCAATGTAGTCTTCACAAAAAGCTACAAAGTATATTATAAGGGACAAAAACGATGACTTTTCCCAATTTTGGGCCTTGGTGAACATTATTTATGACTTATCCCTACATCAATTTAACTCCAAATGCATTAATTCCCCTTTTTCCTTGGTTTGTGTAATTTTAGGGTCTGGCTAACGCAACACATCTCGATGATAGAAAAACACACCTTCTAACCCAAATAGGCATTTCCCATGCATTTCCCATGCAGCAATAATGGAGACGCCGCAACAAAAATATGACGGCTAATAAAGCAAACTTAAATCTCAACAGCAAGTAGTGTTCACACTGGTATGGTGACCTGTTTTCATGTTACATTAGCACTTCTACAGCTTCGCATGTCGGGCCTTCTTTCTCTCCAATTACACCTTTAGGATCGCCCCAAATGTCATCACATACACAACAGGCACATGCACAGGCAGAGCTGATACAACATCAACAGCAGGATGACGACTTGTTTGTTCCCGATATAAGCGAGCCTGACGACCTGCTTGAGCGGATTGAACCCCCTTCAGAGGCTCCAATATGGCCTTCTCTTGTAGCAGCTATGGCAGATCTGAACATTTTCATAGGTCCTAATGGATGGGCACTTACTTCATTTCGCACAAAGAAGAAGAAAGATGAGGTTGTCAGGGTGTTTCTGCACTATGACCGAGGTGGTACATACTTTAAAGATTAAAGGGTTCAACATTAGGCTATGGGGATTCGTGGATGTGGGAATCCATGGTACTGCCTACCTAGGCAAATCGGGTTAAGAGGTGTGTTTTTCTATCATCGAGGTGTGTTGCGTTAGCCAGACCCTAATTTTATTATGATTGGGAGTTTAACTTGAAAATCTCATCTTAATGCCATCCCAAAGTTTTTGCACCACCTTATTGTCTTAGTGTGTGGAACTAAATAATGCATCCAAAGCTTAAATTTTTTTTGCAATGCATTGTATCAAACTATAGTGGTGGGAACTTTGATCGAAGATGAACTTGCAAATTTCAATACAATGGCCAAATTTCACAATTGGAAAGAACATGAAATAATTGAGCCTACATTAGAGCTTGTTTTTTAAGAGGCCCATGATGATCATGGGATTCAAATGGAAGTTGTCAAGATGAACCCTAGGAGGATTGAAATGACTGAGGGGATTTAACACACCATCAAGATCATGAAGAAATTTATGTGCATGTCCTTGTCACCGCTCAACAAGTAACATTCATTTCAATTTCATTAAACTAGGTCTTTGTAGGTATTTACTACAAGACATTAGTTTTATGTACTTTATTATTTGTTATTGGAACATAATTTACTATGAACACGGTTTTAGTTTTTTCATATTTGGGGGGTTTATCATTGTGGTGTGGCTCTAGGGTCTCATATTTCATGTTTAAAAAATATTCACTTACAAATTGCACAAATCCAAATTCAAAATACATCAAAGTCACAAAACAACCATCATTTGTGTGCATATTTTCATGTGTGTAACTTTGGTAGTTTCGATAAATCACTATTACAAAATGTGGGTGTAGTTCATTAGTCTTCGTTCACTAAACTAGTGATGTCACTTCATCCCCACTAGGTTTCATTCATTATGACTAATGAATTCACCCAAAATTTAATGAAATCACTTGGTGTACAAGGACACATTTTGTTGTAGAGATGTTGGATGCCAACTTTGTAATGATATCTTGAGGTTTTCTTTTTAACATTTGGATTAGAACTTGGGGGTATTAGGTTTTTATAAACACAAGGGTTGTTAGGTTGTATTAAATCATAAAGGCCACTAAGTTGTTATAAACCAAAGGGCTACTAGGTTGTATTAGAATAACCATTGAGATGCATATGGGCCATTAATACAACCCATTAGTTGTAGGGAATATTGCATATGGTCCTTAAAACAAAACTAACAATCATTAAGGCCATTGGGTTACATATGGTCCTCATTAAAAAAAAATTGGGGGTCATTAATATTATTTAACATGCACCACATTGCATATGGTTATAGGGGGGAAAAAATGGAGGTCAACATTTAAACTTGGCAATCATTGGGTTGTATTAAATTATAGTGGATGTTGGCAACCATTAGGTCTTCAAAAAAAAAAAACTACAATAAAAATTTAAGGTATAGAGAATGCAAGTTATTTCTTTTATAACAATTAGTCCTAGGGGGGAAAAAAAGGAAGGAAAGAAAAAAAATTGTTTACCCCTTTCAAAATGAATTGAGTACTTGAATATTTTTTGTGTAAATTAATAAGGCAAGGTTGAATGCCTTCATTCACAACCTTGTTGGATGTAAACAATATAAAGTGAACATTTGATGATCCCTGTTGAAGTTCCACGCAAATAAATGTAAAGTAGCAACAAAACCCATCATGAAATTGTGGAACATTCAATATTTTTAATTAAATGATCTAAGATAAGATATTTTTTCATTGATGTATATTGATTTTCAAATTTCACAATGTAAAAGTAAGTTTCAAGTAGCTTAGAATAAATAAATAGCTTTTGGTGTAAACTTTTGAGTGTGGACTTTTGTTTCAAGTAGCTGTCGAGTAGGTTCTAACCAGAAATATATGTATTTTGATGATTATTGGAATTTATGTCAATCTTCATATTCTAACTTAATACATATCTAGTTCATTAAAATTTTAAATGTAAAACCATATTTGAATGCATATTAAATCAACTTGTTTCAAATGTGTTTTTATCTACTTTTTAATCTCATTTACTTTTCATTTAAAATTAAAACTAGATTCTTAGAAACTTATATATGGCATGGACGGTACTTGACACATACTTTCACCCAATTTCATGATATTTTTAATAGTTGTATGCATAAGGGTTAGGTTCAAGCCAATTCAAATAAGTTATTAATTTATTAATTCAATAGCACTTTTGACCATGGGGTCATGGATGCATGGGTGAATGCATTAATGAGTGGCTCACTTGAACTTGGGCTCAATTTTGGTCATTAAAAAATCCTTGGTTAGAATTTGGCTACAATTTTTTAAGGAAGACTTCCACATAAACATTCACTATTTCATGTTCCACCACATATTGAATCAATGTATGGAATTTGAAATGAAAATCAATATGAATGTTTAAATTATCTACCATTATAATCAACTGCCTCATTCATATTTTTTGATTAAAAAAATTCATTACAAAAAGCAAGTGTATTTTTGTCAAAAAGTATTAACACACATGTTTTCATTATCAAGTTGCTAATTTAGAAACAAGTTTCAATTGGCAAATTTAAGATTAAGAGACATTGAAACAATATGGGTACTACAAAAACCAAAACGTTCAATGTCACATACATGAGCCATTCAACCATGCACCCACCCACCTAGTTTCAAATATGGATGGAATATCACATCCAAATTATAAGGTTGATCTTGAAACATTGTAGTGGAGTCAACACAAACTTGCTTGAAATGTTATGAAATTTTATAATATATACATAACATGTGTAAAAAATATATATTATAACACAATTATATTAGATTATATGTCTAAGAATGAATAAGGTTTATCATTTCATAAAATTAGTTATATTTTAATATTTAATAGTATATTTCAAATTAAAATAAAAGATTTATTTTATATTTATACAACATATTTAATATGACTTATATATATATATATGATCCATTTATAATAATTTTACGTGGATAAATCATATGGATTCACATGTCTAAATTAAAATTTATTAATAAAATTATAATATATTGGAAGTAAATTTATATATTGATATAAATTCTTAAATCAAAATTTTAAAAAATATGATATATATATATATATATATATATAATTTATTCTTGTGTTGGCCACAAAGGTTTTTCCATTAACAAATCATGTGTTTGAATTTTTTTTTTCCAAATAATGGTCATTGACATGTTAGTTGATAACAAAATTCAAATATTTTTCTTTTGAAATGATTTTACATTTTTTAAATATATAATTATGCACATTGTTGAAGGAACTTTGTAAATAAATTTTCAAAATTTTCATCTGGACAAATTATCAATAAGGCATGAATCATCAAATTTGAGGTTTTGTGTAATGTTTAAATGATGTATGGTTAAAATATAATAAACAATATATTATTTTCATAGTATGGGTGGCTTGGTGGTAAAAGAATTGAATTCCATCCTTGGGATCCAGGGATCAAACTTCACAAATGATAATCGTTGTGGTTGATGTTGGAATATAATTTAACTACTTAAATTATTTAGGTTTTAAGTGTTTGCCTAAGCGAGCCTAAGTAGGTAGATTAGGTGGCCTACTTAGCCATTTGAACTAGGTTTAAACCTAACTTAAGTGGTGACACATGTCAACAATTGATAGGATGGAAAATATTAAAATAAAAAAATATTTGCATAATATATAATAAGTTTATAATTTAAAATATTATAATTTAAGATTTTAATGTTCCCAAGTCTTTGGGTCCAATTTGTAGTAATAAGAATGACTAAATTATGATTAAATTATCACTAATGACTTCACATATGTCATTTATAACTAATGGATGAAATGTGCCACATTATTGTGCCACATCATGTCCTAAATGACTATTGTCCTAAACAACTTGTTCGCAATGACTTTAAAACTATTTGCCATTTTTATCCTTTGTGATTGGAATATTAGTCATAAACACAATCATATATTTTAAATTTTCTTTTAGTGAAGGTTTGAATGGAAAATGAATTCATGTTGAAAACATTGACTACATTTTAAGGTGTAAGGTTTGGGACGTTATGTCTAATGGTTCCAATGACAACATGAGCCAATTATCATTATGTGAAATGATCACAAAGATTATGCTAGGAATAATAAGGTTGGATGAATTTGATCAAATGTGGTTGCACTACAAGAATCCATTGATTTTCAAATTGTTCAACTTAACAACCTTGTTTGTTTTGACTATGAATTTAGTTAATTTGACTAAAGGTTGTTAATTGTTGAAGTGACACATGTCTTTTGATTAGTTCAATTAGCTAAAGTGACATTTCGTACCACTTGGATATTACATTAATCAAGTAGGATACAAAATGGGCATTTTTGGTAAAAAATGACAAGTTCTTGTACTCAAATAGGACATGTAATCATAAAATTTGAAATAATAATAATAATTACTTAATAATTTTAGAAAATCATAAAAAATAACTCAAGAGGAAATTCAATATTTTGTTAAAGTTAAACAATATCTAATATACATATACATATTTTACTATCAATTTAAATTTTTGTTAGAATGGGGAAAATATATACAAATTTCATTTTATTTATATGCTAATTTATAAATTACTTTCCATCATCAAAGTAAAATTTGTCAAAGTTCACATTTAAAAATAATTATCAATATAGGTAAGTAGGTAGATTATATGTGGGGTAGGCATGTATAAGTATAAATTAAGTCACGAAAACATTTTTTTTCTTGAAGAAACATTTTTTGAATTGTTGTTTAATTAACAATAAGTAGGTAGGTGGCAGGTAGTTAAATATCATTACACCAAAACATGTCATATAGGACTACATAAAAATTACATTTGTGGTCATATATGCCATACGTGACTAGCCATGACTACATGACTTTGTAGTCCAAATGTCCCTATTGTACATGCCACCAATCACATCCATGGTTACATTCATAACCATCTTTTGCAACTATGGCCCCCATGATTATAATCATAATGGACATAGTTTAGAAACCACATCCAACAGTGCACAAGTTTTTTAGTAATGATTGTTATTCTTGAATAGTAATTGTGGGGTGTACTTTGTGTAGGATGATGACAACCAAGCTAGTTCAAGGTGATGAATTAGTAAGAATTCCAAAGTAGGAAAACCCATTTGTATCTATAATGCTGCAAGTAATGGAACATGATGGTTAGGGAGAGTATAAAGAATTAGAAGGAGAGTTGGAAATAGATGGGGACTTTCAAAACAACCCATTTACTTGATGAATAAACCCAATGTTGTAGTTAAGAACATAATTGGGGTCCAATTATAATGGTGTTATTAAATTGGTTTCGTAAATCCCGTGGTAATTTCAAATTTAAATATGATGTGACTAATACCAATTGGGTGGACATTAATTCCATTATATCTATTGTCACCATGAATTGTGAAAAGGAAACAAAATAATATTGGTTAAATTGTTTTGATGTAGTTTTTTTTAATGAATATGTAACCAATAAATATTTGTAAATTGCATTTTCATTTCCATTACATACATTTCACATACATGGTTTGTTATACATGCATACATACACTTCACATACATGGTTTGTTATACACACATACATGCACTCCAAATACATTTTTCAACCACAATTTTTTAATTATAAAAATTTAAACTAATATAAGGTATCAAAATTGATTGGATTAAATGTATAAATAAATGTAAGGTGGCTAAAATATGTACATATTATAAAATTAAATAATAATAGGGTTGGAAAAAATAGAATTCAAAAGCTAGTACCCCCCCTAAAAATGGTTGAATGATGCACATGGTCCCCAAACTTTACATTAAGTGTCCTCAGGCCATGGATATTTTGAAAATATTCGTGTAATTATGGATCACAAGAAAAATTCTTGTACTTTTTCACTACCCAAATTCATTAGGTTTTTGATTAAATAGGACAAAATTGATTAATATGCAACTTTTATGGTTATGGTAAAAAAATACTAGTTAATTAAGACATTTTTAATGGAATGTTTTTTAATCATTTTGGATAGTCACATGTTACACTAGTAATTCGTAATTAAGAAATTATGACATGAATATACGAGGTCCCGAGTTAATATGACATGGACTAATGTGTCATCTCATCATATATATATTTTTTTCCCCCAAATTGTGGAGTCACAAATTACATTTTTGTCATGAAATGCCATGACAAATTTACATGTTGTGAAAAAAGTATAAAGTTTTTTTTTCTTTTCAAATTTTGTTGACAAAAATGTTTTGACACCATTTAAGCATGATGTACATGTTTGTGTATTCACCACAATGTATATGTTTGTAAATTGCATTTTTACAAGATACATTGTGGCATGTATCCATCAAGGATTGAACCCAAGACCTCATGGAAACACACCGAGGTTTTAGCCATCAACAATTTATTAATAATGATGAATTTTTTTACGAAATTCAAATTTTAACATACATTTTCCTTTGCAAAACTTATTCAAATGCTATAAGTGAAAAGATGATCTGAAAGTTTATTCAATAAAGTATATACATACATATATATTACAAAAATTAGATTTACAATGTTAAAAAAAGTTTTAAATAACATTTCATGAATAAGTCAACACATATCAAGTAGTAAATATAGCCATTTAATTATCAAGACCATATTTATTTAACAAGATTAATCATACACTAATACCAATGATTAATTACACAAATTTGAAAAATAAATCACAACATATATATTTTTAAAATGATGTGAAAATATGTTTTACATTTTTTTCCTTTGTAAAAGGACACGACTTAATTTGGTGAAATTTTGGGTTTAAATGGTTGGATTAACCCCTCTCCCCCTAGCCAACGTGTTTTTTTGGTTTTGGATTTTTTTAATTTGGAAATTATTTTTTGGAAAAATTGGAAACAATAGTGCAACTTGAAGGGAAAATGTAATGAACAAAAAAATTGCCAAAAAATTATGATAAAAATTTTGAAAAAAAAATGTTATTCTTAATGAATATTTTAAAAAAAACAATTATAATAATTTCAACCTTAAACACATAATTAATTCAAACATCAAATTCATTTGAAAATATTTAAGTTCAATATTTGAGATGATTATAAACCTTATCCAATGTTTTTGAAAATTTAAAATAAATATTAACAATGTAACCAAAGGTTTTTTTTGTGGTGAAACCATTTTGCAAACATAAAAAGGGCCATCAACATTAACAAAGGATTTTTTTAATTTAAAAAATTTTAATTAAAAATTTTAGACTTTTTTGATGATATAATTTTACAATGGGCTTTAGGATGTGTAATCAAAATATCAAAATATTTTAATCAATACTGTATATATATTTTTTATAATTTACAAAATGGAAGTTTAATTTTTAAAAAAAAACTTGAAATTGCATATCACGAATCAAATGACAAATTTTTTTTTGTTTAAATTGACTTGGAATCTTTGTAAATTGAATATCAATTTTTAAATGCATTCATTAAATCTTTTACAATTTTATTTTCAATACATAAAATATATCCAAAATTTAAAAACTTGCAAGTTTTTATTTTCCCCAATATGATTAAGTATAATTTATTTACTTATTTTTGTGATGTTGCTAAAATGGTAATCATCCATAACAAAATTGTCACATTTGGTTATAGACAAGTTATGTAGTTGGAAGTTTGTTTAAATTCTTCAATATTATGGTTGCATACTATATTTTATTGTAAAAAACTGAAAATATATATTTTAAATCTGACCAAAAAAATCCTTTCAAATTTATTTTCCTTGATGTTTTGCCCCATTAAATTGGCATAAATTGGCCACAAGAAGAAACATCAATTAAGTAATCAATGTAACCATTTTATTATCAAGCCCATTTTTTTTTAGCAAAATGAATCATACATTAATACAAATAATTACTAACTTACATTTGGTAAAATTTTTGGTTTAAATAGTTGGATTACCCCACCTCCCACAACCAGCATGTTTTTCTGGTTCAAATTTTTTTAATTTGGAAATTTTTGTTGGGAAAAAAATCGAAAAAATAATGAAAATTCAAAAAAAAAAAAAACCAAAACTTTGAGGTCTGAAATTTCAATAAAAAAGAGTTATTTCTAATGAATAATTTTTTAAAAATAATTATAATAATTCCAACATTAAACACATAAAGATTCTGACATCAAATTTACTTGAAAAATTTTAAGTTTAATCATTGAGATCATTATAAACCTTGTCAATTTTATTGAAAATTTAAAATAAACATTAATGATGTAATTGAATCTTTTGTGTGATGAATTTATACCATTTTGCAAACGTAGAAAGGTTATTAACATCAAAAAAATATTTTATAATTATTTTATATTTTTATATTTTAAAAATGATATAATTATACAAGGGGTTCTAGGACTTGTATCCAAAATATAAAATTATTTTAACAAATTTGAACCTCCATATATGGCTTATAGCCAATGGCTAAATTTTTTATGGATGATCGTGAAGAGGATTACAAAAAATTTAAAAATTTAAAATTAAAAAAATTATTGATGCCATTATTATTATCACCATTTATAATCCATTCATTCTTTTTTTTTTTAATGGAAATTTTTAATCCATCTCTAAATATTTGAACATAAACATGTAACAAAACAAGTCTAATTTTTTTAATAAACCGTCTTTTAAATTAAAATAATAAGTATAAAATATTAATAATTTTTCATACTAGTAATAATAATAATACATAATATTAATCCTTTTTTAAAACACAGATTTCTTTTTTCATACACCAAAAAAAATGAGGAAAAAATTAAAAATTATTTTTGGGGTATTTTTGGTGTGCCATCATGAACATTCATAATAACAAACTTGTCCATGATGCCTAAAACAAACTAGGGTAAAAACATACATTCCAATTTACATAAATGTAAAAAAACTTAATATATAAACAAATTATAATTTAAAGGTCTACATGCATTTTAAACTTTGCATACATGAACATTTTGACCTAATCATTAACGCATTCAAATATAAATGTGAAACTTCCCAATTTTTATACATTCATTTCAAAAAATTGTGATGAGTGCAAAATGCCACTCATGAATATTGAATTTAACAACATTCAAAATGAATGATTTAAGTCATATGCAAATGTTAATAGTTCAAGAAATGCGAAAAAAAATCATTAATCCATTCAAGTATAAATGTGAAGCATTAAGTTGTTACATGTGTTTCAATATATATTAAAAGGTGCAATATGTACCATTTGAATAGTGGTTTCAATAAGCTCAAAGTGAATGACTCAACTTGTGTAAAAATGTTGATAATTCAAGAAATGTGAAAAAATCCCTAAACCATTCAAGTGTAGTTGTAAAATATTGAGTTGCATGTTTTTTAATGTATTATAATAAGTGAAAAATGAAATTTGTGAATAATGATTTTAATATACTAAAAGTGAATGGTTCAATTATGATAATTGAAGATAAGTGAAAAAAAACACTAATTCATTTTAATATAAATGTGGGGTTTTAATGTATTACATGTGTTTTAACAAATTATGGTATGTGTAGAATTTAATTTGTTAAGTAATGGTTTTGACACGTTAAAAGTTAATTCAACTCATGTACCATGTTGATAGTTAAAGAAATATAATAAAAAAATTAACCCATTATAATGCATTATCTAAATAAAGTTAAATGCTACCTCAATTTTCACATCAACAATTTGAAATTATTAAATAATTGAATAAGGTCCAAATTATACTCATAAATGAACAACATAGTGAACGTAATAACTATGAATAATATTGATCATTGATTAGTGGTACAAGTCACTTGTGAATTTTAAATGGCCAAATGTAATTGAAATGTAATCAAATCGGACAATAATTGCAATGTGTGGGGGTGGAAAAAGATAAAATTTCTTCTTGTGGATTATTGGTTCAACTTAATTGTAACACATTGTACAATTGTGAAAAAACCAATAAACCACATCTTTAATGAACATTTCAAGTACAGTGACATTTGATCCTCTTATAAAAACCCATACATAATTGTGTAAATATAGTCAACATAATGTGAAATAATAATAATATTTATTTGACTTGCATCACATAAATAAATAATATTTAAATGGATATAAGTTTTTAATATAGTTGTAACAAATTTCAGGGCCGTGTTTATAATAACAATTTGCTTGCATCAAATATGGTGAAATTGGATCCATCCTCTCTTCTGTTCATCATTTTGATCACTTGAATTCATGTTTAAAGTAAAAGTGTAAAAGGAACAATGCCAATGAGCTTTAATGAATGAACTCCTCTCCAAATGAAAATACCATGTTAAAATACATCACCCAATGCCTAAGGAAAAAACAAGAAAAATAAATTGTAGGAAAACAATTGAATGGCTCACATTAATAACAATTTTTTAGTGAATATATTCCCCTCCCAATGAAAGTGCCGTGCTAAAAATCATTACCCAATGCCTAGGAAAGGATACAAAAAAAAATCACAAGAAAATAATTCAATTGCCCACCTAAAATAACAATTCATTTCCAAATGAAAGCAACATGATAAAAACCATTGCCCAATGCCTAGGAAAGCATAAGAAAAATAATAAAAGGATAGGAAAAATACTTAAAGGAGAAATTGGATGTGATTTCTCCTCTTCTTTCTTCTTCTTGTCATAAGTTGTGATCATTTACATAGGCCATAAATAGAAATGTAAGAAGAAAAATGCCAATGAACAATAAGAAACCTTAAGGAATGGTTAGGACAAAGTGTAGCCGGACAATGGGTGATCGTTCCAGAAAACTCTCTGGACTGGACTTGACGTGTGAACGAGGGGACGGTTTGGCCGCCTCTGATGGAGAGTGACGGCGGATCTCTGATTTTGTGTTGATGGTATTTCCTTTGCACGGAATGCATGGCTCTTTGACGGCGAATTTGATGAGGGATTGCGGCGCCTCATTGATGAGCTTTGGAGGGAAACAATCTACAAAGGGCTAACCAAGCTTCTGGAAGAAGCCGGAAACGGCTAGACGAAGGATAGGTAGGACCTTAATTTAAACAGACGAGGAGAATAGAACGGGGGGGGAAGAAGAAGAAGAAGAACCAGTAAGGAAGGAGGTAGAG
>Ga0116227_10014247_pt1 | contig 12181 bp, 9 predicted proteins | sample S1TSphgellanicum_FD_89693 | JGI IMG/M metagenome (GOLD analysis project Ga0116227, IMG submission 89693) | Host-associated microbial communities from peat moss isolated from Minnesota, USA - S1T2_Fb - Sphagnum magellanicum MG | ecosystem: Host-associated > Plants > Peat moss > Unclassified... | reverse complement strand
GATTCCACCCCGATGCCCGGCCTGCAATCCGGCCCGGCGGCGCGGCCGATCACGGCAACCGGCAGCGGGCTGGATCGTGCGCGCGCGGAGCAATGCCTGACTGCGGCGATCTATTACGAGGCCGCGCGCGAACCCGACGCCGGGCAGCGTGCCGTGGCGCAAGTCGTGTTGAACCGCGTCGCCCATCCCGCCTTTCCCAAAACAGTGTGCGGCGTCGTCTATCAGGGGTCCGAACGCAGCGGCTGCCAGTTCAGCTTTGCCTGTGACGGGTCGCTCGCGCGGGCGCCGGTGGCTGCCTATTGGACGCGGGCGCGCCGCGTGGCAGAGGCGGCGCTGGCCGGCTATGTCTTTGCGCCGATCGGGTTGGCCACGCATTACCACACCAGCGCGGTTCACCCGGGCTGGGCCGATACCATGCGCCTGGCCGGTACGATCGGCGCGCACCGGTTCTATCGCTGGAGCGGCAGCGCGGGCCAACCGCGCGCGTTCAACGCGGTCTATAACGGCGGCGAACCGGTGGCCGCGCCGCATCCGCACACCTGGGTTTCGACAGGCGCCGATTTTGCCGATCCGATCGTGCTGGAAAAGGCATTTGAGGCCGGCAGGCTGGCGGCATTGCGCGCTGCGCCGGGATCGGCCGCACCGGTGTCGACCGATCCGGCCGTCGTGCGCGTCGGCGCCTCGTTCGGTCAACAGGCGCTGCCCCCGCCCGCGCCGGCACCAACCGCCGAAACGCCAGCGCACAGCCGCATCCTGCCCGGGTCCGGTGCCGTGCGCCCGGATGCCCAACAGCAATACGACAACGCCGCGCACTGGATTCGCCAGCCCGGCGCCTGACGCATGGCAGCCTGACATTTGATAACGCGCAGGTGCCCGGCGCGGCGCATGCCGCGCATGAGCAGAACCCCCGGCGCCGCGCGTACCGCGCAAAATCAAAATGTTGTCGTGTTCTTTACCGTGTCGCATCACAGGCCATTCACGGACGTGACGCTAAGGCGTGGCGACCGACACCGTCCCCACCTTTGTGCAGGAGATCCCCCAATGCTGCGCTTTGCCCCCCGTTACGGGATCATCTCGCCCGCCCTTGTCCGCCCGTCACGCATGCGCCGGCAACCCGCGGTCAACGACAACCAGCGCAGCGACCAGGTCCCGGTTCACGGCACAATCGGCGACGCCCGGGTGCAGGCCGCCTTGCGCCTGTTTGCCGCGCACGGGCTGGCCGCGGCAGAGCGCGCCCGCGCGGCCGCAGCCAATGCCAATGCGCGTGGCGACGACCACGATGCGCGCTGGTGGGATGAAATCAGCAGAATGCTGGGCCGACGCGGGCGGCCCTGACGGAGCCTCTGTTGCGACGACGCGACTGTTTGATATTGCGAACCGTTATCAAACAAACCCGGAAATACGACCTTTTATCGCCTTGCAATCCCTTTGCCACAGGCTTACGGACCTGCCCACCCCACCGGAGGCCCACCTGTCATGCGGGACATGGGCAGGCCTTGCGACGGTGGCAAAGTGATCTTTGTTCAGTCCCGCAAGACGGGAAAGGACCGTACAAGCATGGCTCGCAAGAAAATTGCGCTGATCGGCGCCGGCAACATCGGCGGCACCCTCGCTCATATCGCGGCGCAAAAGGAACTGGGCGATATCGTCCTGTTCGACGTGGCCGAGGGCGTGCCCCAGGGCAAGGCGCTCGACCTGTCGCAGTGCGGCCCGATCGAAGGTTTTGATGCCTCGATCACCGGCACCAACGATTACAAGGATATCGCCGGGGCCGACGTCATCATCGTCACCGCCGGTGTGCCGCGCAAGACCGGCATGAGCCGCGACGACCTGCTCGGCATCAACCTGAACGTGATGAAGGCCGTCGGCGAAGGCATCAAGGCCAACGCCCCAGACGCGTTCGTGATCTGCATCACCAACCCGCTCGACGCGATGGTCTGGGCGCTGCGCGAATTTTCCGGCCTGCCCCACAACAAGGTCGTCGGTATGGCCGGCGTGCTCGATTCGGCCCGCTTCTCCACGTTCCTGGCGTGGGAATTCGGCGTGTCGGTGCGCGATGTCTCGTCGTTCGTGCTTGGCGGCCATGGCGATACCATGGTGCCGGTGGTCGAATATTCGACCGTTGCCGGCATCCCGGTGACCGACCTGATCAAGCTTGGCCTGTCAAGCCAGGATCGCATTGACGAGATCGTCAAGCGCACGCGCGGCGGCGGCGGTGAAATCGTCGGGCTGCTGAAAACCGGATCGGCATTTTATGCCCCCGCGGCCTCTGGTATTGCCATGGCCGAAGCCTATCTGAAGGATCAGAAGCGCATCCTGCCGTCCGCCGCTTATGTCAGCGGCGAATACGGCGTCGATGGCCTTTATGTCGGCGTGCCGGTGGTCATCGGTGCGGGCGGCGTGGAAAAGGTGATCGAAATCGCGCTGGACGACACCGCCAAGGCCAATTTCCAGGTCTCGGTCGACGCGGTCAAGGAACTGCTGGTGGCCTGCAAGGGGATCGCCCCCGAACTCGCCTGAACGGACTTCGCGCTGCCGCCCCGCTCTGGCTTCCCCGGCAATCCGGGGTTCAGGAATGCCGGAGCAAAGGCGGCGGCGCGACGGCCGGCGGGTATTTGCCCCAGGTGCGGGGCACGAAGGATTTTTGCGGGCCGTGCGGCAGCAATGGTGCTGCTGTACAGCCGGACAGAGGAAAGTGTCCCCGACGCCGGCTGGTTGCGGGGTTTCCGTCGCCCCACCCTCCCCGGGGCACAGGAGTTGAAAAAAATGGGTCACGAGTTGCACGATTTCGATGCGGATCCGGCACAGGACGAACCGCAGCCGGGGCCGAGCTGGGCTTCACGGCGCTGGCCGGTAACCGATGCCGCCGCCGGTGATGATCTGACCCGCGCGCTCGACCCGATGGCGTTAAAGCTGGAAATCGCCAGATCGCTGAAAAAGGACGCACCCCGGCTCGACGAGGCGGCGCTGGAACAGGCGGCGGCGGATTCGATCCGCGCGATGATGCTGGTCCGCACGTATCGCGTGCGCGGGCACCTGACCGCCGATCTCGACCCGCTGGGGCTGGCGCGGCAGGACCTGCCTGCCGACCTTTCGCCCGAATATCACGGCTTTGTCGGTGCCGCGCTCGATCGCAAGGTGTACCTTGGCGGCGTGCTCGGGGTGCAATGGGCGACCCCGCGCGAAATCGTGGCGATCCTGCGGCGCAATTATTGCGGCAAGATCGCGTTTGAATTCATGCACATCGCCGATGTCGAGGAACGCAGCTTCATCCAGGACCGGATCGAAGGCGGCGACAAGTCGATCGATTTCACCCCGGCCGGCAAAACGGCGATCCTGGGCGCGGTCATCCGCGGCGAACAGTACGAAAAATTCCTTGGCCGCAAATACGTGGGCACCAAGCGGTTCGGCCTCGACGGCGGCGAATCGATGATCCCCGCGCTCGAAGCGGTGATCAAGTACGGCGGCCAGCTTGGCGTGCGCGAAATCATCTATGGCATGTCGCATCGCGGCCGGCTGAACGTGCTCGCCAACGTGATGCACAAACCGTACCGCGTGATCTTCCACGAATTTTCGGGCGGCACCGCCAATCCCGAGGACGTCGGCGGTTCGGGCGACGTCAAATATCACCTCGGCACCTCGACCGACCGCGAATTCGACGGGATCAAGGTGCACATGAGCCTGCAGCCCAACCCGTCGCACCTGGAAACGGTCGACCCGGTGGTGCTGGGCAAGACCCGCGCACAACAGGTGTTCCGCGACGACATCGGCCCCGGCCGGCACAAGCAGGTGCTGCCGGTGCTGATCCATGGCGATGCGGCGTTTGCCGGCCAGGGGATCGTGTGGGAATGCTTCGGCTTTTCCGGCGTCGGCGGCTATGACACCGGCGGCTGCATCCATTTCATCGTCAACAACCAGATCGGCTTTACCACCAGCCCGCAGTTTTCGCGCGGGTCGCCTTATCCGTCGGACGTCGCCAAAGGCGTCCAGGCGCCGATCATCCATGTCAACGGCGATGATCCCGAAGCGGTGACGTTCGCATGCAAGCTGGCGATCGATTACCGCCAGCGGTTCGGCCGCGACGTCGTCGTCGACATGTGGTGCTATCGCCGGTTCGGCCACAACGAAGGCGACGAGCCCAGCTTTACCCAGCCGCTGATGTACGCCAAGATCCGACAGCACCCGGCGATCAGCGCCATCTATGCCGAAAAGCTGGTTGCGCAGGGCGTGATCGACGGCGACTGGAAAGGCCAGGCCGAAGAAAGCTTTGTCGCCACGCTCGAGGAAGAATTCGACGCCTCGAAAAGCTATAAGGCCAACGAGGCCGACTGGTTCGGCGGGCGCTGGAGCGGGCTGAACAAGCCGGCCGATCCGGTGACCGCACGCCGCAACGTGCCGACGGGCATCGATGCCAAGCTGTTCGACAGCCTGGGCCGCGCGCTGACGACGATTCCCGACGGCTTGACCGTGCACAAGACGCTTGGCCGCGTGATCGATGCCAAGCGCGACATGTTCAAGACCGGCAAAGGCTTTGACTGGGCAACCGGCGAGGCGCTGGCGTTTGGCAGCCTCGCCACCGAAGGATTCAACGTGCGCCTGTCGGGCCAGGATTCGGGCCGCGGCACGTTCAGCCAGCGCCATGCGGTGTGGGTCGACCAGACCGACGAGCACAAATATATCCCGCTCGCCACGCTGCCCCATGGCCGGTTCGAAGTGCACGACAGTCCGCTGTCAGAATACGGCGTGCTCGGGTTCGAATATGGCTATGCCAGCGCCGATCCCAAGACGCTGGTGCTGTGGGAGGCGCAGTTCGGCGATTTCGCCAACGGCGCGCAGATCGTGATCGACCAGTATATCGCCGCATCCGAAGCCAAGTGGCTGCGTGCCAACGGCCTCGTCATGCTGTTGCCGCACGGCTATGAAGGCCAGGGACCGGAACATTCGTCGGCCCGGCTCGAACGCTATTTGCAGCTTTGCGCCGAAGACAACCTCCAGGTCTGCAACATCACCACTCCGGCCAATTATTTCCACGTGCTGCGCCGGCAGATGCACCGCCCGTTCCGCAAGCCGCTGATCATCATGACCCCCAAAAGCCTGTTGCGCCACCCGCTGGCAAAGTCGGACGCATCCGCGTTCATCGGCGAAGGTCATTTTCGGCGCATCCTGTCGGACATCAACGGCGCCGCCGACGAGGCCACGCGCAAGGTCATCCTGTGCAGCGGCAAAGTCGCCTATGACTTGTTCGAAGCGCGCGACCAGCAAGGTATCGATGATGTGCAGATCATCCGGCTGGAACAGCTCTATCCCTTCCCCGGCGAACCGCTGGCGGCGCGCCTGGCGCGCATGCCCAACCTCGAAGAGGTGGTCTGGTGTCAGGAAGAGCCAAAGAACAACGCGGCGTGGTTCTTTGTCGAACCACGGATCGAGGATGCGCTGAAGGCGGCCGGCAGCAAAGTCGTGCGTCCCAGCTACGCCGGGCGGGCCAGTGCGGCGTCCCCGGCAACCGGCCTCGCCAAGCGACATGCCAACGAGCAGGCGGCGCTGGTCGCCAACGCTCTCGCCCTGTCGGTGCGCGGTGAAATCCGCCGCCGGAAAAAGGCCTGATCCCCGCATCGTTACCCATTCCCGTCATTTCCCCCCAAGGAACCCAGGTTATGTCCATCGAAGTCAAGGTGCCTACGCTCGGCGAAAGCGTCAGCGAAGCGACCGTCGGCCAATGGCTGAAAAAGCCCGGTGAGGCCGTCGCGCTCGACGAACCGATCGTCAGCCTTGAAACCGACAAAGTCGCCGTCGACGTGCCGGCGCCCGCAGCCGGCATTCTCGGCGATCTGATCGCCAAGGAAGGCGACACCGTTTCGGTCGGCGCGCTGCTCGCCCTGATCGAGGCGGCCGGGACCGCCGCTGCGCCAAAACCCGCGCCTGCGGCGCCTGCCCCGGTTGCGCCTGCCGCACCTGCGCCCGTCGTTGCGCCGCCCCCGGCGGTTGCCAAAGTCGCCACCGAAGGCGATGCCGCCGCGCTGTCGCCGTCGGTGCGCCGCGCGGTGCTGGAATACGGCATCGACCCTGCCACGGTAAAGGGCACCGGCGCCGGCGGACGGCTGACCAAGGAAGACGTGCTCGCCGCTGCGCAAGCCAAGGCCGCATCGCCCGCCCGGGCCGCTCCCGCCGCGCCGGTTCCGGCTGCGGTCGCCACCGCGCCCGGCCGCAACGAGGAACGCGTCAAGATGACGCGGCTGCGCCAGACGATCGCCAAGCGGCTGAAATCCGCGCAGGAAAATGCCGCGCTGCTGACCACGTTCAACGATGTCGACATGTCGGCGGTGATCGGCGCGCGCGACAAGTTCAAGGACGCGTTCGAAAAGAAGCACGGCATCAAGCTGGGCTTCATGTCGTTCTTTGCCAAGGCATCGGTGCTCGCGCTCAAGGACATTCCCTCGGTCAACGCAAGGATCGAAGGCGACGAGATCGTCTATCACGACTATGTCGACATCTCGATCGCGGTGTCCGCCCCCAACGGGCTGGTCGTGCCGGTGGTGCGCGATGTCGACAAGCTGTCATTCGCCGGGATCGAGCAGGCGATTGCCGGTTACGGCAAAAAGGCCCGCGACGGCACGCTGACGATGGACGACATGAAAGGCGGCACCTTTACCATTTCCAACGGCGGCGTGTTCGGCGGCCTGATGTCGACCCCGATCATCAATCCGCCGCAGTCGGCCGTGCTTGGCCTGCACCGGATCGAAGATCGTCCGGTGGTGCGCAATGGCCAGATCGTGATCCGGCCGATGATGTATATCGCGCTGTCGTACGACCATCGCCTGATCGACGGGCGCGAGGCGGTGACTGCGCTCAAGACCATCAAGGAAGCGATCGAAGAGCCCACACGGCTGTTGATCGATCTGTAATTTGGCGAGAAATCGCAAAGGACCATGACAATGGCTGAATACGATTACGACGTGCTGGTGATCGGTGCTGGCCCCGGCGGCTATGTTGCGGCAATCCGCGCCGCGCAACTGGGGCTGAAGACAGCCTGCGCCGAAGGGCGCGCGACGCTCGGCGGCACCTGCCTCAACGTCGGCTGCATCCCGTCAAAGGCGCTGCTGCACGGATCGGAACTGTTCGACGAGGCCGCCAACGGCACGATGGCCAAGTTCGGCGTCAAGGCGAGCGGGGTCGAACTCGACCTCGACATGATGCACGCCGAAAAGGCGACGGCGGTCAAGGAACTGACCGGCGGGATCGAATTCCTGTTCAAGAAGAACAAGGTCACCTGGCTGAAAGGCCGTGCCACATTTGCCGACGCGCACACGGTCACGATCGCGGGCGAAAAGGTAACCGCCCGGAACATCGTCATCGCCACAGGGTCGTCGGTCACGCCGTTGCCCGGTGTTGCGGTCGACAACGACGGCGGCGTGATTGTCGATTCGACCGGCGCGCTGGCCCTGCCCAAAGTACCGGGGCATCTGGCGGTGATCGGCGGCGGCGTGATCGGGCTGGAACTGGGTTCGGTGTGGCGCCGGCTTGGCGCGAAAGTCACTGTCATCGAATATCTTGACCAATTGCTGCCCGGCATGGACGCCGACGTGCGCAAGGAAGCGGCAAAGATCTTCAAGAAGCAGGGCTTTGACCTGAAGCTGTCGACCAAAGTCACCGGCGTGCACGTCAACGACGGCAAGGCCGTGCTAACGGTCGAGCCCGCTGCCGGCGGCGCGGCCGAAACGATCGCAGCCGATGTCGTGCTGGTCGCGATCGGCCGCCGCCCGCATACCGACGGGCTTGGCCTGGAAGCGATCGGTTTGATCCCCAATGCGCGCGGCCAGATCGAAACCGACCATGATTTCCGCACCGCCGTCGACGGCGTGTGGGCGATCGGCGACGTCATTCCGGGGCCGATGCTGGCGCACAAGGCCGAAGACGAAGGCATTGCCGTCGCGGAAAACATCGCCGGGCTGACCGGGATCGTCAACCACGCGGTTATCCCGGGTGTGGTCTATACCGCACCCGAAATTGCCGGCGTCGGCCTGACCGAAGAAGCCGCCAAGGCGCTGGGCGAAATCAAAATCGGCAAGTTCCCGATGCTGGCCAACAGCCGCGCGAAAACCAACCGCGAACCCGACGGCTTCGTCAAGATCATCGCCGATGCCAAGACCGACCGCGTGCTGGGCGTATGGATCATCGCCAGCCTGGCCGGAACGATGATTGCAGAGGCCGCACTGGCGATGGAGTTCGGCGCGACCAGCGAAGACATCGCCTATACCTGCCACGCCCATCCCACCCATTCCGAAGCCATCAAGGAAGCGGCGATGGCGGTCAGGGGCAAGCCGATTCACGCCTGATCGCAGCCGTTTGTGGCGTTTTTTGGTTCGAACCGGTTGCTGTTGTCATTTTTCGTGCGACGGTTCTGCCAATATAGTTTACGTCACCGGCACAATGTGTCCTCAAACGGGACAGTCGTGGTGGTTTGGCTGGCCATTGGGTGCAGCTCCGCCTGACGCGACGGGTCGAACATGAATCCCTTCCCCGTCCACGGTCAGGGATCGGGCCACTCGGGAAACCGGGTGGCCCACCCGGACTCAGAATTCCACCACGACTTTGCCGACAGCCTGGCGGTTTTCCAGGCTGGCAATTGCCTCGCCGCCGCGTTCCAGCGGATAGCGGGCGGATATCTGCGGGGCGATCCGACCGTCGGCCAGCATCGCGAACAGATCCGTGACTTCCGCCTTGAAACGGGCAGGTTCGCGCGCCGTAAACGCGCCCCAGAACACGCCACAGACATCGCATGATTTCAGCAATGTCAGATTGAGCGGCAGGCGGGCGATGCCGGCGGGAAAACCCACCACCAGAAAGCGCCCCTCCCAGGCAATCGCGCGCAAGGCCGGTTCGGAATAGTCGCCACCGACCACGTCATAGACGATATTCGCGCCGTCCGGGCCGCAGGCCGCTTTGAACGCTTCGGCCAGTGCCCTGCTTTGCGCCTTGTCGAACGGGGCGCGACCATAAATCACCACATCGTCGGCGCCGGCCTGCCGGGCCAGCGCCGCCTTGTCTTCGGACGAGACGCCGGCAACCACCCGCGCGCCGAACGCCTTGGCCAGTTCGATCGCCGACAAACCGACGCCACCGGCCGCGCCGAGCACCAGAACGACATCACCTGACCGGATATGCCCGCGATCCACCAGGCCGTGATAGTTGGTGCCATAAGTCATCAACAGCGAAGCGCCGGTGGCGAAATCGACAGCGTCGGGCAGGGCAAACAGCCGCTCTTGTTCGACCACCGCATGTGTGGCCAGCCCGCCGTTGCCGATCATGCCGATCACCCGGTCCCCCGGTTGCCAGTGGGCAACCCCCTCGCCCACCGCGACGATCACCCCGGCAATTTCGGCACCCGGCGCAAACGGGCGCGCCGGTTTGAACTGGTAGAGATCGCGGATGATCAGCGTGTCGGGAAAGTTGATCGAACAGGCCCTGACCGCGACAACCACTTGTCCCGGCCCGGCGACCGGATCGGCAAGGTCGTCGAGCACCAGTGTTTCAGGGCCGCCGGGGGCGTGGCTGCGCAAGGCCTTCATCAGTTTCTCCCGTAATCCGTTATGGCCACGGGCAACCCGACTTCAACCGGCGCCGCCCGTACCTGACACCCGTTTCGTGCCAAGATTTGCGCGGCTTGGAAAGTCTCTTAAGCGATCATTTAAGCCAAAACGCCAGAGGCCAGAAACGGCCGTTCCCGACGCACGCGATCCTCGAACACGCCGATCACATCGCTTTGCGCCAGCGTCAGACCGACTTCATCGAGCCCGTTCATCAGGCAGGTCTTGCGAAACGGATCGATTTCGAAAGTAAAGCGGTCCTGAAACGGCGTCGTCACCGTCTGGCTGTCCAGATCGATGTGGATCGGCTGTTCGCGCGCCACTTCGACCAGGCGATCGACCGCGTCCTGCGGCAGGACCACGGTCAGGATGCCGTTCTTGAACGCGTTGCCCGAAAAGATGTCGGAAAACGACGGCGCGATCACCGCGCGCACGCCAAGGTCGAGCAGCGCCCAGGCGGCATGCTCGCGGCTCGACCCGCAGCCGAAATTGTCGCCCGCGACCAGAATCGGCGAACCGGCGAACTCGGCGCTGTCGAACAGATTGTCGGGATCGGCACGCAGGGTTTCAAACGCGCCCCGCCCCAGCCCTTCACGGGTGATCGTCTTGAGCCAGTGCGACGGAATGATCACATCCGTATCGACGTTTTTCTGGCCGAACGGATAGGCGCGGCCGTTGATCGTGGTGACAGGTTGCATGGGTCCTCAGTCAGTTTCGGGCGGTTGGACGGGCAAGACCGGGGTCTTTGCCTTGTCCGTGCGTTCCTTGCGGCGCGAGGCAAACAGCAATGCCGCCGCTACCGCCGCCGAACCGATGGCCGCACCGGCAATCGTGGCCGCGTTGGTCCACGAATTGGCGCCGGAGGCCGGCGCTTCGGGTGGTGTTTCGTCCTGCTTGCTCACCAGTCTACTCCCTTGCTTCCTATCGGGCCGGGCCATTCTCGCACCGGGGGGATGACCCCTGCTTGAACGGCCCTGCTTCAGGTCAACTCACGCACGTCGGTCAGGTGGCCGGTCACCGCCGCCGCCGCCGCCATGGCCGGACTGACCAGATGGGTGCGCGCGCCCGGCCCCTGACGGCCGACGAAATTGCGGTTGCTGGTCGATGCGCAGCGTTCGCCCGCCGGAACTTTGTCGGGGTTCATGCCCAGACACGCCGAACAGCCCGGTTCGCGCCATTCGAACCCCGCATCGACAAACACGCGGTCCAACCCTTCGGCTTCGGCCATGGCCTTGACCAGGCCCGATCCCGGCACGACGATCGCCCATTTGACGCTGTCGGCCTTGTGCCGGCCGCGCAGCACGGCGGCGGCGGCGCGCAGATCCTCGATCCGGCTGTTGGTGCAACTGCCGATGAACACGTTCTGGATTTCCACCGAGGCCAGCGCCTGACCCGGTTCCAGCCCCATATAGGCCAGCGACTTGGCAGCCGCTTCGCGCTTTGATGCGTCGGCAAAGCTGTCGGGCGCGGGCACCACGCCGGTAATCGGCAGGACATCTTCCGGGCTCGTGCCCCAGGTCACGCTTGGCACGATCGTCGCGGCGTCGATCACCACCACTTTGTCATAAGTCGCGCCGGGATCGGTGGCGAGGCTGTGCCACCACGCGACCGCCTGATCCCAGGCCTCGCCCCTGGGCGCATAAGGGCGCCCTTTGACATAGGCCACGGTCTTGTCATCGGGGGCGATCAGACCCGCGCGCGCGCCGTGTTCGATCGCCATGTTCGACACCGTCAGCCGCCCCTCGATCGACAACGCGCGGATCGCCGACCCGGTGTATTCGATCACATAGCCGCTGCCCCCCGCCGCGCCGAGCACGCCGGTAATGTGCAGCACCAGATCCTTGGCAGTGACGCCCGGACCCAGATCGCCCTCGACGCGCACTTCCATCGATTTCGACTGCTTCAGCAACAGCGTCTGCGTCGCCAGCACGTGTTCGACTTCGCTGGTGCCGATGCCGAATGCCAGCGCACCCAGACCGCCATGGCACGCGGTGTGGCTGTCGCCGCACACGATCGTCGCACCGGGCAGCGAAAAGCCCTGTTCGGGGCCGACGACATGGACAATGCCCTGTTCGAGATCGGCGTCGCCGATATAGCGGATGCCGAATTCGGGCGCGTTGCGTTCCAGCGCGGCAAGTTGCTGCGCGCTCTCCCGATCGGCGATGGGGATACGGTCGCCCGCCCGGTCGCGCCGGGCCGTGGTCGGCAGGTTGTGATCGGGCACGGCCAGCGTCAGATCGGGCCGACGCACGGTGCGCCCGGCGAGTCGAAGCGCCTCGAACGCCTGCGGACTGGTCACTTCGTGGACCAGGTGGCGATCGATGTAGATCAGGCTGGTGCCGTCGTCGCGGCGTTCGACAACGTGGGAGTCCCAGATTTTCTGGTAAAGCGTGCGCGGTTTCGTCGTGGCCATGTCTTGCCGGTTAAGCCTACCTGCGCAAGATTTCAAGGATGGCATTTCAAGGCAGCACTGCTCTAAGCAGAAATTGGCGGCTTGACCAACGGATGTTGTTCTGATTCTGTTCATGGGACGGAACGGGTGCGGGCAGTCATGAGCGGAAAATCCCCTGTTTGGGCGACCAAGGAACACCGAGCGG
>Ga0116227_10014246_pt1 | contig 12181 bp, 11 predicted proteins | sample S1TSphgellanicum_FD_89693 | JGI IMG/M metagenome (GOLD analysis project Ga0116227, IMG submission 89693) | Host-associated microbial communities from peat moss isolated from Minnesota, USA - S1T2_Fb - Sphagnum magellanicum MG | ecosystem: Host-associated > Plants > Peat moss > Unclassified... | reverse complement strand
ATTTTGTGATGTCACCAAAGTGACCATCATCCCCAAAAAACAAAAAAAAGAGCCAAATTTGCCAACATTACCAAATATGAAAGTTGAAAAAAGAAAAGAAAAAGGGGGTCCTTCCATATTCTTAGCTACCTAATAGAACTTATCATAAAAGTCTAGTGTTTTAGAATTATTTTTTCCCCAAAATCTGGCCAATTTGAGACCATTTCTTTTTCATGAGAAATCCTGCAGGACGGATGGACGGACGTACGTAAAGCTCTTTCATCCCATGGCTATTCAACCCTCCCTCAACGCCATCGCTCCGGAATCCAAAACTCCGCCAAAAAAGTAGAATTCTGCTATATTTAACTACTTTCCTAAAAGAACCGGCGAAGAACCACCGGTTGTGGTCCTTTGAACACACTCTCTCCCTCTCTCTCTCACTGTCCATACCGTTCGGAGTCAGGGGAAGTTACTTTGAACACTCTCTCTCTCCCACTGTCCGTAGCGAGCGGAGTTAAGGGAGGTTTCATCGTTCCTTGTGCCCCGTGCATAATGCACAGGTGAAATAAAAATCCCACTATCTCCCAAAACCACAATCTCCCAATCCCACTTACCTACCGACCCACCCACCTACCTACCTATCGACCTACTTACCTACCTACCTACCGACCCACCTATCTACCGATCCACCTACGTACGTACCTACCCACCGACCTACCTACCTATCGACTCACCTACCTATCGATCGACCTACCTACCTACCGACCCACCTACCTACCGATCCACAACCTACCTACCTACCGATCCACCTACGTACCTACATACCGACCTACCTACCTACCTATCGACCTACCTACCTACCGACCTACCTACCTATCGACCTACTTACCGACCTACCTACAAACCGACCTACCTACCTACCTACCTGCCTACCTATTGACCTACCTACCTACCGATCCACCTACCTACCTACTACACTGGAGGGCAGAAACCTGTATGTTCCCAAATAATTCCCAATAGCACCATTTTTTGACTGATCCTTTATTTTTGTGAGAAGCATGGGTCTGGGTCAAAACCAATTTTTCTGATTTTGGACAACCATTGGTGAACCCCGTGCATAATGCACAAGTGTATTATTTCAACAATGTTTGGTTGATGCTTTTGGTTTTTAAAAAAAACCTTTTCTTTTCAAACAACCGTTGGTCCCCCCCCCCCCCTTCGTCGGCCCGGTAAACTGACCCCTGGGGGGCAGTTTCATCCCATCCATGAAATCTCAGAACGGGGTTTTTTGGATTGCTGCCAAACATTGGTTTCCATGGATCACACTGGGCCAGAGTGACTCAGCACGTGTCCGTGAGCGGAGTTAAGGGAGGCTTCATCGCACGACTTCAGGGGCGGCTTCATCGCGCGGAGTTATGGGAGGCTTCATCGTTCCTTTAATATAACTAACTAGTGTGAACCCCGTGCATAATGCACAGGGGTGTTATTTCAACAATGTTTAGTTACTGTTTTTCATTTTTTAAAAAAACTTTTCTTTTCAAATAATTGTTGGTCCCCCCCTCGCCCCGGTCCTTCGCATTTCCCACTCCGGTTCTTTACCCTGGCCGATCCTTTGCATTTCCCACTCCGGTTCTTTACCCCGTCGATCTCCCCGGCTGGTCCTTCGCATTTCCCACTCTGGTTTTTTAACCCGTCAATCCCCCTGGCCGGTCCTTCGCATTTCTCACTCCGATTCTTTAACCCGTCGATCCCCCCGACCGATCCTTTGCATTTCTCACTCCAGTTCTTTAACCCCTCGAGCCCCCCGGCCAGTCCTTCGCATTTCCCACTCCGGTTGGTGTGTGCCACCTAGGTGCTTCAGTTACCCACTTACCTTGGGGTTACACCCCTCTGTGGAGTCCAGCAAAACCCCCCGTTCCATAAGTTTGGCAGGGTTGCATCACATCCTGTTCCAGTTCTAAAATGTAAATTAGAATTGTTTTGATTCTGGTTGCAGTTCTGGTTACACACATAAATCGAGAAGCTGATCCTGGGTCCATCTGTTTTTGTTCTGTTCTGGTTCTAGTCCTTAACTACACTGCAGTCAGCAGTTACTGGCTTTAACTACTGGTTAACCCCCATTCTAGTTTTTTCCTTTTTTTTTAAAAATGAACGTTTTCAAAAGTCTTGGTTAACTTTCCAGTTTTCCACTGTCCGTCCGGAGTCAGCAGTTACTGGCACTGTCCGTACCGAGCGGAGTCAGAGGAGGCTGCCTTCGTCCGTACCGAGCGGAGTTAAGGGAAGCTTCATCCTTCCTTTACTATATGTAATAATAATAATGTTTTGCCCAAAGTTCTCCCCTTCTCACCTAATAGGTGGGCCAAAGTGGAAGGCACTCCATCTTTCCATAGAATCTTCTATTTTTGGGAGCCTCCATATTTTCAATTTTCTTTTGCGATGGGCCAATCAAATTGGCCCATTGCAAAAAAAAGAAAAGTTGGACTGTGAGGCACCCCCAACCAATTAATATGAAACAAAATTAGTACCAAAGTACTAGGTAGGGTGTTCTTTGCAAGGGGTATTAGCCCAGGCCAAAAATGGTAGACTAACTCCTTTGGGAAGTGAAATTTCATGCAGCCAATGGGAAGGCCCAAGCATGCATTGAAGGTGCCTTCCTATTAAGTTTGGAGTGGGGGAAGGATTGTTTTCATTTTTCCCTGGTTCCCAATGTGTTCCCACCATGTTCCCTTTAAGTTCCCAATGGGTTCCCATCAGGTTTTCAATATGTTCCCCAAGTTCCCAATGTGTTCCACAACATGTTCTCCATAGCACCCCACTTTTATCCCATATGCTTTGGCAAATGTTGTCCTCCTTCCACCTATACAGCTAGGCCAAAGGCCAGGAACTGTATACTTCATGATTGAACCTTCTATTTTGGGGAGCATCCATAGTTTCAGATTGTTTGAGTGATGGGGCAAATTGGCTCGTTGCGGAAAGAATAAAATTGAACTTGGGAGGCATCTCATCTAATTCGTAGGAGAGGTGAATAGGGGATGTGATGTAGTCTGATAGGTATTAATAAGTGCGATGCGAAGCGAAGGGGGGTTTCGTGACAAGCTCTGATTCGAAAAGAGACCTATGAGCTTCCATTGGGACCCATGCTGCTCACTCATCACGCCACAGGAACCACGTGCGTCGCGTGTTGCAAGGATTCTGTTTGCATGCACTGCACTGCAAACATCTGAATCGTGTTGTGTGTGATTTCGGGTATTTTTATAAATTGATGGAGAAGAACAACGCAACTAAACTAGTGCAAATCCATTGCAAAGAGTGGATGATGGATCATCACTCTGAAAATTAGCTGCATAGTACAGGTCTACTACATGATCTGTGCTAGGTACTAGAGAATTTACATTTCACACATTGTGTTTTTTTTGTTGGTGTTGCAAAGTGTAGCAACCATGGATCGCATCCGGCTCATCTGGAGCACACTGGCAATAGCAAGTTTTGTAGCTCTTTTAGTGGTACTGGGTTGTTGGCTGTGGTGCAAGTACTACAAGCAACAGCAAGTTCTTCCAGGTCCAATGAATTGGCCGTTGCTAGGTGCTGTGCCAGAGTTGTTGTCGAATTGGGACAGGCTGCACGACTGGTTTCTGGACTATTTTCGCCACACTAGGAGCTTTCGCATTCCTTTCCAGTTGAATTTCACAGGAGTGTTCACAGTGGATCCTGCATGTGTGGAGCAATTGTTGAAATCCAAATGTTACAACTACCCAAAGGTACTGATCAAAGCTTTTGCCTCATCATGCCTCTTTCCCATACTGCAAGGAACACACTTTTACTATATGCAAATCAGCAGCAGCTCCACATGCTTGAAAACTGTCAAGCAGCCAGTCTCTCACTATTTAGATTAGTCCCACTACTGCAGTTTCTATATGAGTTGACTTGTTGCAGAAATCTGTTTTTGGGAAGCTCCAAACTTTTTCCTCTCCCACCCAAACAGGCATTAATCCTGGCCAGGACTGTTCCTGCAAATCCCAATGCTATCACACTGCAGTGGGACAAACACAACTGTGTATTGCATCTTAGATGATAATGCAAAATTGTATAATAGAATGCTGGGAAATCTTTGATCATGTCAATGGGAAACAATTGGTTTGATGTTGCAACACTTGATTGAATCTCATACCAGGACAAAGTTTTCAAGGGAAATAGTTCTGAAACATGGATTTGCAGTGTGGCACCATGAGAGTATTTGACTGCCTGAACTAACTTCCTCAGGAAATTTTGGTTTGCTGTGTGCTATGATGTGCTGTGACATGACTTTAGGGACCAGCAAATACTACAATATTTCAAGAGCTACTTGGCCATGGTATATTCAATGTGGATGGTGATGAATGGAAGCAACAGCGGCGTGTCGCCAGTTTTGAGTTTGCATCATCAGTACTGCGTAATTTCAGCACTGATGTGTTTCAAGAGTGTGCCTTGAAACTCATCTTCCATGTGGCCCACAATGCTCAATCCTCAAGCACTTTTGATCTACAGGTGGTGGTGCAGTTTTTCTTATTTGATCCAACAAATCTTTCCTCTCACATTTCTGTACTATTCCACCTCTTCTTTCTTGCAACAGATCATGTGTGCATCATCAACCTGGTTTTGTAAGGTAGGAGGATGACCAGTGTCTGTCTGTCTCCTGCAAATGGTTCTGTAAAATCATGAGATGGAGGGAAAGGGGGGTGGGGGGTGCAGGATCTTTGCATGCGGATGACCCTGGAGACTACTTGCAGAATAGGGTTTGGAGTGGAGCTTGGCTGCTTGTCAGCTTCTTTGCCAGACATTCCATTTGCAAGATGCTTTGATGATGCCAATTACATCTCTTTCTACCGCTTCACAGATCCATTTTGGAAACTGAAACAATTCATGTGTGTCGGGAAGGAGAGGGAGCTCAAAAATTGTATGCAGGTGCTTGATAACTTCACCTACAAAGTCATTCAGACACAAAGGACTGAAATGGCATCAGGTGAATTGTTCAGGCGCACAAAGGTTGGACTCATGCTCTTGATCATGTTTTCACACACACACACACACACATGGTTAGGGTTAAGGGTTTATTGTACTTTCTCTCTTCCTCCTTTCCTTTCCAATATGGTATAGTTCTGATTTGCCAATGTATGTCAAGAGGGAAATTGTCTTGTACAGGGGAAGAAACTGATGTTTGGGTGATCTCATAACATACTGCAGATAGTAAGACAAGACCTGTTGTCAAGATTCACACATTTGAGCTCAATGGGTGAAGAGAAGCTCACAGACAAAACACTCCGTGACATTATTCTCAACTTCATAATTGCTGGACGAGATACTTCGGCAGTAACCCTAACCTGGTTTTTCTATATGATGTCTTGTCATCCGGAGGTGGCTGACAAAGTGTTTGAAGAGGTTTGTTCAATTGAACAGCCAAACTCGGGTGCCCAAGGTAGGATATTTCATCAATATGTAGCTTTCTGTACTACTTGGCTGATTGGTTTAATACACATTGTGGATTTTTTCACAGCCAGCTTTTTGCATTTTTGAAGTTCCTGACATTTTTGGAAATGAAATTGTCAAATGACACTTTGATGCAGAAACTGATACTGACTTTGTAGATTTGGTGGAGGAGGCACAATTTGAAGCATTTGCCAAACTTTTGACATTTGAAACATTAGGAAAGATGGCATACTTGCAGGCAGCCTTATCAGAGACTCTGCGGCTATTTCCAGCAGTGCCCCTGGTACTGGTTTCTATCCTGTTGTCTTTCTTGTGGTACCAAGTAGTTTCATTCCATATGTCTTTTGCATCCATGTAACCCCCAGTCTTTTAACTGTCTTCTGTTTCTGAATCTCCTAACAGTATTTTCAGGCTTTGGGAATCACTATAAGAGAGGCTCTATAATCCATAATCTTATGAGAAAGTCAGCTTCCAAAAGTGTTAGGCTTAGGGTATCAGATTAAGCCTACATTTGCTTGGAATTTTTTTCCATAGACAGTAAAGTTTTGTTGTCCAAGGTCTGGGGTGAAAAGGATGATCACCTCCAACCTGGTATCGACACAAAGACAAGGTGTTCTTTCCAACAGATATCTCAATGAACACAGGCCTTCACATTTTTCATCTTTGAGGAAATGAAAAGGACAAGTAAGCAAGGAATTGAAGAGAGCTAGACATTTGGAAATTTCAGCTAGGGGATGTAATTGCTTGAAGAGAGTGAAACATTTGGTGAATTTCAGATATTGAAGTCTGAAATACTGTATGGGAGATGCTAATCAATACACTGTTGTGATCTTTGTGGTGGCAGAACAGCAAGCAAGCAATAGCAGATGATGTGTTACCTGATGGCACAGTGGTTAAGAAAGGATGGGTTCTTGGGTATGTTCCATATTCAATGGGTCGAATGAAGTTTATTTGGGGAGCTGATGCTCTTGAGTTCAAGCCAGACCGCTGGCTCAAAAATGGCATATACCAACCTGAATCACCTTTCAAGTTTACTGCATTTCAAGTGAGTGCAACATATTAGCTGAGCCCTTGGAACTTTTTCTATCCAAACTGCAAATAGGATCATGACGAAAAAGCTATGTAAAGTCTGTAATTTTTTGTGCAAAGCCTGAGTAACATTGAGAGAATTCAAAGTTCATCATTGCAGTGTGATGGCTGCTGCAGGCAGGACCAAGGATGTGTCTAGGCAAGGACTCCGCCTTCTTGCAAATGAAGCTGACAGCTGCTCTAGTCTTGCGCTTCTTCCACATCCACTTGGTACCTGGACACCATGTGACATACCGCACAATGCTGGTGCTTTCTATGCTGCATGGCCTCAAGGTCACTGTGAAAAAGCGAGATCTCCATCAGCATAAAACGTCACATTGAGGAAAGAAGACACACAGAGGAGATCAGCATTTAGCATGGATTGTAAACTTGACAACAATCCTTATGAACAATCTAGGATTGAGGGATACATAGAAATTAACCCTAATAATGTGCAGATATCAAAACATTAGTTGAGTACTGAGATTTGTGCAAGTGTATAGTATGCACTACTGACATGTGCATATGATATGTGAATAAGATAATGTGGTGATTGAGAAATTATTGATTTGAGCATGGCTCCAGCATAATACTGTCTAGAAATGCTAAATTGTTCCATGGCAAAAAAAATCTAGAGCTACATGCTTCATCTCCTCTTAGGTGGAATATATTGTCAGTTCTGTACCTTTGCTTTGTGTTCACATGTGATAGAACTTTTCTCAAATGTTTTTTATGGCTCTGAATTGCTATTGATAAATATGTCAAGATGAGATGTAGAAGATTGCATAAGAGTTCTCAATTTAAGGACAAGTGTTAGATGTGTGACCAAGTAGCCTGGTGCTACAATCCAATAAAGCTTAATCCTTCATGGAGGTAGCATATGCAATGTAGGGAAGAGGTTCTCTACATCCAAAGTGGTGGATGGTCCTGACAGATTTGTAGAAAGAACAGTGCAAAAGATTCCAGGGCAGTTTTTTGAAGTAATCTGCTGCACACAGTACCCAAGTCAAGAGCCTTTCAACCAGACCTTAGTTTCATGTACATCGTCAATGTTCTTATTAGTTCCAAATGCTGTCAAAAACAGGCCCTGGCCCTTCAGATTCTAGCTGAAAATCTTTGTTTATGTCTAATGGAACAATCTGCTATGTTGGAACTTTTTTTGCATGTACAGGATCAATTCAGCTGACAGGTGGAGTTCAGTTGCATGAGTGTAGTTAGTGTAGACATATCTATCTTATGATATATTGACTCCAAACATAACCACCACAAGAAGAAACCCCAAACTTTTCATCATGGGAGATTATATGGATAATTCCTCATCATTGTCTTGATAGGCTTGCACAGAAAGGATACAGGTTTGTTGATTCAAAATGTGTTACATTTGCTTAGCATATTCAATCTAGGTGTTGAAGAATGCAAAGCTTGAGTGTCATGTTGTGAGTTTTTTGTTGAGTTTTGTATCCACTGTACTTTCATAAACTAATCTCCAAAAGGAAGAGTACAGTATGTTCCAACTTATAAATAAATACATACCCTAGTAATTGAATGTTTTGTATCCACTATACTTTCATAATCTCATCTCCAGTACTCTAATATGATGGGTAGTAGAAATGTAATTTTTATCTTCTGGTCCAATTATTTTGATGCTATGGGAAAAATAGTAGTGAAAGAACATAAAGAATGCTTGGACACATTTTGAATCAGCAAACCTTTGTGGTACTTCTGACAAGTTGTACGCCACTATCTTGGTGAAGTTCCTCACATTCAAGTCCTTCAAAGATTTGTTAAAGCATGCAAGTACATTGACAGGAAAAGGCCCTTGCTGCCATTAAATATCCATGCAAAAAAATGGTTGAAGCTTTCATGGGAAACTATCCTGTTACATACAACCAACCTGATATAAGGTGCCATCGATTGCCTACGCAAAAAAATGGTTGAAGCTTTTGTCGGAAATTATCCCGTTACATACAACCAACCTGATAAATTGTTTCTAGACAGAGAAATGAAAGAAGCTCAGAGATGAAAATCGTATGCAAGCAGAAACTACATGACCAATTTGGTGCTCATATACATCCCACATAAACCCCTAACCAAACTTTAGCAGTTCACAACCAATAGATGCTCTGGCGGAGATTGAGATTTATTTACCTTCAGACATAATAACTTCACAAATCCTATCTATGACTGACTCACAAAACTCAGTTAAGTTTCAAAAGCTCTGAACTGTTGCTAGGCAGAAGAAATACACTGAAAACAATAATTTCACAGATGCAACAAGTAGAACAAACCCTAAACACTTCATTTGTACAACTCAAGACTGGATCAAATTGCTCGCTCTCAAACTGTTGGCAACCCATCCTCCACATAACCACCGCATGCATGCATCATGATGAACCCAGATAGAGGAAAAAACAAAGCAGTGAATCTCTCAAACAAAAACCAAATCCTCAAGGTGAATCAACCAAAGATCGACAAGTTGTGCAAATTGCAAGGCATTTTACTGATTCAGAGCTTAGTTGCTGCAATCACGTTGAAAAATACAACATGAAAAACATCAAGATACAACTTGCAAGCGTTACAGAAGCCAACTAAGGCTAGCAGCCTTCAGAAAAAAGCCTATATGACCATCAGCAACGGGCAAGCTTTTTTGGGTGATGCTCATAGTCCACCTCTGAGTCGCAGCACAAGGTGCAGAGTAGACTCCTTCTGGATATTGTAGTCAGCCAAAGTGCGGCCATCTTCCAGCTGCTTCCCAGCAAAGATGAGACGCTGCTGGTCAGGTGGGATACCCTCCTTATCCTGAATCTTAGTCTTCACATTATCTATGGTGTCAGAGCTCTCCACCTCCAGGGTTATTGTCTTGCCGGTAAGAGTCTTCACAAAGATTTGCATACCACCTCTCAGACGTAGCACCAGATGAAGAGTAGACTCCTTCTGAATGTTGTAGTCAGCAAGAGTGCGCCCGTCTTCCAACTGCTTGCCCGCAAAGATGAGACGCTGCTGATCAGGGGGAATACCTTCCTTGTCCTGGATCTTCGTCTTCACGTTATCTATGGTGTCAGAGCTCTCCACTTCCAAAGTGATGGTCTTCCCTGTCAGGGTCTTCACGAAGATTTGCATACCTCCCCTCAGACGTAAAACCAGATGAAGTGTAGACTCCTTCTGGATGTTGTAGTCCGCCAAGGTGCGACCATCCTCCAACTGCTTGCCCGCAAAGATAAGCCGTTGCTGGTCAGGGGGGATACCCTCCTTATCCTGAATCTTGGTCTTCACGTTGTCTATGGTATCTGAGCTCTCCACCTCCAGGGTTATTGTCTTGCCGGTAAGAGTCTTCACAAAGATTTGCATACCACCTCTGAGACGCAACACCAGATGGAGAGTACTCTCCTTCTGGATGTTGTAGTCAGCGAGAGTGCGACCGTCTTCCAACTGCTTGCCAGCGAAGATAAGACGTTGCTGGTCAGGGGGAATACCTTCCTTGTCCTGGATCTTCGTCTTCACGTTGTCTATGGTATCAGAGCTCTCTACCTCCAAGGTAATCGTCTTCCCGGTCAAGGTCTTGACGAAGATCTGCATACCACCTCTCAGGCGCAACACCAAGTGCAGGGTGGACTCCTTCTGGATATTATAGTCGGCCAAGGTCCGCCCATCTTCCAATTGTTTCCCTGCAAAGATCAACCGCTGCTGGTCAGGGGGAATACCCTCCTTATCCTGGATCTTGGTCTTGACGTTGTCGATGGTATCGGAGCTCTCCACCTCCAAGGTGATGGTCTTACCCGTCAAAGTCTTGACGAAGATCTGCATCTTGAAAACCCTTGCAGAAACACTAACCTCACAGGCTCCAAACCCTAGATTTTTCAAAAATAACAGAATTACGAAACCAAATGGCTCTAAGCAAAGCCTCGAGTGCAGAATCACCTACAGAATTTCAGAAATCTAACAACAATACCAGAGCAGCAGGTCGAGAGCGTGAGAGGGAGAGAAGGTAATGGGTTTATTGACGGAGAGGCTACTTTATACACGCAGCGCGAGCGATCGCGCACAACTCAATCTGCCCGTCCCGTGACAACCAGGGTCTTCGGGACGATGGGGATTGGGTGTCCCGGGGGAAGCTGCCACTCCGACAATTTGAGGACGGAATCGAGGAGCAACAGATTTCGAGACCTCGAATTTGTTGAAATCGAGGGGCACCCTAGTTCGAGACTTCCAATTTGTTGGAACCGAGTCGCAACGGATTTCGAGACCTCGGATTTGTTGAAATCGGGGGGGCGAAAGTTTTCGAGACCTCGAATTTGTTGGAACGGGTTTCCGATCGTGCCGACCGGGATGACGATTGTGTGGACGGTGGGCGCCCGAGTGGCGAAGGGTGTAGGAAAGTTGCAGACCGGGCAGAGAGGGGGAAAAAAAATTGGACTTCTTTAGTGGCCGGTTATGATGGGGGGTGGGGATCCAAGGTCGGTTGTAACTGGTGGGTAGCGTGGAATTTACGCATGGACAGGGTGAGCCTGTGGGAGGTAAATCCAGAAACTTCAATTCGGAACACGGCGGGACTGTTCTGGGTAATTCCAGAAGCTTCACTTTCAGCATTCACTAATTGGAAGAGGGATAGACGGTGAGTACTAGGTAACTCCAGAAAATTTACGTGGAATCTATGAATGGAATTCGTCCAAGAAAAACAACTTCTTGCCTCTCACATGGCCCAAGTTGAAGTTCCAGTGTTTTCTTTTTCAATTTTATGATGTAGCTGAATTGGCTACAGAACGATTTAGCCATATTTGACGATTAAAAAATATGAAAGTAAAAAACATTAAAGAATCGATTTATATATTTGGCTACCAACTGGAAGTTCGCATATAATCTGGTGATTTTTAAATTAATAATTTTTTCAAATTTTGGCGATATAAACCCCACAAAAAGAAATTTTCAGCATTTTGAAAAAAAATCATCGCCAAAAAAACACACGTGGCCACCCAACCCACACCAACCCGTCTTTGAAGAAGAAAACTTGCATAAGAAATTTTCAATTTTAATCATATTCACAACTTGGTCGGAAATTGATAGGGGATCTGGTGGCTGTTGGTGCGAGAGCCACCCACCCCCATTTCCAACCTCGTTTATTGCGGTCAAATGCCGTAGTGGGAGTGTTCCCACGTGTTTCTTACTTTTCACGATTTGGCCCAAGAATTCAATGCCACATGCACTTAATCTTCAGTCATTTTGTTTCCTTCTGACGGCCAACTGCATGTAGAACAAGGGGTGTGTCACACTGTGGCCTTGCCATTTACATCAAAAAGTATCTGAAGGCAAAAGAAGAATTATGAAAATTCAAATATTTCACCATGCAAAAATATAATCTTTAAAGAAATCCTCTAAAAGAAACCAAAATCCTTCAAGATACCATCTACTTCTATAATATCTTTGGGTGGTTGTCCTTTCCATCCATCCGTCCCGTCCTTCTTCCATCCAAGGCAAAAAGGGGAGGGTGCGAGCCCTTCTTAAATTGTAAAACTCCATTGTTTCAGGGAATTACCCATTCCGCCCTATTTACATAGCACAATAGGTATCCATCCTGTTATGAAGGGGTATTGGCCCATAATAAAAATTTTAGGCAAGCACTGAGGAAGGCTCGGTGTGCAATCAGTGCAGCCAATTTTTTCCTTTTTTTGGGTTT
>Ga0116227_10014245_pt1 | contig 12182 bp, 9 predicted proteins | sample S1TSphgellanicum_FD_89693 | JGI IMG/M metagenome (GOLD analysis project Ga0116227, IMG submission 89693) | Host-associated microbial communities from peat moss isolated from Minnesota, USA - S1T2_Fb - Sphagnum magellanicum MG | ecosystem: Host-associated > Plants > Peat moss > Unclassified... | reverse complement strand
GGTGTTGGGCGCCGTAAACCTTAATTAATGATAACGCCCACCGGCTGCAAAAACGGCATAAACACCCAATGCATTACGGAGACCGATCATGTCACCTTCCACCAAAGCCTCCGATCTGTTGGTCGCGGCACTCGAAAATGAAGGGGTGACCCATGTTTTCGGCGTGCCCGGCGAGGAAAACCTCGATTTTGTCGAATCGCTCCGGACCTCATCCATTCAGCTGGTGGTCACCCGGCATGAACAGCCCGCCGCCTTCATGGCCGCCACCTATGGGCGGCTGACCGGCAAGCCCGGCGTCTGCCTCAGCACCCTCGGCCCCGGCGCGCTCAACCTGGTCACCGGCGCAGCCTACGCGCTGTTGGGTGCGATGCCGATGATCCTTATAACCGGCCAAAAACCCATCCTCAGCAGCCGGCAGGCGCGTTTTCAGATCGTCGATGTCGTCGCGACGATGCGGCCGTTGACCAAACTCTCGCGGCAGATTGTCAGCGCTGCCAGCATTCCGGCCGCGGTGCGGGACGCGTTCCGCGTCGCCTGCGAGGAACGGCCCGGCCCCGTGCATATTGAACTGCCGGAGGACATCGCGCGTGAAACAACGGATCACGCCGAGCTCATCGCCCCGCACCAGGTGGCACTGCCGGTGCCGGCGGAGGGCGCGCTGGCCCAGGCGGCGCGGGTGATACTGGCGGCCAAACGCCCGCTGGTGATGCTCGGTGCTGCCGCCAACCGGGTGAGCCTGTGCGGCCCGCTTTCGGAATTCGTGCGGCGCTGTGGCATTCCGTTTTTCAACACGCAGATGGGCAAAGGCGCGGTGACGGGTTGTTCGGAACTCTATGTCGGCACCGCGGCACTTTCGGAGCGTGATTACATCCACAAGATGATTGACCACGCCGATCTGATCATCGCGATTGGTCACGACACGGTCGAAAAACCGCCATTTTTGATGGGTGCTGCCGGGCCGCACGTGATTCATATCGGTTTTGCGCCGGCAACGGTGGAGCGGGTTTTCTTTCCGCAAACCGAGATCATCGGCGACATCGGCCCGGGCTTGCTGAAACTGGCCGCGTTGCTGGAGGGCAAGCTGGAGCAAGAATCTGAATTCATCGCGATGAAAGACGAGGTCATCGCCCATGTGGCGGCGCGCGGAACAGAAAAAAAGTTTCCGTTGACGCCGCAGCGGATTGTTCATGATGTTCGCGCCGTTATGCCGCAGGATGGCATTGTGGCGCTGGATAACGGCATGTATAAAATCTGGTTCGCGCGCAATTACCGCACGCATGTGGCCAACACGCTGCTGCTGGACAATGCCCTGGCCACCATGGGTGCTGGCTTGCCATCCGCGATGATGGCGGCCCTGCTGAACCCGGACAAACGCGTTCTGGCGGTGTGCGGCGATGGCGGGTTCATGATGAATTCGCAGGAGCTGGAAACCGCGATCCGGTTGAAGCTGAATCTTGTTGTGCTGATTCTCGAGGACAATGCCTATGGCATGATACGCTGGAAGCAGGCCGTGGATGGCTTTCCGGATTCTGGGATGACATTCGGGAATCCGGATTTTGTGCGATACGCGGCCGCATATGGCGCCACAGGGCGGCGGGTGACGGAAGCGGATGGTCTGGCGCCGGCGCTGGAGGCGGCATTTGCAGCGGGCGGTGTGCAGATTGTTTGCACGCCGGTGGATTACACGGAGAATATTCGCGTTCTCGTCGACGAACTTAACGAATCTGTAAAGCAGTAGTTGGTGTTTTGCCGCCACGCGCCGCACCATCTGATGTTGCAAGACATTACCGTGGAGGAAATTTGAATGGATTCGATGATTGATTTGACTGGGGAATTGCTGATTGGCGCGGGGCGGCAGGACGGCGGCGCAAAAAGCTTTCAGGCGATTAATCCGGCGACCGGGCAAGCCATTGAACCATTTTTCTCCGGCGCCGGCCCTGCCGAGATTGACCAGGCATGTGCGCTGGCGGCAGAGGCATTTGGCGCGTACCGCGCGACCAGTAGGGATATGCGCGCAAATTTTCTTGAGACCATCGCGACGAAAATCGAAGACATCGGCGATGCGCTGATTGAGCGTGCGGTTGAGGAAACTGGCCTGCCAAAAGCGCGGATCGAGGGCGAACGCGCGCGCACGGTTGGGCAACTGCGCCTGTTTGCCGGGGTTGTGCGTGAAGGCAGCTGGATGGAGTTGCGCGTAGACCCGGCGCTGCCGGACCGCAAGCCATTGCCGCGGCCGGATTTGCGGCTGCGCAAAATTCCGCTGGGTCCCGTTGCGGTTTTTGGGGCGAGCAATTTTCCCCTGGCGTTTTCGGTAGCGGGCGGGGACACAGCCTCCGCCCTAGCGGCCGGCTGTCCGGTGGTGGTGAAAGCGCACCCGGCGCACCCAGGCACATGCGAACTCGTTGGCCGCGCGATTGCCGCGGCGGTGGCGGAATGCGGGTTGCCGGAGGGGGTGTTTTCGCTGCTTTCCGGCGTTGGGAATGAGCTTGGCGCGGCGCTGGTTTCGGATGCGCGCATCAAAGCGGTCGGATTTACTGGCTCGCGCGCCGGCGGGCTCGCACTGGCTGCCCAGGCGGCAAAACGCGCCGAGCCCATTCCGGTTTATGCCGAAATGAGCAGCATAAACCCGGTTTTGCTGATGCCGGCGGCGCTGGCGGCGCGCGGCGCCGAAATCGGCAGCGCGTTTGTGGCGTCGCTGACGCTTGGTGCCGGGCAATTCTGCACCAACCCGGGGCTTGTGATTGCCGCGCGCGGCCCGGGGTTTGATAAGTTTCTGCATCAGGCTACCGAATCCCTGGCCGCCGCGCCGGCATCCACCATGCTGCATCCCGGCATTTTTAAAGCCTACCAAGCGGGCGTTGAACGTTTGCAGGCCGGTCACGCGAAGCTGTTGGCGCGCGGCCAGGAGGGCACCGGCCCGAACCAGTGCCAGGCCGCGTTGTTCGTAACGGATACAGAAAGTTTTATCGCAGACAAAACGCTGAGCGAGGAGGTTTTTGGGGCCTCTGGGCTCGTCATTACCTGCGCCGATCAGCGCGAGATGGAAGCCGTCATCGCCTCTCTGGAAGGGCAGTTGACGATCACGCTGCAGATGGATGCGGCGGATAACGCCGCCGCCATAACCCTGTTGCCGCTGCTGGAAGAAAAGGCCGGGCGTATATTGGTGAATGGCTGGCCGACCGGCGTGGAAGTGAGCCACGCGATGGTGCATGGCGGACCGTTCCCCAGTACATCGGATTCGCGGTCTACATCCGTGGGCACCCTCGCAATCGAACGGTTTTTGCGGCCGGTTTGCTATCAGAATTTCCCTGATGCGGTGCTGCCGGATGAGCTGCGGGAGGGTCACCTCGGCCAATCCTGGCGGCGCATGGATGGGCGCTTGTTGCCGCCCGGCTAAGGCGTGAGCGCGCCCTGCACGTTGACGAAGAGGGCGTAGACGGACATGCCGGCTGTCATGAACAGCCGGTTGCGCTTTTTGCCGCCGAAGCAGAGGTTGGAGCACGGTTCCGGCAAGTGGATTTTGCCCAGCAATTCACCTGCCGCGCTGTAGCACCTCACGCCATCCTGGGACGGGTCCGCCCAGCCAGTGGCGCACCACAGATTGCCCTGCATGTCCACCCGCACGCCATCCGCAAAGCCAGGCGCAAAATCCTCGACAAACACCCGCCCGCCTGAGATTTTGCCGCTTTCGACTTCGAATTTTCGGATATGCGCCGGGCCGCCATGGGTGATCCCGGAATCCGAAATATACAACTGAGATTCATCTGCTGAAAAGGCGAGACCATTGGGCCGCAAGAAATCGTCCGCAATAACTGTGCACGCGCCGCTGGCGTCTAGCCGGTAGACGCGCGGCGGCAGTTCAAATTCCGCGGTGTGGCCTTCGTAATCGCCATCAATGCCGTAGCCGGGGTCAGAAAACCAAATGGCGCCGTCTGATGCGACGATAACATCATTCGGTGCATTCAGCCGCGCACCCTCGAAATGGTCGATCAGCACGGTAATCTCGCCGTTGAGTTCGGTTCGCGTGACACGGCGGCTGTCATGTTCACAAGTTACGAGCCGCCCCTCGCGGTCCCTGGTGTTGCCGTTGGCGTAGTTGGAGGGCTTCCGGAATTCGCTGACACGCCCGTCATCCTCAAGCCAGCGCATGATGCGGTTGCCGGGAATGTCACTCCAGAGCAGATAGCCGCCATCGCGGAAATACACCGGGCCTTCGTTCCAGCGGCAACCTGTCGCGATGCGCTCGATGGCCGCATTGTTCTGGCGCGGAAAGCGCTTGTCCAGCAGTTCAATCCGCGGGTCCGGGTAGCGAGTCTCGGGAGGTGTCACGTCGCAATGCGCTCCAGCTCCTGCCCGGGCGGAATGCGCTTCAGCAGTAGTGTGGTCCACATGCCGGCCGCGAAGCCGATCGCGATGATCCACCAGGTGATGGTGGGCGTGGTGACGCCGATCAGGAATGTCCAGAGCAAAGTGCCGATGAGGAATCCAAACACCTGCATGGCGCTCAAAAAACCCACGGCGGTGCCGCGCACGCGGGTGGGGAAAGATTCGCCTTGGTACGCGTAGCCGGCGCCCGACCAGGTGCCGTTCGTCGCCTGGTAGATGAGGAAATAAATGATGCAGACGGCTGTGAAATTATCGAGGTAGAGAAAAACAAAATTCAACGGCGCGATCAGAATGCCGGAGACGATCATCACCCGGCTGCGGCCAAAACGTTCCCCCAGCCAGCCGCCAAGAATGTAGAAAAAGAAGCCAATGCCGCCCGAAACCAGCAGCAGCGTGCTGGCTTCGGTTGAGGAAAATCCTTTGAATTTGGTTAGCCAGTAGGTGATGTAAAAATTCGTGGCGACGTAGGAGATGGAGTAAAACATCCAGACCAGCGTGAGGGTAATAACCTGCCGGCGGACATAGCCAGGTGTGGCGAACAACTGCGCGATCGTCACGCGGTCAAGTTCCTTCACTTCGACATTGTGCTCGCGTAGCAGCGGAGCCAGCTCCGCCTGGTCGCCGGCGCGGTGGGCGCGGCGGACTTTTTGCAGATGGTCGAAGCGTTCCGATTCTTTAATGAAAGAGCGGCCGGCGATGACCAGAACGATCGGTATCACGCCGAGTAGAAACACGAATCGCCAGCCGAGATGCCCAAACAGCAGATCAACCCCCGCCGCCAAAAACACCCCAAGCGGCCATCCACCCTGGACGACCGAATACAGCAGCCCGCGATTGTTGGCAGGCACCTGCTCGTTAACGATGGTGATGGAAACCGCGAGTTCCGAGAACGCCATGCCGGACGCAAGTGCCCGGATAATCGCCAGCTCCGCGAAATTCTGCACGAAATACGTCAGGCCGGTGAAAATCGCCGCAAGCGACAGGCAGATCATCCACACCCGGCGGCGGCCGAACTGGTCCATCGCATAACCTGCGAACAGCGTGATGATAAATTGCGCAAGAAACACGAACACACCAAGCAGCCCGACCTGGCTTTCCGTAAGGCTCAGGCTTTTGGCGATCTGCGGCAGCAACAGCACCAGCAGATTGAGATCATAGGACGCAAGTCCCCAGCCGCTGAGTGCCACGATGATGAGATAGACAACATAGCGGCTGTTCGCCGTGGTTTTTGTGGCCGGTGCAAAACTTGGAAGCGTGTCCATTTCAAACCGCCTTATGCTGGAAATTCCGTAATGTCGCGGGCTTCATGGTGATCGAGTAGCCAGGTGCCGTGGGCGGCATGTAGGCGGCGTTTTTGATGATGCAGGGATCAACGAAATTCTCGTGCAGATGGTCAACATATTCGATCGCATGGTCATCTTTGCGGCCGGAGAATGCGAGATAGTCGATCATCGAAATATGCTGGACATATTCGCAAAGCCCAACACCGCCGGCGTGTGGCCAGACGGGTTTTTTGTGTTTCGCGGCCATCAACAGCACCGTAAGAACCTCGTTCAACCCGCCCAGGCGGCAGGCGTCGACCTGCACAATATCGATGGCGTCGCGCATGATGAACTGCTTGAACATCACACGATTCTGGCACATTTCTCCCGTCGCCACCTTCACGGGCGCCACACCTTCCCGAATGGCCCGATGCCCTTCGACATCATCAGGGCTGGTGGGTTCCTCGATGAACCATGGCTTTGCGAAGGCAAGTTCCTTAACCCACTTGATCGCCTCGGAAACTTCCCAGACCTGGTTTGCGTCAATCATCAGCCGGCAATCCGGCCCAGCGATTTCTCGGGCAATCTTCAGCCGGCGCGTGTCATCCTCAACCGAGCCGCCGACTTTGAATTTTAGAAACCGAAAACCTTCGGCGAGAGATTCCTTAATCAGCCGGCGCAACTTGTCATCATCATAACCAAGCCAGCCGGCCGAGGTGGTGTAGCAAGGATACCCCTCCGCCATTAGCGTGCGTGTGCGTTCGGCCTTGCCGCGCGCCGCATCCGTCAGCAGTTCCAGCGCCTCTTCGGGCCGGATACAATCAGTAATATAGCGAAATTCCATCACGCGGACAAGCTGTTCCGGCGTCATATCGGCAACCAGCCGCCATATCGGTTTTTGCTCGGATTTCGCCCATAAATCCCAAACGGCGTTGACGATGGCGGCGGTGCCCATATGGATCGCGCCTTTTTCCGGGCCAATCCACCGTAACTGCGAATCGCCCGTCAAATGCCGCCAGAAACGGCCGGCATCTTCCTTGATCCAGTCGAGTTCCAGCCCAACCGCGCGCGGCGCCAGCGCCTCAATTGCCGCGATGCAAATCTCGTTGCCGCGGCCTATGGTAAACGTCATCCCATGCCCGTCCAGCCCATCCTGGTCGGTGTGCAGCACCACATAGGCGGCGGAATAATCCGGGTCCGGATTCATCGCATCCGAGCCATCGTGCTGCTTCGAGGTTGGAAAGCGGAGATCATATGTTTCGAAACCAATTATCCGGGTCATCTACGGTTTCCTTATATGCGGGTCAAAGCAACTGGCGCGCCGCCAGGTTGCGCATCAGCGCGGCGGCGCCAAAGCTCCATGGCGCGCAATCCTGGCAATGCTTCACCCGGTTGCGCAAGGCACCAAGAAGCGGCGTCGAAATCGTAACAATGTCATCAACTTTATGCGTAAACCCCTGGCCGGCTGCCCCGCGGTCCTCGGAAGGCGCGAACATTGTGCCGAGCAGCAGCACAAATCCGTCTGGATACTGGTGCGTCGCACCAAACGCCGCCTCGACAAGTTCCAGCGGATCGCGGCTGATCTTGGACATCGAGCTTTTGCCCTGCAGAACGAACCCGTCCGCTCCATTCACGTGCAAATCAATCTCGGCCTGCCTTACATCGTCAAGCGTGAAAGCATCGTCGAACAGCCGTATAAACGGGCCAAGGCTGCAACTCGCGTTATTATCCTTTGCCTTGCCCAGCAGCAGAGCGGAGCGGCCTTCGAAATCCCGCAAATTTACATCGTTGGCCAGCATCGCACCCACAACCTTCCCCTTGGCCGAGACCGCCAGCGCAATCTCCGGCTCTGGATTGTTCCAGACCGAATCGGGGTGAATGCCGATAAACGCGCCGGCGCCAACCGCGCTCATCGGCTGGCATTTGGTGAAAATCTCAGCGTCCGGCCCAATGCCAACTTCCAGATATTGCGACCAATGGCCGCTCTTTATCAAAGTTTCCTTCAATTCCGCGGCGCGTTTGGAACCTGGTTTCAATTCAGCCAGATTGCCGCCAATCATCCCTTCAAGCTCGGCGCGTATTTTATGCGCCGCGTCCGGGGAGCCATGCGCCTGCTCCTCAATCACGCGTTCCATCAGGCTGGCAATAAACGTAACGCCGGAGGCCTTCACCGCCTGCAAATCCACCGGCGCGATCAGCCATGGCAATTGCGGGTCGCGCGCTGCCTCATCTGAATTCGCCAAAATATCATCGATTTTGCCAATCGGCTCGCCTTCCGCCGTCCGCGGCCAACCAGCGGGGTCCGGCAGCGCGCATAAATCCGACATGGTTGGAACCTCGCGGCAGGTGATGTCCAACAATTCATCGCCGCGAAGCGTGACAAGCGCAGGCCCCACCTCCGGCCGCCACACCCTGCCTACCAGAAGCCCGTCCAACGCGAGAGAATCGCGAACCGAATTTTGAACCATTTCCTCGCCACTTTTTATAAAGCCAACATTTGAATTGGGTGAGGATCACTGCCGATCAAGGCCAAAGCCGTAAAATGGGTGAACGGCCATCTTTCGGCAATTTTGCTGCAAGGCCGCCGGCGCTTGACAGCGCGGCATTGCAATCCTAGACGTCTGGCACTCTCCGCGGGGGAGTGCCAGCGGCCGCCGTGCTGCTGTTTCGGCCGGATTGGCTGCTGGGACAAAAATCAATTGGTAGGAGCGACCCAGATGGCGAAATTTCGTCCACTGCACGACCGCGTTGTGGTCCGCCGGCTGCACGCCGAGGAAAAGACCACGGGCGGAATCATCATCCCGGACACGGCGAAAGAAAAGCCGATGGAAGGCGAAATTGTCGCCACCGGCCCGGGCGCGCGGAACGAGACGGGCGCGCTTGTGGCACTTGAGGTCAAGGCCGGCGACCGCGTGCTGTTCGGCAAATGGTCCGGCACCGAAGTCAAGATCGATGGCGAAGAGCTTCTTATTATGAAGGAATCCGACATTTTGGGAATCCTCGAAGCCACCCCAGCCGCAAAGAAAAAAGCCGCTTAACCATCGCGTCCCGATGACGGAGCGGCGCAGCCGCGCAGTCTGAATCGGGCCGCTCAAAAAAGGAGAAAACACATGGCAGCCAAAGACGTACGTTTTGGGCCCGATGCCCGCGACCGCATTCTGCGTGGCGTGGACATTCTGGCCAATGCGGTAAAAATTACCCTCGGCCCAAAGGGCCGTAATGTGGTGCTTGAAAAAAGCTACGGTGCTCCGCGAATCACCAAGGATGGTGTGACCGTTGCAAAAGAAATCGAGCTTTCCGACAAGTTCGAGAATCTGGGCGCCCAGCTAATCCGCGAAGTCGCGAGCAAAACCGCAACCCTCGCCGGTGATGGCACCACCACGGCCACGGTGCTGGCGCAGTCGATCGTTCGCGAAGGCGTCAAAGCCGTCGCGGCCGGGCTAAACCCGATGGATTTGCGCCGCGGCATCGACAAGGCAGTTGTCGCCGTCGTTGCGGAGCTTGAAAAACGCACCAAAAAAATCACCACCCCGTCGGAAACGGCGCAAGTTGGCACAATCTCCGCCAATGGCGAAACCGAAATCGGTGATATGATTTCCAAAGCCATGCAAAAAGTCGGCAAGGAAGGCGTGATTACGGTTGAAGAAGCCAAGAGCATCGAGACCGAGCTGGACGTGGTTGAAGGCATGCAGTTTGACCGTGGTTATGTTTCCCCGTATTTCATTACGAATCCAGAGAAAATGATCGTCGATCTGGAAAGCCCTTATATCCTCATCTTTGAGAAGAAGCTCGGCCAGCTGCAGCCGCTGCTGCCGCTGCTCGAAGCCATCGTGCAAACCGGCAAGCCGCTGCTCATCATCGCCGAGGATGTGGAAGGTGAAGCGCTCGCCACACTCGTCGTCAACAAGCTGCGTGGCGGATTAAAAATCGCCGCCGTAAAAGCGCCTGGCTTCGGCGACCGCCGAAAAGCCATCCTTGAAGACATTGCCATCCTCACCGGCGGCCAGGTGATTTCCGAAGACCTCGGCATCAAGCTGGAAACGGTCACCATTGAAATGCTCGGCAAGGCCAAGAAAATCCTGATCGAGAAAGAAACCACAACCATCATCGAAGGCGCCGGTAAAAAAGCCGATATCACCGGCCGCGTTGCGCAAATCCGCGCGCAGAGCGAGGAAACCACGTCCGACTACGACAAGGAGAAGCTGCAGGAGCGTCTCGCGAAACTTGCAGGCGGTGTCGCCATCATCCGTGTCGGCGGCGCTTCCGAGGTTGAGGTGAAGGAACGCAAGGACCGTGTGGACGACGCGCTGCACGCCACCCGTGCTGCGGTTGAGGAAGGCATCGTCCCCGGCGGCGGTGTAGCTTTGGCGCGCGCCTCGCTCATTCTCGCCAAGCTGAAATTCGAAAACGAAGATCAGCGTGTCGGTATCGAAATCGTCCGCAAGGCGATCCAGGTGCCGCTACGCCAGATCGCCGAAAACGCCGGCGAAGATGGCGCGGTCATTGCCGGCAAAGTGCTGGACAAGGACGACTACGCCTATGGCTTTGACGCCCAATCCGGTGAGTTCAAAGACCTGGTGAAGGCCGGCATCATCGACCCAACCAAGGTCGTGCGCGTCGCCTTGCAGGACGCCGCATCCGTCGCGGCGATGATCATCACCACCGAAGCCGGCATTGTTGAACGCGCGGAGAAAAAATCCGCCGGCGGCATGGGCGGCGGCGGCATGGGTGGAATGGGCGGCATGGGCGATATGGATTTCTAAGTCCAAGCGTCCAACGAACAAAAAAGCCGCGGGCGAAAACCCGCGGCTTTACCCTTGCAACGCAGCCCACATTTCGCGGTCACGCGCGGCGGTCCAGATGCGAGGTGTGTCGATTCCCAGCGCTTCGTCATACGCCCGCGCCACGTTGAACGGCAGGCAATGCTCATAAATCGCGTAGGCGGAAAATTTCGCATCCCCCGCCGCACGCGCCGCCGCCATCGCATCCTTCAAACTGCCGCCGCGCGCCGCCACCGCATGCACCGGCCGGTACGTCGTCTCAAGAAAATCCTTGGTCAGCGCAAGCGCCTCGGCAACCTTTTCGGGCCCAACAAGCGCGTCTCCACGGCCGGGCGCCAGCGCCTTTGGCGCAAACGCGGCAATCGCATCCAGCGTTGCGGGCCAATCCTCAAAATGTCCGTCACCGCAATAGCAGGCGGATTTATACTCCACGATGTCGCCGGAAAACATCGTGCCGGCATCCGGCACCCAGGCAATAATGTCCCCCGCGGTATGCGCGCGGCCAAGCTGCATCAGCTCAACCCGCCGCCTGCCAAGATAAAGCGTAAGCTTACCCTTAAAAGTCAGCGTCGGCCAGGTGAGGCCGGGCACGGATTCCGCCGCCTGAAACAGCCGCGGAAAGCGCCCCAGCTCACTATCCCAATCCTCCTGCCCGCGCTCCTGAATCATCGCCCGGCATGTCTCCGACGCGACGATTTCCGAAGCGCCATAGGCGGAGGCGCCCAGCACCCGCACCGCATGATAATGCGACAGCACAACGTATTTAATCGGCTTGTCCGTGACGGTGCGTATCTTCTCAATCACCCGCGCCGCCATCACCGGTGTGGCCTGCGTATCAACAATCATCACGCTGTCATCGCCGATAATCACGCCGGTATTTGGGTCGCCCTCGGCCGTGTAGGCGTATAAATTCGGGCCCACTTCGGTGAACGAGATTTTTTTCTCCGCAAGGTCGCCGGTGGAGGCAAAAGTCGATTTTGACATGTCATCTATCCTTGTCCGTAAGCGGGTTGTGCTATTTCGTATCAAATGCAACGATCTGTCAAGCATCCCCGGTTGTGACAAAATCCCGGACGGCGGATTAATTTAATCTCATAAGCACGGCGCGCACCCAGCGCCGCCTTACTTCAGGCTTTCGCGAAGCCTGGAGGGCCCCATGGACGATATCGACCGCACCGTAAGAACGGAGCCGTATAAAGGTCCGGCCGGCGGCTGGGGCTCGGCGCGTTCGCTCGGCAATATCCTGCGGCGGGAAGGCGTTCTGCTCTCCGGCGCCGTGGATTTAATGAAGCAGAACAAGACGGATGGTTTTGCCTGCGTCTCCTGCGCCTGGCCCAAGCCGGCTAAGGCGCATCCTTTCGAGTATTGCGAAAATGGCGCCAAGGCAACCGCGTGGGAAATCACCACCCACCGCACCACCCCGGATTTTTTCTCCCAGCACAGCTGCGCTGAACTACGCGGGTGGGAGGATTACTACCTGGAGCAACAAGGCCGGCTCACCCACCCGATGCGCTGGGATGCGGCGACGGATAAATATCTGCCCGTCTCATGGGAGTCGGCCTTCAAGGAAATCGGCACAGAACTTCGCGCCATGCAACCGGACGAAACCATCTGGTACGCCTCCGGCCGCGCCAGTCTGGAAACCTCTTTCATCTGGGCGCTTGCAGCACGGCTGTACGGCACCAACAACCTGCCCGACAGTTCTAATATGTGCCACGAAAGCACCTCGGTCGGGTTAAAGGAAAGCATCGGC
>Ga0116227_10014244_pt1 | contig 12182 bp, 8 predicted proteins | sample S1TSphgellanicum_FD_89693 | JGI IMG/M metagenome (GOLD analysis project Ga0116227, IMG submission 89693) | Host-associated microbial communities from peat moss isolated from Minnesota, USA - S1T2_Fb - Sphagnum magellanicum MG | ecosystem: Host-associated > Plants > Peat moss > Unclassified... | reverse complement strand
TCGGACCCATCAGCCGGTATGGACCGGACGAGCCACCAAGGAGATCACCCGCGCGGATCAAGCGCGTTCGGACGGACCCATTCGGAGCGCGGCAGCCGCCGTTCTCGCACAGTTTCCGCCGCCATCCGCACCCGCCCTATCCAAACTGGAGTAACGGCATACGCATGAAACGGGCGCCAGAAGCACGGCAGGATGAACTGCCGTGCTTCTGTGAAGCCCAAAAGTCGACACCAAAGTAGGATGGACTCCACCCCACGGGGCGTCGTATCGTTGGTGCTGGTCACGGAAGGTCGGTATGCAGTACCAGTTGAGTCAGGTCGTCGATACGCTTGACGGACTGGTGTGGACGGCGTCAGCGGAGGGCCTGGTCGACTTTGTCAATCGACGCTGGCTCGAGTACACCGGCCTCAAGATGGAGGACGTCCGCGGGCAGGGATGGCAGTCTGCTTTCCACAGCGAAGATCTGCCGGCCCTTCTGAACGATGGCGCCTCCAGTCGGGCTTCCGGCCAGCCTCACGATACCGAGGCGCGAATTCGACGTTTCGACGGGGCGTACCGCTGGTTTCTGATTCGTGCGTTGCCTATGACGGGTGAGTCGGGGCAGCTTATCGGATGGTGCGGGCTGAACATCGACATTGAAGATCGAAAGCGTGCCGAGGAAGAGCTACGTGTGCGCGAACGCGAACTGCGCGAGTTGCTCGACCGTATCCCAGGTTTCATCGCCGTGGCGGATTCAGAGGGTCGGCACCAATACGCCAGTAAGCGCACGCTAGCCTATACGCGAAGCACGGTCGAACAAGTCAGCGGCCTCGGTTTCATCAAATCTGTTCACCCGGAGGAGCAGGCGCCGATCAAGAGTCTGTGGCTGCGCTGCGTGGCACGCGGTGAGGCAATGGACGTCGAGCATCGCATGCGGCGTTTCGATGGGGTTTATCGTTGGTTCCACACCCGTGTAGAGCCTTTTCGCGACGAGCGGGGTCAGATCGTGCGCTGGTACGGGCTGCTGACGGATATCGATGATCAACGCAGGGCCGAAGATGCACTGCGGAATCGTGAACAAGAACTGTCCAGCGCGATGCAAGTAGCCACCATCGCGCAACTGTCCGCATCTATCGCACACGAAATCAACCAGCCGCTGTCGGGCATCCTAACCAACGCCAGCACAAGCTTGCGCATGCTCGGCGCCGAACCTCCTAATATTGAGGGTGCCCTCGAGACAGCGCGCCGTACGATCCGCGACGCAAACCGCGCCTCCGACGTGATCACGCGGCTGCGGGCGCTGTTTGCCCGGAAGGGCGGAACGATCGCACCTGTCGATCTCAATGATGCCGTCCGCGACGTGTTGGCAATGCTGCGCAACCAGCTGCGGAGCAACCATGTGATCGCGCGGGCGGAGCTTTGCGAGGACCTTCCGACACTCGCGGGCGATCGTGTACAACTCGAACAAGTCATCCTAAATCTGTTGCTGAACGCCCAGCAGGCGATGATTGGCATCGACGACCGGCCAAGAGAACTGGTTATCAGGACCGAACGGCACGACAGCGATCATGTGCGCCTGACTGTGAGAGATGCCGGCACCGGGTTAAGTGAGGAAGGCTTGGACCGACTCTTTGAAGCCTTCTACACGACCAAGACCGGAGGCATGGGGGTCGGCCTATCGATCAGTCGCTCCATCATCGAAAATCATCGCGGCAAGCTGTGGGCGGCCCCCAACGAAGGGCCCGGTGCGACATTTTCATTTTCCATTCCGCTGGGCCCCGAGGCAACGTAGGCCAATACAAAGGTATCGGACGATACCTAGGTTCAATCGAGTCACCTTTCCAAGTCTGATGTGATTGAAGTCGATTCGCTTCTTTCAATCCATCGTCTTCGGAGAATCATTGTGCTCACTGAATCATTGCAGTTCATTCGTCGATCTTTCCTTCCTGTCGTCAGGGGAGCAGGCTGCCTCGCGCTGGGAGTTCTCGCCGTTCCGGCTTTGGCAGCCGGGCCTGCCGCCGGCCATGTCCGAGAAGCGATTCCAGCTAATAGCAGTTCTGCACACAATGAAGGTACCATCCGCCCATTTCGTATCAGCATTCCGGAGTCCCAGCTCATCGACTTGCGCGAACGGGTCCGAGCAACCCGATGGCCGGATATGGAGACGGTCCCCGATCAGTCCCAAGGGGTTCAGTTGGCAAAGATTCAGGCCCTCGTGCACTACTGGGGAACCGATTACGATTGGCGCAAAGTGGAGGCGAGGCTGAACGCTTTACCTCAATTCGTGACCCAGATCGACGGGCTGGATATTCACTTCATCCACGTTCGCTCGCGGCATCCGAATGCCCTACCGCTGCTGATCACCCACGGCTGGCCCGGCTCGGTTCTCGAACTCGAGAAAGCAATCGGACCGCTGACGGACCCAACCGCGCACGGCGGTAGCGCCGAGGATGCCTTCGATGTCGTCATACCGTCGATGCCGGGCTACGGGTTCTCAGAGCGTCCAACCGGACCAGGATGGAATCCGGAGCGCATCGCACGCGCATGGGCCGTGCTGATGCAGCGGTTGGGATATAAGCGCTATGTCTCACAAGGAGGGGATTGGGGTTCTGTGATTGCAGACGCCATGGCTCGACAGGCGCCAACGGGCCTCCTCGGAGTGCATGTCAATATGCCCGCAACGGTGCCCGATGTTGTCGCGAAGGCTTTGAACGAGGATGGTCCAGTGCCAACCGGAATGTCCGCAGCGGAGAGCGCTGCGTATGATTCGCTAAGTACATTTTTCAGCAAGAACGCCGGTTACGGCGCCATGATGGTGACCCGGCCACAGACCGTGGGGTACGGACTGTCCGACTCACCAGCGGGTTTGGCGGCATGGATGTACGACAAGTTCGCACAATGGACTTACAGCGGCGGTGAGCCCGAGCGCTCCCTGACGAAAGATCAGATGCTCGATGATATTACGCTCTACTGGCTCACCAACTCCGCGGTCTCCTCTGCGCGCCTTTACTGGGAGAACAACAACAACAATTTTGGTGCAAGCGCGCAGAAAACCGCTGAAATCTCGCTCCCGGTGGCCGTCACGGTGTTTCCGGGCGAGATATACCGTGCTCCGAAAACTTGGACCGAGGCGGCGTATAAGAACCTGATCTACTTCCATGAAGTCGACAAGGGCGGGCATTTCGCTGCCTGGGAGGAGCCGGAACTGTATGCTAATGAGCTGCGGGCGGCATTCCGATCGATACGATGAATGAGGCTTTGGGGCATGAACGATCGCTATTACTGCGAGGCCTGCGGCGAGATTTACCACGAGGAAAATATTGAGGCGTGCGAGCGCTGCGGCAAGCTGCTCTGTCCATACTGCGTGGTTTCGACACCCCGCCGTCCACCTGACCCCTTGCCGGAAGGCTATACCGACGAGTACCGTTTTCTATTCGAAGGAACGGTCTGGCTTTGCTCGCTGACCTGCGAAGGCACGGGCGATAGTGACGGGCATCCTTTCAGTATGGACACGGGCGAGGACCCGATAGAACAGATGATGGAAGTACGCAGACGCGCCCAGGAGCTAAAGGCGCGCAACGCAGCCCGGGACGCACAGCAAGCGCGAGATCCGGATGCGAAACAGTCCGACGATCAGTCCGAGGAATAGACAATCCCCATCGCAACCGGATCGGCGTATGCTCGCTGGAAAACGGCACGGGCACCGTGGAGGCGAGTATGGTACGGCGATTGCACTTCACACTGATTCTCCTGGCGAGCTCCCAATTACTTTTTACGCTGCAACCGGTTGCAGCCGCATCGCCCCGCGCCAACATCATCGACCGTAACGGCGTCGTGCTCGCGACGACGACCACCACCCAGTCTATCTATGCTGACCCAGCGAAGATCACCGATCCAGCCAACACAGCGAAGGCACTGGCGAAGCTTCTGCCCGGCATCGACCCAGAAGCTCTCCTTACGAAGCTTACCGCGCAAAAGCGTTTTGTCTGGGTTGCACGGCATGTGGACGAAGCGACCGCGCAATCCATGGCTACGCTGAAACTCTCCGGTATCGGCCTGCGCAGGGAAGACCTGCGCATCTACCCGCGCGGCTCGCTTACGTCCCATGTCGTCGGCATTACCGATTACGACGGACAGAAAGGGATGTCAGGCGCGGAAAGCCTGTTCAATGCGCGCCTTACGGGTGGCGTGAAGCCTGTCGCATTGTCCATTGACGTGCGCGCCCAGACGGTGGTGCGCGAAGCGCTGGTAAGCGCCGTGGCCGCTTACGACGCGAAGGGTGCGGCTGGACTTCTCCTCGATGCGCAGACCGGCGAAATCATCGCCTTCGTGTCCTTGCCTGACTTCGCACCCGGTGACCGCGGCAGCATCGTTCCCGCCGGCTACCGCAACAAGCTCACCGACGAAGTGCATGAACTGGGCGGCATGTTTGAAGTGTTCACCGCCGCCATTGCGCTCGATGACGGCCGTGTCACGCCTGCCATGCTGCTTGACGTCACGCACCCGATGCGGCTGCAGTCCACTCTGCTGCGCGATGACGAGCCGTCAACGCGGCCTTTGTCCCTGGCGGATGCCTTTGCGCATTCCTCGGTCATCGGCGCGGCGCTGATTTCCGAGCGCTACAGGGCTCAGGATCAATTCGCCTCGCTGCGCCGCCTGGGTCTCCTGGATACCATGGCGGTGAACGGCCAGCCCATCGTGGCACAGCCGCTCTATCACCCGAACTTCCTTCGCGCCGTGGATCGCACCGCCATCGGCTATGGCTGCGGCATCGCGCTCGCTCCACTACAGGCGGCGGTCGTCGCTACCGGCATCGTGAATCACGGGATCCTTGCGGCCCCGACATTGCTACGGCGGGATGTAGCCGAAGTCATTCCAGCCACCCACATTGTTTCGGAAAAGACGTCCACACAGATGCGCGCGCTGCTTCGCCAGGCAGTGAGTGCCGGGACGGGAATGCCGGCGGATGTGGCGGGATACGAGGTCGGCGGGAAGACTGGCACAAGCTTCAAGGTCACCGCTGGCAATTACGATAAACAGCGACGCACCACCTGGTTCTTTGCCGGGTTTCCGATGAGCGATACACCGCGCTATACGCTACTGATCATGCTCGACGAGCCGCACGGCAGTGTGGCCACGTCGCGGACCCAGGCGACGGCACAGTGGAACGCGGTGCCCACGGCGGGGCGTGTTATCGCGGAACTGGCGCCTATACTTGGGATGACGCCAACTGATAGGCCATCGCAACCGTTGTAACCCTCGGCTCACCAAAGCGGCGCCACCGGTTCGATGACGAACCCCCAAGCACAGCCGGCCTCATGAGCTCATGTACGTGCGGCTCACGAACCAAAATACGCCGAGGCCGGCCAAGAACGCAGCAGCTACATCGACGACGATCGGGCGCGGCAGAGTCAATCGATACTTGCGCAATGCCATGACCAGCAAGGTTGCGCCAACCACCAGGGATAATTGTCCGAGTTCGACTCCCAGGTTGAAGCCCAGCAGGAGCTCGAACAGTCGGCCCGTTGGCAGTTGCAACTCCAGCAGATCCGCGGCGAAACCGAAGCCGTGGATCAATCCAAACACCAGGGTGATCAATATGCGCAAGCGGCCGGCGTCGCGAAAACTGCCCGACAGCATCAAGTAATTCGAGGTAAACAGTCCGGCGCCCAGCAACAACAGCCCGGGCAACGCGCCATATCCCATCCAACTGAGAATGGCCATCAACAACATCGCGGCAGCGACAGCCGAAGCAACCGGTTTCGGCCTCTGCGTTTGCACCACGATATTTTCGGCGCCGATCAGAGCGATGGTCAGTGCCACCAGGGCGTCGATGTATTCCGCATGCGGCCGCAGCACGCCCGTCACCGCAAGGGCGAGAGTCACGCTATGGCCGATCGTGAAACCGGTTACCACGAACACCAAATCGCGCAGCCGTCGGGATATCAGGACCAATCCCAACAAGAACGACATATGATCGATGCCGGTAAAAATATGCATGGTTCCCATGCGAATGAATTCGACAAAGCGCGCAGTTTGCAGTCGACTCTCCGCCCCTCCGACCACCTCGATGGTTTGATGTTCGAGTGTAAATAACTGCTCGGTGAATTCACCGGTCGACGCGTTTTCGATTTGCGCGAAATTCGTGTGGGTCGACACCAGATCGACGAAGGCGGCGGAGTGGATTTGAAGTTCGGCGACTGAAGCGCAAACGAACGTAAAATCAAACTTGCGAAATCCCGGAGTTGCAGCGAGCGTTTTTATCGGCGGAACGAGCGCACAGCGTTTTCCATCCGCCACAGGATACAGGCGCGCCGCCAGATACTCTTTCAGCGTCTCATCCCCGGGTGGAGTTTGGCCGGTGGCGACCCGATCCGCCTCGATCGCGGGTATGGTGATCACCAGGTCTACGTTGGGTCCGCTGATCTCCCACACGGAATGAGACTCACTGCGGGTGTGCGCCACGGCCGCGCCCGACAGCCATGAAGCCAGCAGCCCCAGGACGAGTAACCTCCGCGGCATCAACGCAGATCGTCGGCGATCAACACGTTGGCGCGCTTACGGAGAAAAGCCTCGTCGCCCAGACGCATATGACTGATGGCATCTTTTCGGAAATCGTTGAGAACCTGATCGCGCGCCCGCGCAAAAGAACGCCGCGCCGGGTGAATGTTCTTGGTCATGAAGAGCACATGCAGGCCGTCCGGCAGCGGTATCGGAGCTGACACCGCCCCATCATCCAGGTTCTTCGCGACCTCGAACAAAGCCGCACCGAGGTGGATCTTGGCCGCGAAATAGAATTGCTCGTCGCCCACGTCATGCGACTCTTGTCCATGCAGCGCGGCGAGGGCGTCGGCGGACAAGCCCGATTTCAGCGCAGCGGCCGCCATGCGTGCCTGGTCAGGCTCGTCCTTCGAAAACTTATAGTCATGCACCGTCATAAGGCCTTCGCCCGAGTATTGATCGACGTGTGCGTTGTAATAGCTTTCGAGGGCCGCTTCGCTCGGTTGCACCGTGATCGCGTCGGCGGCTATTTCCTGCTCCACCGCATTGACCATGGCTGCGCGCACCTCGGGATCGGTGGAGGCAACATCGAGTTCCTTGCCGCGCTGCACGAACAATTCTTCGCGAATCATGTCGTTCAAGACCTGCTGACGTTGTTCCCTTGTGGCATGAGCGCCGTCAACCCCGAACAATGTCTGCAGTTGTGCCAGATAATCCGAGCGGGAAATGGGTTGCTGATTGACCAAGGCCACGTCTTCCGCGGGCACGAATAACGTTGATGTGCCGCGCGCCGTAAACAATGCGTAGCCCGCCAGCGCAAGGCCCAGGACCGCGCCCATCGCCAGGAGGATCAACGACCGGTGGGTGTTGACAGCGTTCAGGTCGCGCCAGTTCGACATGCTCAGCGTGCCGGCGACTCGGGGGCCGCGTGCGACAGCGAAAAGACATACACGGCCACTTTGCGAATCGACAACGGGGTCAACTTTCCGTCCCAGGCGGGACACACGCCGCCGCGGCCGTAGGCAATGGAATCGAACAAAGACTGCCTGCCTCCGTCGCCGTATAGCGTGATGCTATCGACCAGATTCGGCGCCCCAATGGCGGTATTGCCCCGGCCATCCTCGGAATGGCAGTCGTAGCAGCCACCCGTGACCTTGTAAACCTGCTCGCCTCGCACAGCGGCGGTTTGATCAAATGACCTGCCCTGAAGCGAAAATAGATACTCGATGACATCGTTTATTTGCTGCGGCGTCAGCGCGGGGAAGCCACCATCCAGGGCTCCGGTGTGATCCCGCCCGAATGCGGGCATGCGCGCCAGATTCCACGCTTTGGGATCGTTCGAACGGATGCCGTGCAGAACGATTCTTTCGATGTCACTCACTGATCCCTCACCGTACAGCCAATCATCGTCGGTCAAATCCGGGATGCCATGTTGCGTGTCACCGTGTCCATCCCCGCCATGACAGCTCACGCAGCGAGCCTTGAATGTCGACTGCCCCCCCTCCAGGGCGAACTGCCTGAGAGATGCGTTTGCTGGAATCGCATCGGGATCCGACCGCAGCAATCTGCTGCCCAAGACATTGCGGTGAATCATCGTGCCGACGAGAACCAAGATCGCGAGGCTCAACAGCATGAAGATGCGCATAACCAGTATCTATCATCGACGCTTTGGCGCAATCCCGCCAGTCGAGCATTTATTATTTCACTCGAACCGAGTTATGTGCCACGGGAACTCCGAGCAAACGGCGCCGCATGGCGCTTCCTCAGTGACTATCTGTACCGCGCCCGTAAACAATGCCAGAATCCCGCCCCATTTGAAGTGCGACCCGGCATAATTTCAGGGGAGAGTGTCATGCAAGGCAGTTTCGAAAAGCGCGGCGACATCGGCATCATCTGGGTCGACAACCCGCCGGTGAACGCCATCAGCGTCGGCGTTCGGATGGCTCTCATCGACGGAGTCGCCAAACTCACGGCAGATCCTGACATCAAGGCGGGCGTGATTGCCTGCGCCGGGCGTACCTTCATGGCGGGCGCCGATATCACCGAGTTCGGCAAGCCGCCTCTGTCGCCGGGGCTCCCCGATGCCTTGGACGCCATCGAGGCGTCGAACAAACCCATTGTCGCGGCCATTCATGGCACGGCCTTGGGTGGCGGACTGGAGGTTGCCCTCGCCTGCCATTACCGCGTCGCCGTGCCGTCCGCAAAAGTCGGACTGCCCGAAGTCAAGCTCGGCATCTTGCCGGGAGCGGGCGGCACGCAGCGGCTGCCGCGGCTCATCGGCGTCGAAGCGGCATTGAACATCATCGTCTCGGGCGATCCGGTACCCGCGCCGCTGGCCGCAAAATCTGGGGTGATCGATCAGATCATCGAAGGCGATTTGACTCAAGGGGCAGTTGCCTTCGCAAAGGATCTCATCGCCCGGCATGCGCCGGCGCGAAGAATTCGCGACATCCACATCGATGCGGGAAAATTACCGGCGGGCTTCTTCGATGAAGCACGCAAGCGAATCGCCAAGGAAAAAAAGAATCTGTATTCGCCACAGCGCATCGTCGATGCGCTGGAAGCCGCGGTGACGCTGCCTTTTGACAAAGGCATAGAGCGCGAACGTCTGTTGTTCACTCAGTGCATGCAGAACAGTCAATCCAAGGCGCTACAGCATGTTTTCTTCGCGGAGCGCAAAGCGGCCGTCGTGCCGAACCTGGACAAGAATGTCACCAAGCGCGACATCAAAGCCGTGGGCATCATCGGCGCCGGCACCATGGGCGGCGGCATCGCCATGAATTTCCTGAATGCCGGCATTCCCGTAACCCTGCTCGAGATGAAGCAGGAGGCTTTGGATCGCGGCGTTGGCGTGATTCGCAAGAACTACGAGAGCACCGCATCCAAGGGCAAGCTCACGCAGGAACAGCTGCAGCAGCGGATGGGGCTGCTCAAGCCCACCCTGTCGTACGAGGATCTCGGCCAGGCTGACCTCATCATCGAAGCGGTGTTCGAAACCATGGCGATCAAGAAAGAGGTGTTCGGCAAGTTGGACCAGGCTGCCAAGCCCGGCGCCATTCTCGCGTCCAACACCTCTTATCTATCGATCGACGAGATTGCGAATTCGATCTCCCGCCCCAGCGATGTGCTCGGCATGCACTTCTTCTCGCCGGCCAATGTCATGCGCCTGCTCGAGATCGTGCGCGGTGCCAAGACCGCGCAGGATGTGCTGGTCACGGTGGTGGATCTCGCCAAGCGCATCAACAAGATTGGCGTGGTTTGCGGCAATCGCGACGGCTTTATCGGTAATCGGATGCTTGGTGGCTATGCTCACCAAGCTTGTTTGATGGTGCTGGAAGGCGCCATGCCTGAGCAAGTCGATGGCGCATTGCGCAACTTCGGCATGCCGATGGGTGTGCTGCAGATGAGCGATCTGGCGGGGCTGGATATCGGCTACAAGTCCCGTAAGGACCGCGACCCCGACAGTTTCGATGGCCGCGTCACACGCTCCGCGGACCTGTTGGTGGAAATGGGCCGCCTGGGTCAAAAGACGCAAGCTGGCTACTATGACTATGCGCCAGGCGACCGCACGCCCCGCCCCTCACCGGTGGTGGCCGACGTGCTCTTGAAAGTGTCGAAGGAGTACGGCATCGAGCGGCGCAGCTTCAGCGACGAGGAAATAGTCGAGCGCTGTTTCCTGGCGCTGATGAATGTCGGCTGCGAGGTACTGCGCGAGGGTGTGGCCAATCGCTCCAGCGACATCGACATCGTGTATTTGTACGGCTACGGATTTCCCCCCTATCGGGGGGGGCCGATGTTCTGGGCCGAGAACGAGGTAGGCCTGAAGAATGCCCTGGAAAAATTGCGCAAGTACAGCGCCGCAACCGGCGGCAAGTGGCTCACCGTGTCGCCGTTGCTCGAGCAATTGGTGGCCGAGGGCAGGGGCTTCGCCAGCGTCGGTCAGTGATCGGCGTTCAAGCCCCGGTACTTCATCATGGCATTGACGCTCGGCGACTGGCCGCGCCATTCGTAGTACAGCGCGGCCAGATCGCGGGTGTTGCCGCGCGACAAGACCATGCGGCGAAAGCGATCCCCGTTGGCGCGGCTGAGTTCGCCGTGATCGTCGAACCATTGATAGGCATCGTCGGCCAACATTTCCGTCCATAGATAGGCGTAGTAGCCCGCGGAATAGCCGCTCGCCCAGATGTGGCTGAAATAGGAAGATCGGTAGCGCGGCGGCACCGCCGACAGATCGAGGTGAGTACGGGCGAGCGCTTGCTTCTCGAAGTCATCCGGATTTTGCAGCGGCGCATTGGCCGGCAGCGTATGCCACTGCATGTCGAGTTCGGCCGCCGCCAGCAATTCCGTCAGGTCGTAGCCTTCGGCAAAGTTCTTGGCGCTCTTGACCTTGTCGATCAACTGCTGTGGCATCGGCGCGCCGGTCTTGTAGTGCCTGGCGTAGTTGCGCAACACCGCCGGATACACCGCCCAATGCTCGTTGAACTGCGAGGGAAATTCCACGAAGTCGCGTGCCGTCGACGTGCCCGACAAGCTGGGATAGCGCACGTTGGAAAACATGCCGTGCAGCGCATGCCCGAACTCGTGGAACATCGTGACGACATCGTCGAAACTGATCAGGGCCGGTTCACCGGGCGCGGGCTTCGGTAGATTGGCCACGTTGTAGATGACGGGCAGCGTGCCGAGCAGCGTCGACTGCCCGACAAAATTGGACATCCACGCACCGCCGTTCTTGTTGTCGCGCTTGAAGTAATCACAATAAAAAAGCGCCAGGGGCTTAGGTCCATCGAAAACCTCGAACACCCGAACATCCGGGGCGTACACCGGTATGTCTTTGCGCTCCTTGAAGGTAATCCCATAGAGCTGCGTTGCCGCATAAAACACGCCATTCTCGAGCACACTGTTCAACTCGAAGTACGGCTTGATTTGCGCATCATCGATGTCGTATCGGGCCTTGCGCACCTGCTCGTCGTAGAAATTCCAGTCCCAGGGCTGCAAGATAAATCCGCCGCCCTGCTGCGCGTCGATGAGGTGTTGGATTTCGCGTGCGCGCTCCAGTGCCTTTGCGGTGGCGATCGGCACCAGCGCATCCATGAATTCGAGCGCCGCCTCCGGCGTCTTGGCCATCTGGTCTTCCAGTTTCCAGGCTGCGTGGCTGGAGAAGCCCAAGATTTGTGCGCGCTGCGCCCGCAGCTGGGCCAGACGCGCAATAATATCGCGCGTATCGTTGGCATCCCCGCGTTCGGTCCGATTCCAGGAATTATTGAAGATGACCTCGCGCGTCGCGCGGGCGCTCAACGACATCAAGATGGGCTGCTGAGTGGTGTTCTGCAGAGGAATCACATAGCCGTTGGCGTCACGGCCCTGGGCAGCCTGCGCGGCAGCCGCAAGCTGTGCATCGCTCAATCCCGCGAGCGCCGCCGCATCGAGCGTTGCATAGGCGGCGACTTTGGTGGCATCGAGCAGCTTCTTGGAGAAGGCATCGGACAAGGCCGAGGATTCTTCGTTGAGCTTCTTGAGTTTGGCCTTGTCGGCATCGCCCAGATTGGCGCCCGAATGCACGAACTCATCATGGGTCACCTCGAGCAGCCGCAGAGATTCGGGATCGAGTTTCAAGCCAGCGCGCTTGTTATAGATCATGGCCACACGCTCGAACAGCGGTCGATTCAGATGAATGGCGTCGGCGTGAGCGGCCATCTTCGGCG
>Ga0116227_10014243_pt1 | contig 12183 bp, 8 predicted proteins | sample S1TSphgellanicum_FD_89693 | JGI IMG/M metagenome (GOLD analysis project Ga0116227, IMG submission 89693) | Host-associated microbial communities from peat moss isolated from Minnesota, USA - S1T2_Fb - Sphagnum magellanicum MG | ecosystem: Host-associated > Plants > Peat moss > Unclassified... | reverse complement strand
TGTGGATATAGGTGCCTTCATACTGGGCAAGTATACTTACAGCAAAGCACACGGCGGCGCTAACAACAGCTACATCAACAACCCGAGCGCCACACATGGCAGAACAGATGTGACCAGGTATCCACTGGACCTTGGCATAGACAGCACTTACGACTTCCTGATCTACCAGATCATGCGTTATGCTACCGGTGCCCCTGCCAAGATCACGTTGTTCATAGACTTTAATAACAACGGCATATACGATTATCCTGAAGATACTGTACTGACCATCATCACTACGGATACTACCTTCTTTGTATCGTCAAGGCTTACCATACAGAAGCACTACTATACCGTACCTAATACCCTGACAGGTATGCGCCTGATAATAAACAGCAATGTAGGCGCTAATGCGGCATCGGACAACGGCTGTGGTGCATATACATCGGGCGAGACCGTAGACTTCCTGGTAAGGCTGCATGACTCTACAACGGCAGGTATCGGTACCATCCACAACCTTAGCGATGTGCTGATGTATCCTAACCCAACGACCGGCAAATTCAAAGTGATGTTCAACAGCGCCAACCATATAAACCACCTGGATCTGCAGGTAACTAATATTACTGGTCAGCAGGTGTTCATCAAGAGCTTTGATAACCTGAACAATGCATTCTCAACAGATATTGACCTGAATGGCCAGCCACGAGGTATATACTTTGTACAGTTCCTGGTAGACGGTGAACGGATGATAAAGAAACTGACGGTCGATTAGTTTTAACGAAAAAACAGAAAGCCGCGAATGCGGATAAGAAAAAAGGTCCCGTACGTACGGGACCTTTTTGTTTGTAATGGGTATGTCATCAATTTGTTAGTATTGCCCCATTATGGCCTCTTTAACAGGCTGTGACAGCAGTTCTTCGTACCTTTGCAAACGATAAAGGAAGGAGCAAAATTGAGGAAAGTATGACTAGTATACCAACAACAGGGAGATCAGCTATGGTTGATAAATTTATTTGTTGTGTCACCCCAACATCTAAAAACATCATGGCTAAAGCCGAGTTCGTATGGAATTAAAAGCTGGGGTTAGCGCATCGGGAACTACATACCTTATTTAGTATTTGTACCAGATATAATTGTTTATTCAAGATATTATAAGGATCTTTTTCGAGAAAAACAAGTGCTCGACGGCCTAAAAAAGCATAAATGCAGCACGATCAAGGGTTTAAAGTTTATCCACACTTACTGTATTTCTTGTTTTAGGTCAGGTAAACAATTTTAATACTTTCGTAATCCAACATCAGCAATTTTAACACCACATTTATATAAAAAATAACTGCGCATGAGCAATCAGAAAAAGGATACCAAAGGTCTTTCCTTCAACAGGCACTATACGCGCGATGGCGTAAACGCCTTTGATATGTTCGAGTACGATCACCGCACATCGGTGATACGCAACCCGAACGGCGAGAAGGTATTTGAAATGACGAATGTAGAAGTGCCTAAACATTGGTCGCAGATAGCAACCGATATACTGGCGCAAAAATATTTTCGCAAGGCGGGCGTACCGCAGGCAGATGGCAGCCTGGGCAGGGAGACCTCTATAAAAGAAGTGGCCAACCGTATGGCAGGCTGCTGGCGCAAGTGGGGCGAAAAATATGGCTACTTTGCCAGTACACAAGATGCACAAGTATTTTACGATGAACTGGTATATAGTATACTGTACCAGAGCTGTGCGCCTAATTCGCCCCAATGGTTCAATACCGGCCTGTTCAGCGAATATGGCATCAACGGTAAGGCACAGGGTCACTACTATGTAGATCCCATTACAGGTGAACTGGAGCGCTCTAAGAACGCCTATGAAAGACCTCAGCCCCATGCATGTTTTATATTGAGTGTAGACGATGACCTGGTGAACGAAGGCGGTATCATGGATCTATGGGTACGCGAGGCACGTATCTTCAAGTACGGATCGGGCGTGGGTACCAACTACAGCAACATACGTGCAGAAGGTGAAAAACTAAGTGGTGGTGGCACCAGCAGTGGCCTGATGAGTTTCCTGAAGATAGGTGACCGTGCAGCAGGCGCTATAAAAAGCGGAGGCACCACACGCCGAGCAGCCAAGATGGTATGCCTGGACCTGGACCACCCGGAAATAATAAATTTCATAGACTGGAAGGTAGAAGAAGAAAAGAAAGTGGCAGCACTGATAGCAGCCGGTTATGCATCGGACTACGAAGGTGAAGCTTACCGGACAGTATCGGGCCAGAACTCTAACAACTCTGTGCGTATACCCAATGAATTCTTCCGCAAGCTAGCCAACAACGAGGATTGGGAAATGACCGCCCGCTCTGACGGAAAGGTGATGAGGAAGATACCTGCCAAGGAGATGTTCGAAAAGATATCTTATGCGGCATGGCGTTGTGCAGACCCAGGTACACAATATGATGATACCATCAACGAATGGCATACCTGCCCTGAGGGTGGAAAAATAAGGGCATCTAACCCATGCTCTGAGTATATGTTCCTGGACAATACAGCTTGCAACCTTGCATCGCTGAACCTGCGCCGTTTCTTCAACGAAGCTGATAACACGTTTGACGTGGCCGGGTTTGAATACTCTACCCGCCTGTGGACCATGGTACTTGAAATATCTGTGCTTATGGCACAGTTCCCATCGCCGGAAGTAGCGCAGCTGAGCTACGACTACCGTACGCTGGGTCTTGGTTATGCTAACCTGGGATCTATGCTGATGGTGAGCGGTATACCATACGATAGCGATGAAGGTCGCGCTATAGCTGGTGCAATAACTGCTATCATGAACGGTGTGTCTTACAAGACATCGGCTGAGATGGCAGCCCATCTGGGCCCTTTCCCACGATATAAAGAGAACAGGGAGCACATGCTGCGTGTGATGCGCAACCACCGTGCAGCTGCTTACGATGCCGCTGAAGCATACGAAGGGTTGGAAGTGAAACCACTGGGTATAAACGCTAAATACTGCCCTGACTACCTGCTTACGGCTGCTACCAAAGCGTGGGACGAAGCAGTGCAACTGGGGGAGCAATATGGCTACCGCAATGCGCAGGCAACAGTATTGGCACCTACAGGTACCATAGGCCTGGTAATGGACTGCGATACTACCGGCGTAGAACCTGATTTTGCACTGGTGAAATTTAAGAAACTTTCAGGCGGAGGATATTTTAAGATCATCAACCAAAGCATACCAGCGGCGTTGAAGAACCTGAAGTATACACCAGAAGAAATAGACGCTATAGTAAAGTACGCAAAAGGTCACGGTACATTTGCGGGTGCACCATTCATCAATCACCAGACACTGAGCGAAAAAGGCTTTATAGCAGAAGAACTGAAAAAACTGGATACTGCCGTAGAAAGTGCTTTTGAAGTGGGTTTTGTATTTAATGTATATGCGCTGGGCGAAGAGTGCCTGCAGCGCCTGGGCTTTACCGCTGAGCAATATTTCAGTCCAGATTTTAACCTGTTGGAAGAACTGGGCTTTAGTGATGAAGAAATAGATGCCGCTAACGACTATGCCTGCGGTACCATGACCGTAGAAGGAGCGCCATACCTGAAACCACAACACCTGCCTGTATTTGACTGTGCTAACCGTTGCGGTAAAAAAGGAGAACGCTATATACATGCACACGGCCACATACGCATGATGGGTGCTGTGCAGCCATTCCTGAGCGGTGCCATATCGAAGACCATTAACCTGCCCAACGAGGCTACTATAGATGAAATAAAAGATTGCTACCAACTGAGTTGGCAACTAGGCCTTAAAGCTTGTGCGCTATATCGCGATGGCAGTAAACTGAGCCAGCCGCTGAGTAACAAAAGCGATAAGAAAAAGAAAACAGAAGCTGTAACAGAAGAAGCGCCTGTAGCAGAGGTGAGCCAGATAGTGGACCTGGGCAAACTGACCGTACAGGAACTGCTGGAAGAAGTGAACAAGCGCGTACAGGACAGCCCTGATACACAGCTGAAACGTGAACTGAGCCGTATAGTAGAGCGTAAACAGCTGCCTGTGAAACGCAGAGGTTATACTTTTAAAGGCAAAGTAGGCGGCCAGGCGTTGTTCCTGCGTACCGGTGAATATGGAGATGGAACGCTGGGAGAGATATTCATAGACATGAGTAAAGAAGGAGCTACAATGCGTAGCCTGCTCAATAGCTTTGCTATAGCTATATCTGTAGGTTTGCAGTATGGTGTGCCGCTGGAAGAGTATGTAGATAAATTTATCTTCACGCGCTTTGAGCCATCAGGTGTTGTAGACCACCCGAACATAAAAAATGCTACGTCTGTACTGGATTATATATTCAGACTACTTGGTTACGAGTACCTGGACCGTACCGACCTGGTACACGTACCAGACCCGCACCGTATGGAACAGCCGGAAGAAACGGAAACGCCCCAGGAGTTATCGCAAGTACGTGTTATAGCACCTACACCTGTTATAGCTAAAACTGCGAAAGCAGCAGCCCCGCAAAAACAACCAGCAGGGAGTGCCTATGCAACACAAAACGCTGCAGATGTGAAAAAGCTGATGGGAACCAGTGCTGATGCACCTGCCTGCCGCAGTTGCGGGAATATTACTTTGCGCAATGGTACTTGCTATATGTGTCCTAATTGTGGTACCACTACCGGTTGCAGTTAAAGGACATATTTTTTGTTATTGAATTTGCATAAATTGTTATTGAATTTACATAAAAGGGGTCATTTGACCCCTTTTATGTATTATTGTATAATGCGAATGAATTAGTTTATCATAGTTTTGTCGTAAACTTGCGTAAATAATATTTTGTTATGAATATAAAGATGGTAGCAGCCCTTTTATTGCTATTTCCTCTTGTGACTTACGCCCAACCGCCTGAGCAAACGAAGGGTAGTACGCTTACTGTTTATTCAGATAATCATGAGAAATTTGTGCTTGTACTGAACGGCAAGCAGCAAAATAAGGTTGCAAAAGACGATATCAAGCTAGAGGGTCTGGACCAACCGGTATATGATTGCAAAATAGTATTTGAAGACGCCAGCTTGCCCACACTTTTGGCAGACATGAGGGTGACCACACCCAATGGAACCCGGGCTGACGCTTATTATAACATCAGGAGAACCCTTGATGGTACTATAGAATTGCATTTTCTTTCGGTAGTACCCATCAACGATAAATACCTGAGTAACGACCTTAAATATTTTGCCCACAAAGGTGGCTATGGTGGCCAGTTCATAGACTATACAGCCGCTGTAGCGACCAAGAAGACCACACATACTGAAATGGTGAATGGCCAGATGGTAACAGTATCGTCGGCCAAGACCGGTTTTGATCTGTCAGGCAAACCAATAAGTGACAAGGATGTAAAATTCATAGACTATTCAGCGCCGCAGGCCCAGGAAACAACTGTGGCTACCACTACCACTAATGCAAAAGGCGAGAAGATAACGACAATGACCAAAAAGCTGAAAACAGATGATGTTTATGGCACACCAGATCAGGGTTATAATAGCAGGACCGCACGGCAGGCTACGGTACCTACCATAGCAACAACAGACCTTACAGTAGTAGCTTACGACGATGCTCAAAAAGAAAAACCAGTTGTTATTGATGCTGCGAAGGTTACCAACAGGGAAGTTATAAAAGAAGACCTGCATGCGGATTACATGAATATTCAAAGCTCACCAGTGAGCACCGCGCAGGATAATACGTCAGTGGTCATCAGCGATCCTACAGGTAATGGGATGCCTGCTGTTGCGCCACAACCTACCCCTAACTTGCCTGTGACCACTGTCGTGACCAGAAGACAAGGAAGATATGTGACCACCACAACCACTACTGATAACCCAGTGATAGTAACACCACCTGTAACTACTGTGGTGACCAGACAAGATAGGACAACAACAACTACTATAACAGATAACCGCGTGAGTGGAGTAGATGATGTAGAAGATGTGACACCACGGGGCAACGTAGTAGTAGCGCCGGTGATGACACCAACTGTAACAGCACCTGTAATAACCGCACCTGTGCAAACGCAGCCTATGGCGGCCACAGTTGATGTTACCCCACAACCGGTAAGGACAACCGATTCAAAAGTGTTTCGTAATGAGTTGAGGAAAGCAGCCAATAGTAATGCCAACGCAGGCGTTGATGATGGGTTGGAAAGCAAACATTCTGAGAATATCAAAAAGATGTTCAATGCTGTAGCGCCTTATGATGAAAAAGAAAGACCAGCTCCGGCCCCGCCAGTGTCGAATATAGATACCACTATCGATAATGGCCAGTTGGTAATAGTAACGCCGGCCACTATGCCTGGTACAACGCCAACACCTACAGGTACCCTGGGTACTACAACTGTAGTTTCTTCTGCGCCAGTAGTTATGGATGGATCATCTACACCTTATGTAAATTCTGCTAACTACACGGGATACAATAGCGATGGTACGCGCCGCATAAGCAATGCACCATGCCCTAATCCAATGGATGTACCTTCGTTTGACGAGGCTAAGGCTGATATAAGCGCATTGCCTGATGACGGTACTAAATTATCTACTGCTATGATGCTGGAGAATAGTTACTGCTTTACATCGCAGCAAGTATTTGAGTTGTGTATGTTATATACATCGGAACACACCAAGCTGGAGTTCGCAAAAACATCTTACAGCAAAACAGTTGATCCTGTCAACTATTTTAAAGTGAACAATGCTTTCCAGGACGATGCATCGGTAAAAGACCTGAAAGATTTTCTGGATAAAATGAAATAATTTTGAGCCCCGCACTGCGGGGCTTTTTTTTGCCCTGTTCGATCACCGCAATATAGACACGCAATATGGAAGACAGCCTGGAAAATCTCCGCTACCCAATTGGGAAATATAAACGTCCTGAACAGTATACCAGCCAATCGCTCAACGACTGGATGAATATTATTGAGGCCCTGCCCCAGTGGCTGGATATATGCATAGAGAACCTGGATGAGGCCCAGCTTCACGTACCTTACCGCGATGGTGGCTGGACCATACAGCAGGTGATACACCATGTGGCCGATAGCCATATGAATGCCTACATAAGGTTGAAGCTGGCACTTACAGAAGATAACCCGCAAATAAAACCCTATGCAGAAGCCCTGTGGGCAGAACTTCCTGATACAGAATTGGTGCCCATAAATATTTCTACAACGCTGATACATGCCCTCCACAGACGGTGGACAGTACTGATGAGGCAGCTGCAACCGCTGCAATGGGAGCGCACCTACTACCATCCTGAACAAAAAAGAGATGTGCCATTGTGGGAGCTGGCAGCACTATATGCCTGGCACAGCAGGCACCACATGGAGCATATACGCAGGCTGCGGGAACGTATGAACTGGTAAGCAATTGTGCAACGAGATGCTAAAACATTTCCTATCTTTAGCCCACAAAACTATTCATATGTCAATTGCATTATTCCTTCATAGCGTGCTGCGCTGGCTTATACTTTTATTTGCTCTACTCACTATAATAAGTGGAATTAGCGGTATGGGTGGCAACAAGCCATTTGGCAAGGGCGACAAGCGTAATGCATTGCTGCTGCTGATATGCTGTGATATACAATTGCTGGTAGGCTTTGTACTTTACTTTGGCAATGGCTGGTTTAACATGCTGAGTACGAACGGAGCAGCAGTAATGAAAAACGCTGGCCAACGGTTCTTTGCTATGGAGCACAATGTGATGATGCTCATTGCTATCATATTGATACATATTGGCTACAGCAGCATCAAGAAAAATATTGCTGACAAAGCAAAATTCAAACGTCTGTTCTGGTTCACTACTATAGCGCTGCTCATCATCCTGGTATCTATACCATGGCCGGGCCGCGAAGCAATAGGAAGGCCATTGTTACCATCAATGTAGCCTGTACATGCTGCGAAAAATAGTACAGCCATTCTACACACTGTATGTACTGCTCACATTTGTTATTTGCCTGCTGTGTTGTTTCCCGGCCTTTGTTCTAATAAGCATAGGCAATAACATACGGGCACGAAAGGCTATCTACACTATCATCAAGTACTGGGCAAAAGGCTGGCTATTGGTAATAGGCATGCCTGTAAAAACAAGCGGTACGTTGCCGCCTGACGGCAGGTATGTAATAGTGGCCAACCATATTTCTTACATGGATACTATAGCCATTTTTGCCACTGTGCCCTTTTACTTCAGAGCACTGGGCAAAAAAGAAATATCGCGTATACCAGTACTTGGCTTCCTGTACAAGCAGATAGTGATAATGGTAGACCGTGAAAGCGATAAAAGCCGTGCAAAAAGTATGCGCCTGATGTGGAGGGTATTGAAGCACGAAAGTTCCATCATTATATTTCCAGAGGGTACTTTTAATGAAACAGGCTCGCCATTAAAGGACTTCTATAGTGGGGCATTCCGCCTGGCTATCAATACCGGGACGCCTATATTGCCCCTTATATATGGTGATATGCAGGATCGATGGCACTATAGCGGGTGGTGGAAGCTATGGCCAGGCCGTAACAGGGCTGTTTTCTTACCTCTGGTGGCGGTTGAAGGGCTTACCCTGGAAGATGTGCCTGCGCTGAAACAAGATGTCTACGACGTAATGGAAGCAGCTTTGTTAAGAACGAAAGGGAATAGATGACAACCTATGATATGTACTGGCCTGATAAAAAAATAAAAGGCTGAAGTAAACGTTGCGTGTTTATTTCTATCTAAAGTTGTATATTGTACCTACTGTGAGCAATTTCTTGCCTGCGGCAATAGACCCAATATCAACTATTAAATATAAAAATCATTTTTATGAACCTTTTTGTAGGTAATCTAAGCGCCGAAACAACCGATACCGACCTGCGCAATATTTTCTCTGAATTTGGCGAAATAGTTTCTGTAAGGGTATTGAAAGACAATGAGACCGGCATGTCGCGTGGTTTTGGATTTGTTGAAATGACAGAAAAGTTTGCTGCATTTGATGCTATAGATAATATTGACTGTACCTTTTTGAAAGGAAATATCATTTCTGTAAAAGAGGCAAGGCCAAAGACAGATGCTAAAGCTTCTGGACCCTATGGAGCTAAAAAGCCATTCAGCAAACCTTTTAATAAGCCATATGGTAGCAGCAGCGGAAGCAGCAGGCCATATGAGAACAAGCCATACGAAAAGCGCGACCCTAACAGACTGTGATCCACTTTTAATATACAGATCAGAAGGTATAAAATAGAAGGGTGTTATGTATCTGTACATAACACCCTTCTACTTATATTATTATTGGTCGGCCTAAACCTACTCTTGCGTTTCTTCAACCGAGGCGTGCTTGAGTATTGTTGGGTACAAATAGCGAGGATTAAGTGGTTTGGAAACATAGTCATTCATACCGCACTCATATACTAGTTCCTGTATGTCATTTGACGTAGAAGCTGTCTGAGCTATGATGGGGGTGTGAGTATTGAACTTACGTATCTCGCGGGCAGATGTGAGGCCATCCATGACAGGCATCTGTAGGTCCATTAGAATGACATCGTAATTGTTGTTCCTGACCTTCTCTACGGCAACAGCGCCATTCTCAGCTACGGTTACTTTAGCATTCCAGTTGGTAAGTATCTTATGGGCCAGTATCACATTAAATTCAACATCCTCCACCAGCAAAATGCTAATACCTTTCAGGTCTGGTTTTACATCGTCGTTCCTCTTCTCTTCTCTTTTGGTAACCAAGCTGCGGTTAAATTTCAGGTCGAAATGGAAATTCGATCCTTTACCGGGTTCACTATCTACCAGTATCTCGCTATGTTGCAGGTTCAGCAGCATTTTGATGATAGAAAGACCCAGTCCGGAACCGCCATATTCTCTTGTGATATTTGAATTTTCCTGAGTGAAGCGTTCAAATATCATTTGCTGCTTGTCTTTAGATATGCCTACGCCGGTATCTATTACGGCAAAGTGCAGGGTGACATCTTTGGCAGTTTGTGCCTTTAGCTGCACTTCTATGACCACACGGCCATTGTGGGTAAACTTAAGTGCATTGGATACCAGGTTGTTGAGCACCTGCATCAGTCTTATATCATCGCCAATAATAAACGGTGGTACATCGTCGTCGAACATCACCTTTAGCATATTGCCTTTCTCTTCGGCGCGTATCCTGTTGGCCATCTTTATATTGTTCACCAGCTGGCGTATATCAATGTCACGCTCTGAGAAAACAATTTTACCTTCTTCTATTTTGCTAAAATCGAGCACATCATTAATGAGGCTTAACAGATTATCGGCCGATATCTGTAGTATTCGTAAAAAGTCGACTTGCGAGGGTAAAGGGTCTTCGTTTTGCAGCAAATGTATATAACCAATAATAGCATTGAGTGGGGTACGTATCTCGTGGCTCATTACAGACAAGAAATCGCTCTTCGCATTTGCTGCTTTTTCAGCAAATTCCTTCGATTGTATCAGAGCTAGTTCCAGCTCCTTGGCTTTTAATATTTGCTCTTGCAGGAAACCTATGATGCTAATAAGGTTATTCTCATCATCATCGATGGCAGACAACGCATCGGGTGCCAAAGACTTTATAGCTTCCTTTAATTGCAGTATGGATTGCTGTGTTATTTCGTGTTGTTCATGCAAGTGTTGGGTTACCTCACGATATTCCTGCTCGCTAATATTAAAGGCATGCTCAGAGATCTTTTTGTCTTTTTCAAAAGATCTGTATGAGTTGCTGACAATGGAAAAGAATTGATTTATTTTCTCATCATCTATGTATTGTTCCGGAAGAAACTTTTTGATCTGTTTTTCCAGTACCGGATGGTATTCCATGTGATAAAGTTAGGCTTTAATTTTCGCTGAAAGTTGTAATGGTCATAGTTTGGTTATGCAACTCGCATCGGCTGGTAGTACTGAATGGTGATATTTCTCCATAAGAGTAAAAGCCCATAATGCGGGTAGCGCTGCCAAATATTTCTTTTGCTGCCTCCACTTCTTCGTAAGTACGCTCTGCAAGTATCAACTTACGTCCTACACAACTAATGAACAAGGCCAGTTCCGGATTCAGGTTGCTCAATACGCCTTTGGTAGAGTTGGTAGCCGCCTGCGATGAACCATCGATCAGTTTGTCAAAATTTGCTTTCATAAGGCGCACTTTGCTACCCTCTGGCAGGTTGCCTGCAAAAACCATCGATCTATCGGCTTCGTTCACTCCTAATATGGTACGTACCAGGTTGGTCTCAGTTCCTTCCAGCCTCAAAGACAGTGGAAAAAGCAATGCAGAACCCGGTAGCTCTTTCGCGTAGTCGCCGAGGTATTCTTTATAGAGGTCCAATGCGCTACGGCCGTCTATCTCGAAAAGTACATTTTTATCAGACTTTGTAATGGTCCTTTCCGGTCCAAACTCGTCCCAGCCACCAAATGAGCCATGCCCTATAGAAATACCGGTGCCGTAGAAGCCTATTGCGATAACATTACCTTGCGCAGGTATTGCGTTCAGCCCGGTAAATGTTTTAGAAAAACGTGCAGCATCACCAGCCAGGCCACCGGTAACGGGTATGTTGCGAGGGTTATTCTCATTAAAGCCCGCAACCAGTTCGCTACCATTTATATAAGTACCATCTGATATGATAAGTATTGAAGCCAGATCATCTTTCTCTAATTTTTGCATCAGGTACTTGCCTGTCTCATAGCTGTTAAGATGCTGCTGCAAGTCGATAGAGGCAGCTACCACCTTTGTTTTTTCAAACTCTATTGCGGTAACAACAACAGAATCATCATAAACGTCATTATCCAGTATCTCTCCCGACGTAGAAGCGAGTACAATATCAGCAGCAGGGTAAGCCTTCTTCAAGTGAGAGAACAGGTCACTTTTTACTATCTGTTCTGAAGAACCAAATCCCAGCACCAGGTTGCACTTGTCTGCGGCAAAACCGGTGGATGGCACCAGGTCTACCCATGAATTTTTTATGAAATGATGTTGCTGAATTTTCATAACTAAAATATTTGCAGTGGTTTGAGTATTTGCAATGGTTTGAAAAGCTGTTGCGGGGAATTGTAATTGAATTACAGCATAAATATAATAGTATTTTTATGATCATTGTATATTCCCTACCAATAACTTTTGAGTAAAAAATGACACTTAATTCCTAACGTTCTCAGGTGATGTGCTGTCTATAATATGCGACATAACTTGTAAATAGTGGTATAATATAACTATATTTATCTCCA
>Ga0116227_10014242_pt1 | contig 12183 bp, 9 predicted proteins | sample S1TSphgellanicum_FD_89693 | JGI IMG/M metagenome (GOLD analysis project Ga0116227, IMG submission 89693) | Host-associated microbial communities from peat moss isolated from Minnesota, USA - S1T2_Fb - Sphagnum magellanicum MG | ecosystem: Host-associated > Plants > Peat moss > Unclassified... | reverse complement strand
TGGGCCACCTGATCGGCATCGAGTGGCTCGAGAGCCGGCACCTGCGAGGCATCCTCGACGACCCCAAGCAGATCAGGAACCGCGCTTTCCACGCCGCAGCACAGCTCTTCCGAAGGGTCAGCGTCAGCGATGGTTCACCGGTCATCCTGCAACTCGAAGACCTGCACTGGGCCGACAGCGAGAGCCTGGACTTCCTGAACTATTTGGCCGAGGTCAACCGTGATGTCCCGCTGCTGGCGATGAGCTTCACCCGGCCGACACTGTTCGAGCGGCGCACGGACTGGAACAGCACGGAGGGCATTCACACGCGCATCGACCTGCAGCCGTTGGACAAGCGGGCCAGCCGCGACCTGGCCAACGAACTGCTAAAGAAGCTGCCCGAAGTCCCGGCTGCCTTGAGAGAACTGCTCACCAGCAGCGCCGAGGGCAACCCCTTCTACATGGAAGAGCTGTTGAAGATGCTGATCGACCAGGGCGCCGTGCAGACCGGCGAACCGTGGACGGTCGACGCCGAACGGCTGCTGGTGACGAAGGTGCCGCCCACGCTGACGGGCGTGCTGCAAGCGCGGCTTGACGGCTTGCCGGCGCCCGAGAAACGCGCCATCCAGCAAGCCAGCATCGCTGGCGCAGTGTTCTGGGACCAGGCGCTGGCAGCCATCGAAGCCGCTGCGGCCGAGCAGCTGCCGGCGCTGGTGCAACGTGAACTCACCTTGCCGCGCGCTGACGCGCAACTCGACGGACTGCGCGAATACGCCTTCCGCCACCAGGTGCTGCACCAGGTGACCTACGACACCGTGCTCAAGCGCCACAAGCGCGAGGGGCACGCCCGGGTGGCGCAGTGGCTGGCCGGACTGACCGAACAAGGCAGCCTGCGCGCGGGCGACTTGCTGGGCCTGGCGGCCGAGCACTTCGAGCAAGCCGGTGACGACGCCCAGGCCGCCGAGTTCTACGCCCGCGCGGCCGAGCAGGCCGGGCAGCGCCTGGCGCACGAGCGTGTGCTGGCGCATGTGGGGCGGGCGCTGGCGCTGCTGGGCGAACCCTCGCCCGCTCACCCCACGACCCAGGCCGAGGCCGAGCTGCGCTGGCGGCTGCTGTTCGTGCGCGCGCAGACGCTGCACCTGCAGGCCCGGCGCGACGAACAGGCGGCCGACCTGGACGCGCTGGCCCGGCTGGCCGAGGTGCTGGACGACGACCGCCGGCGCGCAGAGGTGGCAATTCGGACAAGCGGACGCGCGATGCGGATGGCCGACTGGGCGGCGCAGGAACGCGCGGCACGCCGCGGCATGGCCTGCGCCACGCGGGCCGGCGACGACGGGCTGCGGCTGCAGGCGCTGCGGCTGCTGGCGGTTGCGCAGGTAAGCCAAGGCGACATCGAAGGAGGTCGCGCGCTGGCGCAGCAGGGGCTGGTGCAGGCGCGACGCCTCGAACTTCCCGCTGTCGAGGCGCGGCTGCTCAACGCGCTCGCGGTCATTACCAGAAGGCAAGGCGACATGGTCGGTTCGCTCGAGCTGGACCGGCAGAGCCTGCAGATTCTCGGGGAGACCGGAGACCGGGTCAACGAGGCCATCGGCCTGGTGAACCTGGGCGTGGGCTGGCTGACCCTGGGCGACCTGATGCAGGGGCGGCGCGACCTGGAGACGGCATTGCAACGGCTGCGGGCCAACGGCGACAAGAGTATCGAAGGCGCGACGCTCGGCCTCCTGTCGGCGCTGGCGCTCATGCAGGGCGAAGAGACGCGAGCGCTGGCGCTGGCGCGGCAGGCGCTGGACATCGCGGTGGCGGCGCAGGCGCGTGACAAGGAAGTGGAGGTCCGGCTTCGGCTGGGCGACGCCGAGCTGGCGCTGGGCCGGCGGTCCGAGGCCCGGCAGGCCTACACGCAGGCGCGGGTGGGGGCGTCGGAGATCGGCAGCCCCTTTCAGCACGACGCCAGCGCCGGCCTGGCGCGGGTGGCGCTGGCGGCAGGAGACGACGGCGCGACGGACGCTGCGATGGAGGCCCTGCAGCCGCTGCTGGACCAGATCGCGGCAGGCGGCACGTTGGATGGCACGGAATCGCAGCGCCTCATCGAGCTGACCTGCCACCAGGTCCTGGCCCGCGCGGGCGACCCGCGGGCCGACGAGTGGCTGGTGCGCGCGCACGGCGCGCTGCTGGCGCAGGCCGAGGCCCTCAGCGACGTCGGGCTGCGCCAGGGCTTCCTGCAGAACATCCCCTGGCACCGCGAGATCGTGGCGGCGTGGGCCAGGCGGGCGACGGCTGGCGGGGCGCCCACCGAGAGCGCGAACTGAAGGTTCGCTGCCGGGAGGATGCACGGCGGCTCAGGGTCGGTTTCTGTGGCCCGCCCGGCGTCAGTTGAACGACCGCTTCGACCGCCAGCGGTCGAGAAGTTCGAAGCGATGTCAGAGGTCGAAGTCGTAGTCGACGATCAGCGGCGCATGGTCGCTGAACCGTGCCTCCTTGTAGACGGAGGCCGCTCGCGCTCTCGCTGCGATGCCCGGCGTCGCGATCTGGTAGTCGATGCGCCATCCGACATTGTTCGCCCACGCCTGACCGCGATTGCTCCACCACGTGTAGCTCTCGCCCGTGGTCTCGGGATGGAGCCGGCGATAGACGTCGACCCAGCCGAGTTCGTCGAACACGCGCGTCAGCCACGCGCGCTCTTCGGGCAGGAAGCCCGAGTTCTTCTGGTTGCTGCGCCAGTTCTTGAGGTCGATCTCGCGATGCGCGATGTTCCAGTCGCCGCAGAGGACGAACTCGCGACCCGTCTCTTCGCTTTCCTTCTTGAGCATCGCGAGATGCGGCATGAACTCCTCGAGGAAGCGGAACTTGGCTTCCTGCCGCTCGGGCGAACTCGAACCCGACGGCAGATAGAGGCTGATGACGGACAGCTTGTCGATGCCGCTGTGGTTGTTTGGGGTTCGGTCGAAGTCGGCGCGCACGTAGCGGCCTTCTGCATCGAACTCCTGCGAACGAAAACCGATGCACGTGCCGACCGGCGGCACGCGCGCATAGAGGCCCGCACCGCTATAACCCTTCTTCTGTGCGTAATGGAACCAGCCGGTGTGCGTCACACTCGCCAGCAGTTCGGCCGTCATGTCGGCCTCCTGCGCCTTCAATTCCTGAACGCAGATGACATCCGCGTCCTGCGCCGCGAGCCATGCGAACGCGCCCTTCCTGGCCGCGGATCGGATGCCGTTCAGATTCAGCGAGATAATCCGCTCGTGGGATCGCGGAGCGGTCTTGTCAGCGCTCTTCGTGCGGTTCGCGTTAGGCTTCTGCATGTCGGGCGTGGTCGTGCGGGTGGCCATGCTCGTGGTCTGCGGTCGAAGTCACATGAAACAATAGAGATCGGGTGCGTCGAAGCGGATGTCTCGACCCATGTCCCGACCAATGTGCACCACAGGGAAATGACCAACAACAACGATCATCGTCGGCAGTTCATCGACTTCGCATTGGCGGGCGGAGCGCTCGCCTTCGGCAGCTTCACCACGAAGGCCGGACGCCAGTCGCCCTACTTCTTCAACACGGGCCGCTTCGACAGCGGCGCATCGGTCGCGGCGCTCGGCCGATTCTATGCGAAGACCCTGGTCGCAGCCGAACGCCAACGTGGCCTCCGCTACGACATGTTGTTCGGACCGGCCTACAAGGGCATCACGCTTGCCGCGGCCACGGCGATGGCACTGGCCGCGCTGCCGCCAGCCGAAGGGGGACGCGATGTCGGCTTCGCCTACAACCGCAAGGAAGCCAAGACGCACGGCGACAGCGGCCTGCTGGTCGGTGCGCCGCTGAGAGGCCGCGTGGTCATCGTCGACGACGTCCTGACCGACGGCGCATCCAAGCGCGAATCGGTCGACATCATCCGCGCGGCGGGTGCCGAGCCCGTCGCGGTGCTGATCGCGATGGATCGCATGGAACGGAAAGACGACACCGGCTCGACGGCTTCGGCCGTGCAGACCTTCGAAGCCGAATACGGCATCCCGGTGCTCGCGATCGCCAACCTCGACGACCTGATGGGTTGGCTCGATGGGGCCAGCGCCGGCGCGATGGCATCGCATGCGGATGCGGTCGCGGCCTATCGTGATCGTTACGGCGCGACCCCGACGAAGATCGGAGTACCGTCTTGAGAATCGTCTGGTTCGTCGGCGCGTCGATGATGGTCGTGGCCTCTTCTGCCGGCGCGCAGAACAGCATCTACACTTGCCGCGATCAGTACGGCAAGACGCTGACCTCGGACCAGCCCATCGCGAACTGTGCGGGCGTGATGCGCGAACTCGGTCCGAGCGGCATCGTCAAGCGCGAGATCGCCGCGCCGTTGACGGCCGACCAGCAACGTCAGAAGGACGCCGACGACCGCGCCAAGCGCGCGGCCGATGAGGCGGCGCGCGAGAAGCGGCGTCGCGATACCGCGCTGCTCGCCGCGTATCAGAACAGCGACCAGATCGAGGCGGCTCGCAAGCGCGCGCTGGCCGATGCGGACGCCAGCATCAAGCTGTCGCAGGAACGCATGATCGATCTGGTCAAGGAAAAGAAGAGTCTGCAGCAGGAGGCGCAGCAGACCTATGCCGGCAAACCGCTGCCGCCGCTGTTCCAGCGGAAGATCGAAGACAATCAAGCGCTGATCGACGACGAGGATTCGGCGATCAAGGCGCGCGAGGCCGACATCGGGCGCATCAACCAGCGCTACGACGACGAGCTGAAGCGCTTCCACGAACTCACCGACCCGCTGCCGAAGAAGTAGGGCGCGTCGGTCGGCGTGTCCTTCAACCGGCGAGCTTCTTCTTCAGCAGTTCGTTGAGCTGCTGCGGGTTGGCCTTGCCACCGGTGGCCTTCATGGCCTGGCCGACGAAGTAGCCGAACAGCTTGTCCTTACCGGTGCGATAGTCGGCGAGCTGCGATGGGCTCTTCGCGAGGATGTCGTCGATGGCCGCTTCGAGCGCGCCGCTGTCGGAGATCTGTTCGAGGCCGCGTTCGGCGATGAGCGCGTCGATGTCGATGGCGGGATATTCGACAGCGTCGTCGGAACCCTCACGCAGAGGCGATGTAGCGTTCGCTACATCGACGAACAGCGTCTTGCCCTGCTTCGCGTTGATCTTGCCGTCGACGACGCGCGCGATCAGCGTCGCGAGCGTGGCGGCATCGACCGGTGGCCGCGACCAGTCGCCACCGCGCTCGTTGATGACGGCCGACACGTCGCCCATGATCCAGTTGGCCGCCTGCTTGGCGTGCTGCGATCCGAGCCCGGCGATGACGTCCTCGAAGTAACCCGCCGTGTCCTTCGATGCGCTGAGCGTCTGCGCGTCGTAGACCGACAGACCGTAGTCTTCGATCCAGCGTTCGCGCATCGCCGCCGGCAACTCGGGCATCGCCGCTCTCACGCGGTCGATCCACTCCGGCGCGATGGTCAGCGGCGGCAGGTCGGGGTCGGGGAAGTAGCGATAGTCGTCGGCGTCTTCCTTGCTGCGCATCGCGCGGGTCTCGTTGCGATCCGGATCGTAGAGCCGCGTCTGCTGGACGACCTGGCCCCCGTCCTCGATCAGCGCAATCTGCCGCTCGACCTCGTAGTCGATGGCCTGCTGCATGAAGCGGAACGAGTTGAGGTTCTTGATCTCGCAGCGCGTGCCGAGCGTCGTCGAGCCAAGCGGCCGCACCGACACGTTGGCATCGCAGCGGAACGAGCCCTCCTGCATGTTGCCGTCGCAGATGCCGAGCCACATGACCAGCGCGTGCAACGCCTTCGCATAAGCCACGGCTTCGGCGGACGAACGCATCTCGGGCTCGGAGACGATCTCGAGCAGCGGCGTGCCGGCGCGATTGAGATCGATGCCGCTGCTCCTCTCGCCGTGCAGGCCGACGAAGTCCTCGTGCAGCGACTTGCCGGCGTCCTCTTCGAGATGCGCGCGTGTCAGATGCACGGTCCTCGTCACGGCCTTGCCGCCTTGCTCGAAGACGAACGAGACGGCGCCGCCCTGCACGACCGGGATCTCGAACTGGCTGATCTGATAGCCCTTCGGGAGATCGGGATAGAAGTAGTTCTTCCGCGCGAAGATCGACAACGGTGCGACGGTGGCGCCGATGGCGAGCCCGAAGCGGATCGCGCATTCGACGGCGCCGCGGTTCAACACCGGCAACGTCCCGGGTAGCGCGAGGTCGACCGGTGCCGTATGCGAGTTGGGCGCGGCGCCGAACGCGGTCGATGCGCCGCTGAAGATTTTCGAACGCGTCGCGAGTTGCGTATGCGTCTCGAGGCCGATGACGACTTCCCAGTTCATGGTGCTCTTTCGTTGCCGCGGTGTCGTGCGGATAGGGGCGGCGCCGCCGGCCGCGATGCGAGATCGTCCGCGCATTGTCGAGGAACCATCGTAAAGGAAGCACGACGATGATCTCGTCCCCGCCTTTCGCGAAGGGACTCTCGATCGAGCGCATGGACACGCGCAGCGCGACTGGGCAAAGTATGCCTCGTCCCATGGCCGGGCCGCGCGTCTCGCGAGGGAAGGCACGCGCCGCCGCGAGGTCGCTCTGTCTGGCATCGAAAGTGCTTGGCTGACCGACTCGTCCGAGAACGACGAGACGCATGCCGATCCGGCCGCTGTGCGATCCTCCTGAGAAAGGTTCATGAAGTTGTCCGACCCCATTCGAATCGGTGTCCTGCATTCATCGACAGGCACGATGGCTCTCAGCGAGACTTCACTTCGCGATGTGATCCTCATGGAACTCGGCCGGGTCAATGCACAGGGCGGGATTCTGGGCAGACCCGTCGAGGCCGTGGTGCTCGATCCCGGCTCCGACTGGATGCACTACCGCGACATGGCGCACACGCTGGTCCATGAGCGCCGCGTGGCCGCGATCTTCGGCTGCTGGACGTCTGCGGCCAGGAAGGCGGTGCTGCCCGTGGTGGAAGAAGCGAACGCCCTGCTCTTCTACCCGCTGCAATACGAAGGCGAGGAACAATCGCCGAACATCTTCTATCTCGGTGCCACGCCCAATCAGCAGGCCATTCCCGCGATCGAGTACCTGATGTCGACCGCGGGCGGCGCCTTCGGACGATTCTTCTTCATGGGCACCGATTACGTCTATCCGCGCGTCACCAACCGCATCCTGCGATCCTTTCTCCAGGCCAAGGGGATGGATATCAGCGCGTTCCCCGAGCATTACGTTCCTTTCGGCCACGACGACTGGGGGGTTCAGATCGAGGCGTTGAAACGATTTCACGCCACGGGGCGCGGCGCGATCATCTCGACCCTGAACGGCGACTCCAACCTGAGCTTCTACCGGGCCCTCAAGCAGGCGGGCTTCAGCGCGGACGAGCTCCCCGTCATGGCCCTCTCGGTGAGCGAGGCCGAGCTGCAGTCCCTCGATCCGGAAGACGTCGTCGGTCACTATGCCTGCTGGGATTACTTCATGTCCCATCAGGCGCCGGCCAACCTCGCGTTCCGGCGTGCATGGCGCGCCTTCATCGGCGACGATCGGCCCGTCTATGCGCCGATGGTCGGAGCCTGGCTCGGCTTTCGACTGTGGTGCAAGGCGGTGGCCGCGGCCGGGACCACCGAGACCTCCGCCGTGCGGCAATACATGCTCGGACAGACGGAAGAAGGTCTCAACGGCGGCGCTTATGTGATGGGAGTCAACCACCACATCGAAATGGCCGTCATGGTCGGTCGCGCCACGAAGGAGCGGCAATTCGAGATCGTCTGGCGGGTTCCGAGGCCCATTGCCGGCAACCCCTGGTCGGCGACCAGCATCATTTCCGATACCGGCATCGCCAACATGCAGCGCGAGCTGCTGGAGGCGCTGCCCGCCCCGTTGATCGTTCTGGACGAGAACGGCAACGTCCGTTATCGCAGCCTCAGTACCAACGAATATTTCGGCCCGGAGATCGTCGACCGACCGCTCGCGATGTTGCAGGACGTGATCGGACAGATCGAACCGCGCTCGAGCGAGCAGGAGCAAGCGCCCCTGCCGGAGATTTCGATCGCCGATACGAACGGGCGCCAGCGTCACCTGACGGTGGCCGTGCGCAGGATCGTCTTCGATGGCTCGAAGGCCCACCTGCTCTGTCTTTCGGACATCACGTACATCCGCGCGATCGAAGAGGAACTGCGCGGCTTGAATGCCGAGCTGCAACGCCTGGCCTCGACCGATGTGCTGACGGGCATCAACAACCGTCGCTACTTCGTCGAAGCGGTCACGGCTCATCTCCATCACATGCGGCGTCACAAGCGACCGGCCTCGCTGTTCATCCTCGACCTCGATCACTTCAAGGCCCTGAACGACAAATACGGTCACGAAGCGGGCGACCAGGCGCTCGTTCAGGCCGCGGCGAGCCTGCGTGGAATCCTGCGTCGCGAGGATGTCTTCGCGCGTATCGGTGGCGAGGAGTTCGCGGGCTACCTGCCGGATACGGACATCGTGAGTGCCGTGCTCGCGGTGGAACGCCTGCGGGCGGGCATCGCCGCGTTGCGTCTCGAAGCCGGCGACGCGACCATCTCCTTCACGTGCAGCATCGGGGTCACCGAGGTCGTGCCCGAAACCGACACGCTGGAGAGTGCGATGCGACGCGCGGATGCGGCCCTGTATCGCGCCAAAGGCGACGGACGCAACCGCGTGCAGCAATCATGAATTCGCGGCATCGATACGATATGGTGCGCCGGTCACGGCAGCAGAAGCGCATTGCAAGACCGCGATGCTCGGATTCGATCTATCGAATGAAATGATCCAAATGGGCTTTCAGCCGATCTATATCCTGTTCATTGAAGCCGTTCTTGAGAACGTCATGACAGGAGAATGAAGGAAGAATCTCGACGCCACAGAATTTATAGTTGGCCGTATTGAACAGGAAGACGTCATCGACCGACTTTCCGCCGAAGAGAAACTGTCGCGGGTCGTTGAATGCCGCTTCGGGCGCATTCCAGGTCAGCGAGAGCATGTATCGCTTGCCCTGCATCAAACCGCCGGTGCCATATTGCTTCTGAGGATCGCTTCGGGTACGGCCGTCATTGGCGACCATGCGTGGATCGAGCATTCCGGCATTGAACACCTCATCAACGTATTTCTTGTAGATCCACGGATTGCCGAACCAATACACCGGTGATTGCGTGATGATGAGATCGGCCCAGAGGTGTTTCGCGACTTCGTCTTCGATTTCATAGCCCTGGTCGATCTCGGTCACGCGGATCTCGTGGCCTTTGTGCGCAAGGTGTTCCTGGATCACCCTGGCGATGTATCCGTTGAGTTTGCCCTCGGACATACCGGTCACCGGTTGCCTAGCGTTGATGAGCAGTGTTTTCATGGGGTGATGACGTGTGGGCCTCGATGAAACATCGCACCGAATGTTCGCTTGGATCGGCTATCGATTCGAAGGGCCGCCGAGCCCGTGGCCGCCTGCGACGCGATCGACGCGAACAGGGTCCGGCAAGGGAGCGATGCGCGTCACGTGGCGGCCCTCTTGAAGGTCGCCAGCAATGCGCTGGCGCCGATGAACAGACTTCCGAAGGTGCGGTTCAGCCAGCGCATGTGACGCGGCTCGCGCAGACTCGCGAACACGCGCGACGCGAGCAGCGTGTAGCCGCTCATCACGACGGCGTCGGTGCAGAACAGCGTCGTGGCGCAGATCGCATATTGCGGCCACTGCGCTGCGTGCGGATCGATGAACTGCGGCAGCACCGCGAGCATGAACACGATGCCTTTCGGATTGCCGAGGTTGATCAGCGTGCCCCGAACGAACATCTGCCAGCCGGACAGCACCTCCGTCGTGCCGAGCTGCAAAGGGCCGGTCTCCGCGCGCCATTGCGCGATGCCGAGCCACGCCAGGTAAGCCACACCGAACCACTTGACGATCATGAACGCCGGTACGCTGGTCGCGAGCAGCGCCCCGAGTCCGGCCGCGACGATCACGATCAGGCCGGTCGCGCCGGCTTGCAGCCCGAGGATGTTGGGAATCGAGCGACGAAAGCCGAAGCGCATGCCGTTGCTCATGCACGAGATCGCACCGACACCCGGCGACAGGCTGATCAGCCAGGCGGCGACGAAGAAAGCGAGCCAGGTCGCGAGCGTCATGAAGATGGTTGCGAAGTCAACTAATTAGTGGCGAAGTCAACGAATCATGGGTCAATGGATCACCGCGCAACCACCTGACGACGGATCGAACAACGCCGGCCACGCCTCTTCGTAGATGCCGGCCGTGCAATGCGCCTCGCAAGCCGCGTGTGCGAGCGTGACGCGGCCGGGCTCTTGCCAGACGAACAGCCGACAACCGTCGCCGTTGCGCGTCGTCAACTCGACCTGCGGCTTCTCGCGCGTCTGCCTGAAATCGTCGAGCGCGAAATGGCAACTGCCGCGTTGCCCGACCCACAGCGTCCAGTCGATGGCACGCACGCGGTTGTCGTCGATCACGAGTCGCGCATCCTCGCGAAAGCCGTCCTCTTCGCGTTGCGTGCAATGGGCGTCGATCGTGATCGGGTGATACGCGATCGGCGTCGGTCGCGACGCGCACGCGCCGATCGTCATCAAGACCAAGATCGCAGCGGTCGATCGAAGCACCGCCTGCGCGCGGTTTGCCGGCATGGCGTTCACACGAACGCGACCGGCGTCCGCGTGTGCCAGTCGGTCGCTTCCTGGAAACGATGTGCGACGGCCAGCATGCGGGCTTCGTCGAAATAGTTGCCGATGATCTGCAGCCCCACGGGCCGGCCCTGATCGCCGAAGCCGCACGGGATCGACATGCCCGGCAGACCCGCGAGGCTGACCGACAGCGTGAAGATGTCGGCGAGATATTCGGCGACCGGGTCGCCGGACTTGCTGCCGATGTCCCATGCGACGGTCGGCGCGACCGGGGCCATGATCACGTCGCAGCCGTGCCCGTCGTCTGCATGAAAGGCGCGCTGGAAGTCTTCGGCAATCAGGCGTCGCAGCTTCTGCGCCTTCAGGTAATACGCGTCGTAGTAGCCGTGCGAGAGCACGTACGTGCCGACGAGGATGCGGCGCTTGACCTCCCAGCCGAAGCCTTCGGCACGCGTCTTCGCGTACATCGTGTCGAGGCCTGCGTAGTCGGCGGCGCGATGGCCGTAGCGCACGCCGTCGAAGCGACTGAGGTTCGACGAGGCTTCGGCCGGTGCGATGACGTAGTAGGCCGGGATCGACAACTCGGTGCGCGGCAACGACAGTTCGACCAGCGTCGCGCCGAGCGCTTCGAACTGTGCGAGCGCAGTCCGCACCGCGGCTTCGACATCGGGCGATGTCCCTCGACCGAAGAACTCCTTCGGCAGTCCGATGCGCAGACCGCGCAACGACAATGTATCGAGATCGCGCGTGAAGTCTTCGCCTGCTCGCTCGACGCTGGTCGAGTCCTTCGCGTCGAAGCCGGCCATGTGGTTGAGCAGCAGCGCGCAGTCGTCGGCGGTCTGCGCGATCGGGCCGCCCTGGTCGAGGCTCGACGCGTACGCGATCATGCCCCAGCGCGACACGCGGCCGTACGTGGGCTTGATGCCGGTCACGCCGCAGAACGCGGCGGGCTGGCGGATCGAGCCGCCCGTGTCGGTGCCTGTCGCCGCGGGTGCGAGCCGTGCCGCGACGATGGCTGCGGAGCCCCCCGACGTGCCGCCCGGCACGGCCCGCGTGTCCCAAGGGTTGTGGACCGCGCCGAAGTACGAGTGCTCGTTCGACGAACCCATCGCGAACTCGTCGCAGTTGGCCTTGCCGAGCGTGACCATGCCGGCGGCCGCGAGTCGTTCGACGACGGTCGCATCGAACGGACTCGTGTAGTGCTCGAGCATGCGCGAGCCGGCGGTCGAGCGGAAGTCGCGCGTGGCGAAGATGTCCTTGTGCGCGAGCGGGATGCCGACGAGCGGCGACGACGCATCGCCTTCTGCGAGACGGGCATCGGCCGCGCGCGCCTGCGCGAGCGAGACCTCGGGATCGCTGTCGATGAACGCGTTGAGGTCAACATGCGCGGCCATGCGATCGAGATAGGTCCGCGTCAGTTCGACGCTCGAGACTTCCCGCGTTCGCAATGCGCGTGACAACGCACGGACCGTCATGCCATGCAGCGTCACTCGATCACCTTGGGCACCAGATAGAGCCCGTCCTCGATGCTCGGTGCCGGCTGCTGGAACGCGGCGCGTCGGTCGGTCTCGGTGACCACGTCTTCGCGCAGACGCAAGGGGAACGCCCCGAGCGCGGCGAGCGGCGTGG
>Ga0116227_10014241_pt1 | contig 12183 bp, 10 predicted proteins | sample S1TSphgellanicum_FD_89693 | JGI IMG/M metagenome (GOLD analysis project Ga0116227, IMG submission 89693) | Host-associated microbial communities from peat moss isolated from Minnesota, USA - S1T2_Fb - Sphagnum magellanicum MG | ecosystem: Host-associated > Plants > Peat moss > Unclassified... | reverse complement strand
GGTACATAGCCCAGGTAAAGTCCTAAACCAGCTATAGTCATCCAGGTCACAGGGCTAATCATATGATAACTAAACAATAGGGTAGATACTCCAATTAAAATGCACCCACCGATAATTAACAAGTGGATAATACTGAAGGCTCTTAAATTTCTTTTGATCAGAAAAAGTAAGCTCATTGCAATAAGTACAATGATGGAAATGCGGCTATCTATCTTTGCATAGATATTCTTATCGGTAATACCGAGGCTATTCCAGATTTCTACTTCAAAGTTATCACGCACATCACGCATTACAGTAAGCAATACATAAATCACTAAAGTCAGGATGATTCCAGGCAAAAACCGACTGATAAATTGTTTTCTCTCCAAAGCCGTCATGGGCTTACGTTCGGTGCGCATGAGCTGATCCTTTTCTGTAGGTGGCGGCATGAGTTCAAGCAGCAAAACAAAAAACATGATCGGGATTACAAATAATGCACCCGTTAAAAACGGCATCATATATTCATTTACATGGTAGGAATGTAGGAGCGTTTGACCAACCGTTTTTACGAAACCTGAACCAAAAATAAGGCTAATGGATAATACAGCAGCCATAAACTCGGTAGAACGGCGACCTTCCAGATAGCCAAATACCAGGCCCCATATTAAACCCAACGGGAAACCGTTTATAAATAAAAACACCATATTGTATGGTGCCGGAACGAGCGCAAAGCCCAGCAAAGCCAGCCAGGAAATGCCCACAAGCAGAAATATGGTTGCTCCCCTACGCTTCCCTTTAAGTTCTGCAATAAAACGGATGCCATAAAATTTGCTTAACGTGTAACCCACAATCTGAAAAATAACCAGCCAAACTTTATAATCTATATGTAGATATTGTTGGCCGGAATAAGTACCCGCAGCAAAGGCTTTGCGGAAAGCATACATAGAGGAGTAGGCACCAAAAGCAGCTAAAGCCGAGATTACAGCAGTTAAGGCATAAGGCCAATTGGCTATTTTTGCCTTTAATTTTATTGCTAAGCCCATAGCCATTATCTATAAAACGATGTTCAGCACTTCAGCGATGTTATCAATAATATGTGTTGGGTGATAGGGTTCCAGCTCAGCACGCGTGAAAGCGCCTGTGGTTACTGCAATCACATATTTACAACCTGCATTTTGTCCTTCACGGATATCAACCTCTGTATCGCCAACCTTTGCCACTTCATCAGCTTCAGAAATACTGGCCAACTGTCTCAGTCGGTTAATCATCCCTGGATTAGGCCGCCCTTCGGCTACTTCATCCGAACAAACCAGATAATCAAACACACCTTTCTCCCGCCATTCCAGTCTTTTAATAATAACTTCGGCAATGTCTTTTGAAAAGCCAGTATTGATACCAATCTGAATGCCTGCCTTCTTTAAGGCTAACAGAGTAGACTCTGCATTTGGTAAGGCTTCCAAAAAATCAGCCTGCTGATAATATTCAATCATCAGGGTTACAAAGGTTTCATGAATCTGATCAATAAGATGTGGTGTAATCTTTAATGCATCAGCTTCATACAAGTGGAGCATTTTAGTAATCGCCACTATTTTTTTATAGCCCATTAAAGGATTAATGATGTGGTCAGGAACATCATAACCATGCTTTTTTAAGGCATTTTTAAAAGTTTGCGTAACTTTATTTTCATCTTTGACCGTGGTACCGGCCATATCGAACACTACGAGTTTAATGGACATTGCTAAATCTTTTGTTTAGCAAAATTAAACTTAGTTTATTATTACAAAACTACCTTAATGTTAAGATAAATTTAATTTTAGCTATTTTCTTCAAAGAAATAAATCACCAGCATGCTGGCTTTATCCTTTCCTGAATTTGTTGGAGTATGTGGCATGCGGCCATCGAACAACATTGAATCACCTTGCTTTAAGTGATATACCTCATCTCCGAAATAATAGTCGATGGCACCATTTAAAATAAATTTATACTCAAAGGCTTCAGTTTGAATCTGTGGCCTTTGCGCATTAGGTTCAAGTTCGAGAATCACCACATCTACAGTAGATTTTTTAATGGATTGTGTAAATATACGTTGGTAACTAAAACCCGCAGCATCTTCTTTTTCAAAATGCTCGTAATCTTCCTTTCTGCGGATGAGAAGCGGAAAATTCCTGCCATTGTATTTAATATCTTTAAAAAATACATTTAAGTCAATCTCTAAAGATTTAATAATATCAATTAGTACAATTAAGGATGGTACGGTACGGCTATTTTCAATTTGCGAAATTAATCCCTTACTTACATTCGCCCTGGAGGCCAATTCCTGCACCGTAATGTTCTTCTCACGTCGCCTGTCTTTAATCCGGTTACTGATCTGTATCAGTACATCATCTTCCATTGATCTGATTTTTGTTAAAGGCGGAAATTAGAGAATAAATTTTAGCGTGGCAAGGCTTTTAGCATATTTTAGAGATTAGCAAGAAGATCACAAAAACTTAATTCTGACCTAACATGAATTACTTTTATTTGCATTTTTTTAAGATCACATAATGGAAAAATCCTTAAGTCCGCAACTTATTGTTGATGAAGTGTTCGCTTTATATGAGGCACATGGAAATGATGATTACATTGGAGAACCCGTTTCCCAGCTTGAGCACATGTCTCAGGCAGCAAACCTTGCTCTTGCAGAAGGCTATGATGATGAAGTAATACTTGCAGCATTCTTTCATGATATTGGACATTTATGTGCAGCTGGTTCAGCAGTTGGCAGCATGGATGGAATGGGCAATTTGAATCACGAACAGATCGGAGCAGATTACCTGCTGGCACGTGGTTTCTCCACCCGTGTAGCCAAACTGGTAAACGGACACGTGATTGCAAAACGCTATCTTACCTATAAATACCCTGAATATTTTGATAAGCTTTCTCCGGCCAGCCGCGTAACTTTAGGGTTTCAGGGCGGACCCATGAACGCTTTGGAAGCAGCAGCATTTGAAACCGACCCTGATCTTGATATCACCATCCGCATGCGCTTTTGGGATGATGAAGCTAAATTAACAGAGATACCAGTAGACAACATGAATCAGCTCAAGGCTATTGCTATAGCACATTTGAGCAATCACGAATAGGCATTATTGCTTTCATGTTAAATCATTTTAATTTAATTGTATTGATTTAGTTACCAAAACTAAAAACTGTTAATAATCAGTAAACATATTTTTAAAGTTTAAATAACCTAAAATTAGTTTACAAATAATAAACAAAGTTTAGTATTGCCAAATAATCTTAACTCAAATTATTTGGCAATTATGGATGCTTTTTACCCCAATTTAAAAAGGATTGCACTCCTGGTGATGTGCTTCCTTTCTCCGCTAATTTTACTGGCACAAACCAAGATTTCCGGCGTCGTTAATGATGAGGCTAATCAGCCGCTTCCCGGTGTAAGTGTAATGATCAAAGGTTCTAAAACCGGAACAACCACTGATAATTACGGACGCTTTATCCTATCAGCAAATATCGGGCAAACACTCCAGTTTCAGTTTGTAGGCTTCACCAGCCAGGAAGCTACCATTGATCAAAATATCAACCCGATTACCATTACTTTGAAAGGGAACAATGAAACACTTAACGAAGTAGTGGTAACTGCTTTAGGTGTAAAAAAGGATAACCGCAAAATTGGCTACGCCGTTTCTACCGTACAGGGAGATGACCTTACCTTAGCCCGTGATCCCAATCCGGTAACAGGGCTCATTGGGAAAGTAGCCGGATTATCAGTAGGTCCCTCTGCCGAATTATTGGGGGCACCGAATGTAGCCATTCGTGGAAATACCATCTCTTTATATGTAGTAGATGGTTTTCCGATCAATACAGATACCTATAATATAAGTCCGGATGATATTGAAACCTATACCGTATTAAAAGGCCCTGCAGCAGCTGCGCTTTATGGAAACAGGGCATCTTATGGTGCCATTCTGATTACCACAAAAAAAGGTAACAAAAACAAAAAAGGCTTAACTATTGATGTAAATAGCAGTACTGTCATTAACAAAGGTTTTTTAGCTTTTCCAAGAGTACAGCATGCTTATGGAGCAGGTGAAAATACTTTTTATCAGTTTGTTGATGGTAAAGGTGGTGCACCGGGTGGTGTAGATGCTGATTATGATATTTGGGGGCCATACTTTAACGGACAACTAATTGCCCAGTATGATAGTCCTATTGTGAATGGTGTACGTCAGCCAACTCCCTATACAGCGCGAGGTGCAAATAATTTAACTAACTTTTTACGCACAGGGGTTCAAACGAACAACAACATCGCCTTAACCTCCAACGGCGAAAATCATACCATCCGCTTTTCTGCTTCGCAACAACACCAGGACAGTTATATTCCTGAGCAATACCTGGATATTGCCAATGCCAATATGTATGCTTCATTTAACCCAAGCCCACGCTGGAAATTTGAAGGTAACATTAACTTCAACCGTCAAACCACCGATAATTTTCCAGATGTACAATACGGACCAAACAGTTTGATTTACAACCTGGCCATTTGGACAGGTGCAGACTGGGATGTTAATGCACCAGATATTAAAGCCATCTGGCAACCTGGCAAAGAAGGGATTCAACAGCAATTTGCAGAGTATACCCGTTATCACAACCCATGGTTTATGGTGAAAGAATGGACCCGTGGTCACTATAAAACCAATACAACAGCATACCTTTTAGCGAATTACAAAATTAATACAAACCTGAATGCCACCTTACGCTCGCAGGTTGATACCTACAATATCCTGCGTACCGAGAAAATGCCTTTTTCTGCTCACCCTTACGGACGTGAAGGCAATGAGGGCGATTATCGTGAAGATCGACGCGATTTATTCGACAACAACACAGAGTTAATGTTAAATTACGATTATACCGTTAAAAAATTCATCAACATTTCTGGTTTGATCGGTGGAAACATGCGTAACATGTCTTATAATTCCAGCTGGACTTCAACCGATTACCTGAATGTTCCTGAAGTTTATGCTTTCAGTAACTCTAAAAATCCAATCCAGTCTACCAGTTTCAATTCTGGCATGCGCGTATTAAGTGCCTATTACTCATTGGATTTAAGCTTAGGCAAATATGCAACCATTTCAAGCACAGGCCGTTTAGATAAATCTTCTGCTTTTCAGGTTCCAACAACCTATTATTATCCAAGCTTATCAGTGGCAACCGTAATATCCGATTATGTTAAAATGCCAGCGTTTATCAGCTTTTTAAAAGCAAGGGCATCGTATTCTAATATTCGTTCTGATGCCACTTCTACAACCATAGGCCCTGCCCCTTTCAGTTCAATTACAGCTTTAGGTGGTAGCACTGGTGCTTCACTTTTTAATAATCCATTGGGCTATGGCACTACTTATAGTTCTCCATACAATGGCCCGGATTATTCACTAAATACTTCTTACGCTACCAGCAAACCTTATAACAGTCAAACCGCAGGTTACGCTTCTGATTATTTATACCAGAATGGGATTAAAACATCAACCCGGGTAAATTATGAGGAAGGTTTTGACATCAGGTTTCTTAAAAACAGATTAACCTTTAGCGGAACAGCTTTCCAGTATATTGATGGTCCAAGAATTTTACCAAATGCCATTTCAACAGCTACAGGTTACACGATCGAATATCTGAATGCACTTAAAACTAAGAAAACAGGATACGAAGGTTCATTAAGTGGTGATATTTTCAAGCGTGCAGATGGCTTTAGCTGGAATATCTTAACCAATATTTCTACTTACAAAGAGGTTTATAAAGAGCTTCCTCAAGGTCAAAGCATTTATGCCACATTCTTTAAAGCAGGAGACCGTACAGATAAATTATACGGAAGCGCATTTGTGAGAACACCTGATGGAAAAATTATCAATGATGCGGCAGGTAAACCACTGGTTAACCCAACAGCGCAGTTTCTGGGTAACGAAATTGGTAGATTTAACTGGAGTATTTACAATAAATTCCAATATAAAAACCTGAGTTTGGGAATACAGTTTGATGGTAATGTAGGTGGTGTAATTGTTGATTATATGCACAACAAAACCATGCGTGGTGGTTCTAATGCAGAAACCGCAGAAGGTGCTTTAGGTGCTGCCAGATATCAGGATTGGTCTAATTTTGGAAAGACAGGTTATAATGGAAGCTATGTTGGAGAAGGTGTTGTAATTGCAAACGGAACTTCAATTAACTACGATTCTAACACGGGCGCCGTGCTTAATTATGCTGCCTTACAATATGCTCCGAATACCCAAGTAGCCTTTGTACAGGATTATGTAAGTAAATACTATGGAGTAGATGAAGCTAACCTGATGAGTAAAACATTTACCAAGCTACGCGAAGTAACCCTTGGATATGAGTTTTCTAAAGAATTACTGGAAAAAACCTTTATCAGAAAAGCTTCATTATCCATTTATGGCAGAAATTTATTGTACTTCTACAAAGATAAACGCTTTAAGGATGTAGATCTTGATCAGTACAATTATGCAACGTCATCAACTGGTTTGCAATCGCCAACTATCCGCAGTTTTGGTATTAACCTAAACGCTTCTTTCTAACCTTGATAACACAAAAAAGATCATGAAAAAAACAGCCCATATATTCCTGCTGCCTCTGGTGCTCATCACCTTGGTAACAGGCTGTAAAAAAAGCTTTGAAGAGCTAACTCAAAACACCAATAAACCAAATGCCGTTTCTGCAGCCCTTTTGTTAAATGGCGTATTAAATAATTTACCAGACCTGCCAGATGGCTCAAAAGAAACCTATAGCCAATATTACCTGAACAATTATGATTACTATGGCAATAACCGTTATGATTTAGGTGGCGGCGATGACTATTACACTACACTTAAAAACGTAGTAGAGATGGAGCAACGTGCTGCAGCTACCGGTGGTGCCAGCATAAACCCTTATGAGGCTTTGGGTAAATTTTTTAAAGCTTACTTCTTCAGTAAAATGAGTTTAGAAATGGGCGATATCCCAATGACCCAGGCATTAAAGGGACTGGATGCATTAGAGCCTGTGTATGATTCGCAAAAAACGGTTATGCAGCAATCGCTGGCCTGGCTGGAAAGCGCCAACAGCGATCTGGATCAGTTAATTAAAAACCCGGCTAATTTTGGTACCGGTGCTGGCGCAACACTCAGTAACGATATCTATTTCAACAATGACTTAAGCAAATGGCAAAAGACGGTAAATGCATTAAGAATCAGACTATTGCTTCAGTTAAGCAAAAAAACAGGTGATACTGATTTGAATGTGGTTACGCAATTTGCAAGTATTATCGGCAACCCTACTAAGTATCCCTTAATGACGAGTAGTACAGATAACTTACAATATACTTTTGTTGCCCCAAATAATTACTATCCTCAAAACCCAAATAATTTCGGACAAAGTGGATCCAGAAAAAATTCATCAGCAACTTATATCAGTTTACTTACCCGTTTAAAAGACCCTAGGGTTTATGCCACTGCCGAACCAGCTAGAGATTTAGTGGATAATGCGAAGCAAAGCGCTACAGATTTTGCTTCTTTCGTGGGTGCAGATGCAGGCCTGGATTTAGGTGTAATGTACAATAATGCAGGTTTGCAAAAATATTCCTTCATCAACCGTAAACGTTTTTATTCTACTTATACCGGTGAGCCAAGTATACAAATCGGTTATGCAGAACTTATGTTTAACATTGCCGAAGGCATTAACAGAGGATGGGCAGCCGGAAATGCTGAAACCTATTATATTGCAGGTATAAAAGCCTCGATGAATGCTTATGGCATTCCTGAAACTGGCAACTATACGGCCTATTTTTACCGCCCGGGATCAACAGATGTAACCAACTCATCTAATTATGATACCTTCATCATCCCGGTAGATTTTAACACTTATTATAACCAGGCTACAGTAAAGTATACCGCTGGCACTACAGGCATCACACAGATTTTGCAACAGAAATACCTGGCCTTGTTCAGACATTCTGGTTTAGAATCTTACTTCACCTACCGCCGTACAGGAATCCCAACCTTTACAACGGGCCCCGGAACCGGAAATGGAAACCGAATTGCCCAACGATTTAAATATCCTTCGGCAGAACGCACCGCAAATGCTAAAAATTATCAGGCAGCCATTACCGCACAGTTTAATGGCAATGATGACATCAATGGCATCATGTGGATTTTAAAATAATAGCTGTTCAGGCAAGGCCCAACCATTGGCCTTGCCTTTACCCTCCCAACCCATCATATGAAAAAGTTAATATTAATTATTGTCTTAACCATAAGTGCAACATATTCCTTTGCACAAGCCAGAAAAACAAAAAACCTGTTGATTGTTACCCTTGATGGAATGCGCTGGCAGGAAGTATTTAGAGGGGCTGATTCTGCTATGATCAACTCCAAATACACTGAAGATAAAGATGAAGTGAGAAAAAAATACTGGACTGCCACTCTGGAAGACCGAAGAAAACTACTTTTTCCTTTTTTATGGAATACCGTAGCAAAAGATGGGCAAGTTTATGGCAACCGAGATCTAGGCAATAAAGAGGAGCTATCAAATCCTTATCGTTTTTCATACCCAGGATACAATGAAATTTTCACAGGTTTCCCTGATGTGAGGATGAATACCAATGATGCCATTGCCAATCCCAATATGAATGTGCTTGAATTTCTGAATAAACAAAAAGGCTTTGAAGGTAAAGTCATTACGTTTTCATCATGGGAACGTTTTCCACAAATTCTAAATACCGGCCGCTCTGGTCTGCCAGTATACTCTGGCTATGCAGATTTGAAAAACAATGATGCAAATGCACGATTAAAATATCTGAACGAATTTCAACATCATGTTCCGCATTATCTTGGTGATTCTACCAGATTGGATTTTATTACTTATGAATTTAGTAAGGAATATATCAAACAGTATAAACCTAGGGTCATGTATATGGCTTTTGATGAAACCGATGACATGGCACATGCAGGCAATTATAAATTTTATCTCGACCGGGCCAAACAGGAAGATGGCTATATTAAAACCCTATGGGAAATGATACAGGCAGATCCGTTTTACAAAAACAACACTACATTACTTGTCACCTGCGATCATGGTCGTGGAGATGTACCAATGGATCAATGGCGTGACCATGGCGCAAATGTTAAAGGTGCTGAAAATACCTGGTTTGCCATTCTGGGGCCAGACACACCTGCAACCGGAGAATTAAAAACATCTACAACGATTTACCATAAACAACTGGCACAAACGATTTCTAATTTGTTAGGTTTTGATTTTAAAGCCGTAGCCGGACATGAGGTTGGAGATGCCATCAAAACAGTGTTTAGATAAGCGGATAGTCATCGGATGACTATGCACTAAATGCGGTGCTAAATCTTTAACCAAATAATCAAGACTTTGAACTGATGTTGAATAAAATCGTTAAACTTCATCCGATGTCGGTCCTATGTTTAAAACCTGATTGAATAAACTTCTCCGGTTTACTTCCGAACATTTCCTTAAGATTGATGGTTATGATGATGTACTAACCGAATACAGATCATGGCAAAAGAAAAGAAGAAAAAAACAACAAAGAAAAAAGGTGGCAAAAAGAAAGATAAAAAGAAAAAAGGCAGCACTAAGAAGAATAAACTTGGTGTAAAAAACTCCCTGGTAAATAATATCAATGCACGCAAAAAGAAGGGAAAATCCCGTTCGAAGAAAAAATCGAAAGTTAGCAGAAAGGCCTACAAAAAAATGAAAGAGGGCTGGAAGAAAAAATAAGCTAATTGATTGTGTTATCTTAAGCTCACGCAGAAGATAATACACCAAAGAACGATGAGATTAAATCATCACACCGACTAAAAATTTGAGATATCAAAAGGTCAATTAAAACGTAAAAACTGATAATGATTATTTTAGGCTATCTTTGTAGAAAATAAATTCGATGGCGGTATTACATAAAAAAGAAGAAAAAATTCAGGCAGTGCTGGGTAGGTTGCCTAAAAAATATACAGATGAACAATTTGTTGAAATGTTTATCAGACTGTACTCTAAAGATTGGGGTAAAATCAAATCCGCTTATATTAAACAATCTCAGGATAAAGAACCTGGATCTATAATAAATATGCCAAAGCCAGAAATTTATTTGAAACAGATTTTGGCTAACTATTTACAAAATGCAGATTCCCCAAAGGCAGCTGAAGTTAAAAAAGAAGAAGCTAAAGAACCTGTTGCTGAAGTAAAAAAATCTAAAACAGCAGCAAAAAATAAGGTTGAAGTCGTAGAAGAAATTGCTGAACCTGAAAAAGTAAAGGCTCCAGCGAAAAAGAAAGCTAATGCTACAGCCGAGCCAGTTGCAGAGGTAAAGAAAACAAAAGCCCCGGCTAAGAAGAAAGTTGAGGCTGCAGATGAGCCAACAGCCGAAATAAAAAAAACTAAAACGCCGGCTAAAAAGAAAGTTGAGAAAGTAGAAGATGCCTCAACTGAAACCAAGCCAAAAGCAGCAAGCAAGAAGTCTGCAGAAAAAAAATAAAAAAATTTTCACTCAGATATAATAAATCATCCTTTTGGTTGTTTATGTATATGAGAGCGTTAATTTAGATTACGGGGATAGGTCGGTATGATTTATCCCCGTTCTTTTACGTTAGGATTTAAACATTCCCATAACTGTTGGATTGCCCACCATCAATAGCTATAGTTTGGCCATTCAAATAGCTGCAATCTTTACTTAATAAAAAGCAAACCACTTTAGCTACTTCCTCCGGCAATCCAAGCCTTTTAGTAGGATTTGCCTGTGCATACTCCTTCTCTGCTGCTTTGGGATCATCAGGATTTATTTGCTTAAAAGCTCCTGCAACCATTGGGGTAAGTATGGCTCCCGGTGCTATAGCGTTTGAGGTAATTCCATGCCTTGCATATTCTAAAGCAGTGTTTTTGGTCATACCAGAAACTGCATGTTTACTAGCCACATAAGGCATTTGATTCATTACGCCACGAATGCCTCCAACAGATGCCACATTAACAATTCTACCATAATTTTTTTCCTGCATATGTGGTAACACATAGCGTAAGCCGTAATAAACGCCAAGTAAATTAATATCGATCACCTTTTTAAATACATCAACATCATATTCTGTAATGGGTGCTTGTTTGCCTTCAATACCAGCATTATTATAGAACCCATCTATCTGTCCAAATTTTTCAATGGTTTCAGTTACATAAGCTTCAACCTCTTCTTCTTTTGATACATCAGCTTTAATGGTTAAAATTTCAACCTCAGGATAGTCATTTAATAAATCAGACTTTGTTTTTTGCAGGGCCTCTTCATTATAATCAACCAGCACCAGCTTTGCCCCTAAAGCAGCAGCTTCCATTGCCGTTGCCAATCCTAAACCCATTCCCGCTCCTGTAATCAGGATTACATTTTTTTCTAAAGTTTTCATGTTCTTTATTTTATAATTATAATCAAATCAATCCGCATTGCAGATTCATCTATGATCAATAAACGCTTGCTTAACGAACGCAGGGCGATGGCTAATGTTTGTCAGTAAATTTTAATAAACCGGAAAATATAGAACATCCAATTGTAACTTTCTACATTATAATTGGTATATCGGGAAAAGTCGATATATATTTGCTTTATGGATCAAGTAGAAATCTTTAAAGCCTTATCAAACAAAACCCGTTTACAGATTTTAAATTGGCTTAAAGAACCTGCCGTGAATTTTCCAGAACAACTAAATCCCGATTTTGAAAATACTGGCGTTTGTGTAGGTCAGATTCAAATGAAGGCCGGTTTATCTCAAAGTACCATTTCCGAATACCTTTCCATTTTACAGCGTGCAAATTTAGTTACCGCCACACGTGTTGGCCAATGGACATACTACAAACGCAGTGAAGAAGGAATCAAAATGTTAAATAAAATTATTAGTACAGAATTATAAAACAGAAATATATGAACACAGATAGTTTATTTAAGCCTTTTGGCTTAAAAACATTAAACACAAAAAATAGAATTGTAATGGCCCCGATGACGAGGTCTTTTTCTCCTGATGGCGTTCCAACTGATGCCGTTGCAGCATATTACGCCAAACGGGCAGCCGGAGAAGTGGGATTAATTTTATCTGAAGGAACAGTAATTAATCGCCCGTCATCGTCTGCAGATCCAAATATTCCACATTTTTATGGCGATCAGGCTTT
>Ga0116227_10014240_pt1 | contig 12183 bp, 14 predicted proteins | sample S1TSphgellanicum_FD_89693 | JGI IMG/M metagenome (GOLD analysis project Ga0116227, IMG submission 89693) | Host-associated microbial communities from peat moss isolated from Minnesota, USA - S1T2_Fb - Sphagnum magellanicum MG | ecosystem: Host-associated > Plants > Peat moss > Unclassified... | reverse complement strand
GGCCGAGTTCAGCGAAGGGAATGACGCCTTGCTCTTCGCCGTCGAGCAGGATGACGTGGCGCAGATGCGGCAATCGTTTGGCGCTCAGCGCACCCGGCTTGCACTGGTCGAGTTCCGGCGCGAGCTCGCGCAGCATGGCGAGATAATCGCTCGTCTTATGGGCGCGCGCCAAGACGAGCGCCTTGCAGCCGACTTTGTTCAACGCATAGTCGGCTTCCGCCGTCCGATAGGCCGGGTTGATATTGACGAGAACGAGACCCGCTTTGGCGGTGGCGAATTGGGTGATCGTCCATTCGCAGCGGTTCGGCGCCCAGATGCCGACGCGGTCACCTTGCTCGAGCCCGAGCGCGAGAAAGCCGGCGGCTGCAGCATCGACCTCAGCCTTCAGCTCACGATAGGTCCAGCGTACGTCCTGATGGCGGACAACGAGCGCGAGCACGTCGCCGTCTCTTTCCGCGACCGCATCGAAAAAGGCGCCGATCGTCTGGCCGATCAAAGGCGGTCCCGCATGCCCATGCGCATAGCTCGGCAAACTCACGATGCGTCTCCTGCCCGTTTCCTCCAACCGGGTCATACGCGGCCTTGAACCGCGTATCCATTACCATTGTGCGATGTGCATGCATCCCGACCCACCGATTCAGCGTCTATTGCCACGACAGCAACGCATGACGGCCTTGAACCAGGTACTGAATATCAGTATATGGGATGTCGGAGCTCGCAATGGACTTCGAATGGGACAACGCCAAGGAGCTAGCCAACCGGAATAAGCACGGCATCGACTTTCGAACCGCCGCCAAAGTGTTCTTGGACCCGTATGTGATCGAGCTCGACGACCACGACACCGCCGGCGAGGTGCGCTTCAACGCCATCGGGTTGGTCGACGGGCGCATGCTGTTCGTCACTTATACGATAAAAGGCGATGTCGTTCGCATCATATCCGCCAGAGGAGCGGAGCCACATGAAAAAAGAAAGTATCACGAGATTTAAGCTCAATCCGAAGAAGCCGCCGAAGACGGATTGGCGCGCCTTCGACGCCATGAGCGAAGAGGCGCGCCATCGGGCCGCTGTTTCGGACCCCGATGCTCCGCCTGCGACCGCGGCGCAGTTGGCGCGCGCGCGCCGCGTGCCGAGCGTGCGCGCGTTGCGCGCAAGGCTGAATTTGACGCAGGAAGAGTTTGCGGCGCGCTTCCACCTCCCACTCGGGACTGTGCGAGATTGGGAGCAGGGCGCACATCGTCCCGATAAGGCCGCGCAAGTCTTGCTAACGGTCATCGCACGAGACCCAGACGCAGTGGCACGCGCGCTCGAAGGTTAGTGACGTCGTAGGCTCCGCCGCTTGGCGCAGCGTGCGTCGGGATATCTCTGCGCTCCATCACAGTGCCACGGCGAAGACCTATTGCCCGTCTTCGCCGGTCCTGGCGCGCGTCCTTCAACCGATCTCGACGACGACGCGGCCCCTTATGCCGCCTTCGAAAATGGCGTGCGCCGTCGGAATGATCGCATCGAAGCCGATGGTCCGCGTCATCGCGGCGAGCTTGCCGCGGTCGAGATCGGCGGCGAGCCGTGCCCAGGCTTCGCGCCGACGCGGCATCGGACACATCACGCTGTCGATCCCGAGAAGCGCGACGCCGCGCAGAATGAAGGGCGCGACGGAAGCCGGCAAATCCATGCCTTGCGCGAGGCCGCAGGCCGCGATCGCGCCGCCTTGTTTCGTCTGCGCCAAAAGATTGGCGAGCGTATGCGAGCCGACGCTGTCAATGCCGGCGATCCAGCGCTCCTTGCCGAGCGGCCGGCCGGGCGCCGACAATTCGGCGCGCTCGATGATCTCGGCGGCGCCGAGGCTCTTCAAATAATCGGCCTCGGCCGCACGGCCGGTCGATGCGATGACGTGCCACCCGGCTTGCGCGAGCAGCGCAACCGCGACGGAGCCGACGCCGCCCGCAGCCCCCGTGACGATCGCCGGGCCCATGGCGGGCGTGAGCCCATGACGTTCGAGCGCAAGACACGCGAGCATCGCCGTGTAGCCGGCCGTGCCGATCGCCATGGTTTCCGCCGCGCCAAGCCCGACAGGCAGCGGCAAGAGCCAGTCGCCTTTGACGCGCGCCTTCTGCGCATAGCCGCCGAGATGGGTCTCGCCGACGCCCCAGCCATTCAGCAGAACCGCGTCGCCCGGCTTGAAATCGGCATGGCTCGAGGCCTCGACCAAACCGGCGAAATCGATGCCCGGGATCATCGGAAACCGGCGCACCACCGGCGATTTGCCGGTGATCGCGAGGCCGTCTTTATAGTTCACGGTCGAATGCGTGACGCGGACCGTGACATCGCCCTCCATCAGCTCGGCTTCGTCGAAGGCGACGATCGCCGCGCGGGTCCCCTTCTCTTCTTTGTCGATGCGGATGGCTTTGAACGCGGGCATGGAATTTTGCCTAAGGGGATAGCGGGGCCGCTTCACCGTCCTCCGGCGTTTCGAAGACAAGGCCTTCATAGAACTCGGCGAGGGGGATTTCGATGCCGATCTCCGGCATGGCGAGGATAGCGTCGTCGGCGAGGACATGGCCGGCCCAATCCGCGCCCTCCCGCGCGAAGACGGTGGCGGCCACGCGGTCCTGCTCGAGAATGACGTAGCGTCGCACGGAGGGCGTCGCCGCATATTCGCGATTCTTGAGAATGCGGTCCGTGCTCGACGTGCTCGGGCTCAGGATCTCGAAGATGACGACCGGATCGCGGATCACCGTGCTTGCATTTGCGACAGGCGAGCAGACGACGAATGCGTCAGGATAGCGGATCCGGCCGTCGACCTCGATCTTGAGATCGCTGCCGAAAAAGGAGCAACGTTGGCCCGTCAGCCTTCGGCTGAATGCAGCCGCAAAGTTGAATTGAATGCGCGCATGCGCGGCCGTGCCGCCGGTCATCGCGACCGGCCGCACTCCATCGAATTCGTAACGAAGCTCCTGGCGCGCTTCCCATTCGAGGAACTCGCCAAGGCTCGGAGCTTTGCGCAGCGCTTGGTTCATGGCGACAAACCTAGCACAAAAATCGGAGGGTGCTCTAGCCACCGAAGCGAGGGTGAATGGCTCACCAACCGACGATTACCGGCGCCGAAAACAGCCTCAGCTCCGCCGAATGCCTGTGCGTGTAAATAGCGTCCCGAAGCCGAACCAAAAGGCCGGCATCAAAAACAGCATGCCGATCACCGCAAATGCAGCGGACAGGGCATTGGTGCGGTTCGACAGCGCTGTGCCGAGCAGCAGCGCCGCGCCAGGAACAAAGAACATGAGTGACGCGCCGCGACAGAAACGCGTCCAGAAGTTCCAATTGATCGCCTCGCGTCGCAACGCGGCAAGCGCCGTCTCCAGCTCGGCGATCTTCTGCTCCATCTCATCCTGTGTCATGCCTGCTCCCGAAGCGGTTCGAAACGACTCCATCGTTAGTCGCCCGGCGCGGCTCTCAAGATGTGAGATTTCTCACATATTCGGATAGTTCGGGCCGCCGCCGCCTTCGGGCGGCACCCAGGTGATGTTCTGCGCCGGATCCTTGATGTCGCAGGTTTTGCAATGGACGCAGTTCTGCGCGTTGATGACGAAACGCGGATCGGTCTTCTTCGCCTCGTCGGCATAGACGACTTCATAGACGGAGGCCGGGCAATAAAGCCGCGCCGGCTCGCCATAGTCAGGTAAGTTTTTGGCAATAGGGATAGAAGGATCCTTCAGCTTCAGATGAACCGGCTGATCCTCTTCGTGATTGGTATTGGAGATGAAGACCGAAGAGAGCTTGTCGAAGGTGAGCCTGCCATCGGGCTTGCGATAGGTCTCGGCCGTCACGCGGTCGATCTGCTTGAGGCTCGCATAATCGGGCTTGTCGTGGCCAAGCGTGCCGAAAAGCGAGAGGCCCAAACGCTCGTTCGTCCACATGTCGAGACCGCCGAGCGCGATTCCGGCATAGGTGCCGTATTTGGACCAGAGCGGCTTGGCGTTGCGCACCTTGTAGAGATCGCGGCCGATCTCGGAGCCGCGCCACGCCGCCTCATATGTCGTCAGCTCGTCATGCGCGCGCCCTTGGGCCAAAGCCTCAGCGAGATGCTCGGCGGCGAGCATTCCGGAGAGGATCGCATTATGCGATCCCTTGATCCGCGGCACATTGACGAAGCCGGCGCTGCAGCCGATCAGCGCGCCGCCCGGAAAGACGAGCTTCGGCACGGATTGCCAGCCGCCTTCGGTCAGCGCGCGGGCGCCATAGGAGATGCGCCTTCCGCCTTCGAAGGTCGGGGCGATCAGTGGATGAGTCTTGAAGCGCTGGAATTCGTCATAGGGCGAGAGCGTCGGGTTTTCGTAGTTCAGATGAACGACAAAGCCGACGGCGACGAAGCGGTCCTCGAAATGATAGAGGAACGAGCCGCCGCCGGTTCGCCTATCGAGGGGCCAGCCGAAGGAATGCTGCACGAGGCCGGGTCTATGCAGGTCCGGCGCGACCTCCCAAAGCTCCTTCAGGCCGATGCCGAATTTCTGCGGCTCGCGGCCTTGATCCAAGCCGAAGCGGGCGATCAATTCCTTGCTGAGCGAGCCGCGAGCGCCTTCCGCAAACAATGTGTAGCGGCCACGCAGCTCCATGCCGCGCGTGAAGCCAGGCTTCGGGCCGCCGTCGCGTGCAACTCCCATGTCGCCCGTCGCGACGCCGCGCACCTCGCCTTGCCCGCCATAGAGGATTTCGGTTGCGGCAAAGCCCGGATAAATGTCGACGCCGAGTTCTTCAGCCTTGCTGCCGAGCCATCGCACGAGCGTCCCGAGAGACCCGATGAAATTGCCGTGATTATTCATCAAGCGCGGCATCATCGCATTGGGCAGGCGCAACGCGCCGCCCGGCCCGAGCAGATAGAAGCGATCCTCGCGCACTTGCGTCTTGAGCGGCACCGCGGGATCGCCGCGCCAATCCGGCAAAAGCCGGTCGAGGCCGATCGGATCGATCACCGCGCCGGACAGAATATGAGCGCCGAGCTCGGACCCCTTCTCGACCACGACGACGGAGAGGTCGGGGGCGATCTGCTTGAGGCGAATGGCGGCGGCGAGCCCGGCCGGCCCGGCACCGACGATCACGACGTCGAAATCCATGCCTTCGCGCGGCGGCAATGCGGGATCTTCTTCGGCCATCGGTCCTATCCTCGACGCGACCGCCCAAGTCCGCCGCTGTCCGGCAGAGTGCTAGAGCATAGGTGCGGACGCTTCAATCACGTCGCGTCACGACTCGTCGCCTGGCCGCCGTGCATGCTAGAAAGCCGCATGTCGTCGGCAACCGATCAAGATCAAACGACGCACGCAGCGCTCTACCGGTTGCTGCGATGGTATGCCGATATGGGCGTCGATCTCGCGATCGATCCCTTGCCGCATGACCGGTTCGCCGAGGCGCGGCGGCCTCCTCCGCAAGCACAGGCCGAAGCACCGCGCCCCGTCGCGCCGCCCCTGCCGGCGAGCCGCCCTGCCCCGGCGCGGATCGCGAGCGAGGCGTTGCCGACCGAGGCCGCGATCCGCTCCGCCCAGGAAAGCGCCGCCGCGGCGCAAAGCCTCGAGGAGCTGCGCGCGCAGCTCCTCGCCTTTCAAGGCTGCGCCCTCAAAGCGACGGCGACGCAGCTCGTCTTCGCCGATGGAAACCCGGAGGCAGATATCATGCTCGTCGGCGAAGCTCCGGGTGCCGACGAGGATCGGCAGGGTGTGCCCTTCATCGGCCGGGCCGGCCAGCTCCTCGACAAGATGCTCGCCGCTATCAAGCTCGACCGCAGCCAGGTCTACATCGCCAATGTCGTGCCCTGGCGGCCGCCCGGCAACCGCACGCCCACGCCGGCCGAAACGGCCGCCTGCCTGCCCTTCCTCCGCCGGCAGATCGAGCTCGTCGACCCCAAGATCCTCGTCTGCCTCGGCGCGCCCTCGGCGCAGACGCTGCTCGGCGTGAAGGACGGGATCATGCGGCTGCGCGGCCGCTGGATCGATTGTCGTCTCGGAGAGGCGACGATCCCTGCTTTGCCGATGCTACACCCCGCCTATCTTCTGCGTCAGCCGGCCCATAAGAAGCTCGCCTGGCAGGATCTGCGCGAATTGGCGCGAGCCATCGACGCTTTGACCTCCAACCACTGATCGCCGATGAACGACATCCCGCAGATCGTCCTCAATAACGGTATCGCCATGCCTCAGCTCGGCCTCGGCGTCTGGCAAATCAGCGATTCCGACATGCCGGTCGTGGTGAAGACGGCGCTCGAAAGCGGCTATCGCAGCTTCGATACAGCGGCGATCTATGGCAATGAAGCGAGCCTCGGCCATGCGCTGCGCATGAGCGGCATCGCGCGGAGCGAGCTCTTCGTCACGACGAAGCTCTGGAACGATCGCCAAGGCGAAAAGAGCGCCTTGAAGGCGTTTGACGAGAGCCTGAAGCGGCTCGGCCTCGACTATGTCGATCTCTACCTCATTCATTGGCCGCATCCAGCCGCGAACAAATATGTCGAGACGTGGGCCGCTCTCGAAGCCCTCCATCGCGATGGCCGCGCCCGCGCGATCGGCGTGTCGAATTTCCACACGCCGCATCTCGAGCGCGTTCTCGCCAAGGCGACGATCGTGCCGGCCGTCAATCAGATCGAGCTGCATCCCGGATTGCAGCAGGCGGATTTACGCGCTTTCGATGCAGCCCATGCGATCGCAACCGAATCCTGGAGCCCGCTCGCACGCGGCGATCTCGGCCATCCGACGCTCGCCGAGATCGCCGCCAAATACCGCAAGACAGCGGCACAGATCGTCCTGCGCTGGCATGTCGAGCTCGGCCTGATCGTCATTCCGCGCTCGCGCAATCCCGCCCGCATCCGCGAGAACGCAGCGATCTTCGACTTCGCCCTCGGCACCGAGGATAAGGCCGCGATCGCGGCGCTCGAGAGATACCAGCGGGTCGGTCCGAATCCCGACACGTTTTGAGCTCGCCGAGGCGGCGTGGGCGAAGGGAAAAGCCTCGCCAATATCGCGCAGACATGCATTAAGAACGGCGGATCGAAACCTCTCAAAAGGCAGCCGCATGAGGTGGGAAGATTATCGCCAATCCGACAATGTCGAAGACCGACGCGGCACGGACTCTGCCGGCGGCGACGCCGGGAGTGGCGGCGGCGGCTTTCCCATCGGCGCCGGGCACCTCGGCCTCGGCACGATCATCGTTCTCGGCATTATCGGCTATGCCTTGGGCATCGACCCCCGCGTCCTGATCGGCGGCGCGGAAATGCTGAACAATGCGCGCAATGGCGGACAATACACACAGGCCGCTCCCACCCGCGCGCAACAGCCGCAGGCTCAGGCCGGCGCGCCGTCGGACCAGATCGGCCGCTTCGTCGCCGCGATCCTCGCCGAAACCGAAGATGTCTGGTCCGACGTTCTGCCGGCGCAAAAAGGCATCAAATACGTGCCGCCGCGGCTCGTCCTTTTCAACGGCGAGACCCAATCGGGCTGCGGCGATGCGCAAGCCGCCATGGGGCCCTTCTATTGCCCGCGCGATCAGAAGGTCTATCTCGACACCTCGTTCTTCCGCGACATGCAGCAGCGTTATGGCGGCGGCGGCGATTTCGCCTACGCCTATGTGATCGCCCACGAGGTCGGCCATCATATCGAGGATCAGCTCGGCATTCTCGGCAAGGCGCAGGCCGCCGAGCAGCGCGCCGGCAACCGCACCCAAGCGAACCAGATCTCGGTCCGTATCGAGCTCATGGCCGATTGCCTTGCCGGCGTCTGGGCCGCCAATGCCAGCAGCGACAAGTATCGCATCGTCCAGCCGGGCGATGTCGAGAAGGCGATCGCGACCGCACAGGCCATCGGCGACGATCGCCTGCAGAAGGCCGCGCGCGGCTATGCCGTGCCGGACTCGTTCACGCATGGATCTTCGGTGCAGCGCCAGCAATGGCTGAACACGGGGCTGAAATCCGGCAAGATCGATTCCTGCAACACATTCGCGCAATAATCCCTCGCGCAATAATCCTGCCGCGCGATAATCCCGGCTCAGCCGATGCGGCGCGCGCGGCTGCGCAAGGTTTGACGCGGATGCACATGGCGCGCGAGCGAGCGCAGCGCGCCCGCCGGCGCATCGAGGCAGATCCGGCGCGGCGCGATCAAACCGGCGAGCGGCGCGAGCCTCGGAATGATCCGCTCGGCAAAGCGCTCCGGGCGCGCACGCAGAAGCGCTGCGGCCTGCGGATCGGCGCGCAACAGATCGCCGGCCTCGTCGATGAACTCGCTTGGCGGGACGCAGCCGACCCGCAGAACCAGCACGCTCGGCAACCGCGCTTTTAAAAGCGCTTCAGCGAGCCCTGCCTCTAAACTCTCCGCGACGATGAACGCGCAGCCGGCATGCTCCGCCACGATCCCCGGCTCATAGGCGTTTCCACCCACGATGACGACGTCGCGGACCAGGCCCGCGACGGCAGGCGCAACCAAGGCGGCCAGCGTGCGGACCAGGATTTCGGGCGGCGAAACGGCGTCGGCGCGCAAGGGCGCGAGCGGCTCGCAGAAAACGATCGCCGAAAGCATGGACTTCCCTAACAAGGTGAAGAGCTGAAGACGATTCGTGAATTGCCAAATCCAGCACGCGTAACTCGCGAAGTTTTCCACAGGAACACTTGACGGAACCTATTATGTTCTTTATTTGTTCTAGTCTTGATCTTATCTAGTGCAGCATGTTGGAACCCGAGATGGGCCCGAAAACGATCCCACTGCGCAAAACGGCCCCTGCGACGGCCACGCAGACGGGGCTCATGCAGCCAAGGCGTCCACGCGGCGCGGCGGCGACCGAGCGGGCTCTGCCACAGGCAACCGACGATTCCGGGCGAATCGGTCCGGCCGAGCCGCGGCGCGGACGTGGCGCGCTGACCAATGCGAGTGGACGTTTCGAGGCCGAGCTCCGCGTGCCGGAAGATGATGGCTGGGGTGGCCTGGAAAACTTGCCGGCGCTCGAGACCCAAATCACGCGCGAGCGGGCGAAGACCATCATCACCCGCAACGAGTCCCCCGATATTTCCTTCGATCGCTCGATCAATCCCTATCGCGGCTGCGAGCACGGCTGCATCTATTGTTTCGCGCGCCCGACCCATGCCTATATGGGCCTTTCGCCGGGCCTCGACTTCGAGACAAAGCTTTTCGTCAAGGCCGGCATCGCGAATCTGCTCGAACGCGAATTGGGCGCGCCGGGCTATCAGCCGAAAACGATTGCGATCGGCACGAATACGGACCCCTATCAGCCAATCGAGAAGACCGAGCGCTCTATGCGTCAGGTGCTGGAAATTCTCCATCGCACCAATCATCCCGTCGGCATCGTCACCAAATCGGCATTGGTTCTGCGCGATCTCGATCTCCTCGGGCCAATGGCGGCAAAAGGTCTCGCGAAGGTCGCCTTATCGGTGACGACGCTCGATCGTGGGCTCGCCAGGACCATGGAGCCGCGGGCGAGCGCGCCCGAAAAGCGGCTCGAAGCGATCCAAGCGCTTACGGCGGCCGGCATTCCGACGACCGTCTTGGTCGCGCCGATCATTCCCGGTCTCAACGATGCCGAGATCGAGGCGATTCTTACGCGGGCCTACGCAGCGGGCGCGCGCGAGGCGGGCTATGTCATGCTGCGCCTGCCGCTGGAGCTGCGCGACCTTTTCAGCGAATGGCTGCTCGCGCATTACCCTGCAAAGTTCCGCCACGTGCTCACGCTCGTGCGTGCGACGCGTGACGGCAAGATTTATGATTCGACCTGGGGCAAGCGAATGACCGGTTCGGGTGCCTATGCCTGGATGATCGGACGTCGGTTCGAGGCGGCGGTAGGCAAGCTCGGCTTTCTGAAATCGCGCACGCGCTTGCGCACCGATTTGTTCGTGCCGCCGGCACGTCCGGGCGAGCAGCTTCGCTTGTTTTAGGGTCCAGACCCAAACAAGGTTGGTTTGATTCAATAGGTTGGTCAAGCAATGGGGGCCGAGCCAATGGAATCGAACTTATTCTGGTTCACCGATGATCAATGGGCGAAGATTGTCCCGCATCTGCCGGTCAATCAACCTGGACCTGAACGCAAAGATGATCGGCTGGTTCTGAGCGGCATCATGCATGTCCTGAAGATCGGCTGCCGCTGGGAGGATTGCCCGAAAGAGTATGGCCCGCACAAGACAATCTACAACCGTTTCTCGCGCTGGAGCGAACGCGGTATTTGGCAAAATATATTCGAGGCTGTCGTTGCGCCTTCCGAGCCACCGGAGCAGGCCTCCTTGGATAGCAGCCATGTGAAGGTCCACCGCTGTGCCAACGGCGGAAAAGGGGGGCGGATTTTCAGGCGATCGGGCTTACGAAAGGCGGTCACAACAGCAAAATCCACGCAATCGTCGATGCGGCTTGCAGGCCTTGGGCGTTCATTCTGACACCCGGCAACACCGCCGATTGTGTGATGGCCGAGGAATGCGTCAGCTTGATCCCCGGCATCAAAGAACTCCTCGCCGATAAGGGCTATGACACGAATGCGATCAGGGCTTTTCTCAAGGAGAACGGCATCAAGGCCGTCATTCCCGGCAAATCCAACCGTAAAAAGAAAATCCGCCACGACAAGGAGGCTTACAAGAACCGCAATGTCGTCGAGCGGTGCTTCTGCAGGCTCAAGGATTGGCGTCGGATCGCAACGCGATACGACAAGCTCGCGCAGAATTTTATGTCTGCCCTTTGCTTCGTCGCAGCATTGGCCTACTGGATCTGATTTAATTGAGTCTGGACCCTAGATTACCGGCCCGACCGCATCCGCGTCAGAGCGGACGAAAAAACGTATCGGCCGATTTGGCCTGAGGCTGCGCGCTGAGCTGCTGCTCCAAGACGACGCGCTCGAAAGGCTCCGATTCGCGCTTGATGCGATATTGCGGCGAATCGCCCAACGGCGGCATTTGCGCGCGCACCTTGTAAGTGCCGGCAACCATGCCGGAGATGTGGGCGTCGGGCATGAAAAGGACGTCGGATCCGAGGGCGTAAAGATGATTGGCCATGAGGGCTCCCTGGGTGAGGCTACGGATGGAATTCGAGGTGCGGGCGCTATCGCGCATCCGGAGGTGGCGCGATCTCCGCCGCTTGCCTTTCGGCTTCGGCACGAGAGGCGATATCCGCCGCAAGGACGCTCGCGGCATCCTGAGCCGCCAAAGCCTTCAGCTCCGTTCTGATCTGCAATGTCGAAGGCAGCGGGATGCGCTTGCCGAAGCGATGCGTGTGGTTCATGGGGTTGGGTATCCGCCAGCCTGAACCCACCACCGCGAGAATCTTTAGAACTCCAAGTCGGAATTCTTAAGAACGCGGTCCGGATGTGGGGAACGATATTATAGCCGCTCTAGCTGAAACTAGCCGGTATCGGTTAGAAATACAATGGGTCTTTGCTAATTTATTATTGAATCGCTCTCTTATTATTTCTTTCACACAATAGAGCTCGACTATTTCTTTGCGCCCGGAACGAAAATTCTATATTCGAATTGTGTATTGAGATCGGTCAATTGCGTCCATCGCGGGCGCACCGAACCATCAAACACGAGAAATCACATGGATATTTCGAATCCGGCATTTCCGATTCCCGGCAAAGGGACGACGACGGTCACCCAATTCGTGCCGAAGAGAAATTGGTCGCGTCCCCCGCGGAAGAGCCCCGGCTCGGAAACCCCGCTCGTGGCACGTCCGACGGCGCTTTTGCCGACATTGCTCGCGCATCCAGACAAGCTCAACCTCGTCGGCGAGATTTGAGGGCGCTTTAGATTTGAGGGCGCTTTAAATGAGTGCGTCCAGGGCGTGCATCAGCGCGCCGTTCTTCCTTTTTAAAGCCCACCATGTTGTCGGGCGCACGAAGACGTTGACCTAACTACCCTTCCTCAAAAGAATCGTTATTCTCGCCGGCCTACGCGTCGAGGCAGCCCTCGGCGCGCTGTCCTGCATAGCGGGCCGAATCGGCTGAGCGCGCGCGAGGGGGAACGATGAAGCGAGGACGCCCAGGACGACGCTCCCCGTGAGCGCCACCAGGCTCGATGGCCTCAAAGCCCTGGTGCTCGGCGGGTCGAGCGGTATCGGGCAGGCAATCGCTCACGGTTTTCAGAGGGAAGGCGCCCGGGTCGCGATCACCGCGCGCAGGCCGGACAAGCTCGAAGCCGCCACAGCCGCTTTGCAAGCGCATGATCCCAACGCG
>Ga0116227_10014239_pt1 | contig 12184 bp, 11 predicted proteins | sample S1TSphgellanicum_FD_89693 | JGI IMG/M metagenome (GOLD analysis project Ga0116227, IMG submission 89693) | Host-associated microbial communities from peat moss isolated from Minnesota, USA - S1T2_Fb - Sphagnum magellanicum MG | ecosystem: Host-associated > Plants > Peat moss > Unclassified... | reverse complement strand
TGTGAAATGTACAAATTATGAATGAATGAATGTCACGTGAATTTCGCATCTTCCTATAAATTCGTGTGTCAAATGTGTTTTCAATGCATGATATTAGTGTGTGAAATGTACAAATTATGAATGGAATTTTTTTGCACAATTTCCATTACTAAGTCATGAGATGTATGTCCATTGAAAGATCAATGTTAATTAGAAAAATCTTATCGACAAAATAGAAAATAAAATTTAAAAAATTGGTTACAACCATAAACTGGATTCAAATTACTAGTCTTGAGATTGAGTAGCAAAGGAGCAAAAGCTAAGGAAAATTTATTTCTAAACAATTAAAATATTCTAAGATCCAAAACAAACAAATTAACAAAATCAATAAGGACATGGTGAAGCCATTATGGGACTAACTAATGTCATGATAATGGTGTTCAATTGTAATGTGTCTCAAGGATATAATGGAGTTAACCATGTCAACCCAAATGATATTGTAGCTTACAAGGATCTTGGGAATCATATGATGTCATCTTATCTAAATTTAAATATTTACATCTTTAGATCATACCATGAACTTTCAAATATCAAAATTATATGTTATAAAGCGCATACCTTGAAATTAATTTTGTATGGTGCCAAAATATGTTTCAAGGATCTTTCATTGGTCAACACCAAACTGCTCCCTTCCTTCAATTCCAACTTCACACACTTCTTATTGATCTAGTTGTGGATGTGAACTCATCCTTACATTGTGTTCATTTTGAATCTCCTATGTGGCAGCTTGTAGTTCTAGTTGATGCATCAAATTGACAAAATCAGTTCTCTTTGACCAAATACCAGATTATCCAAGATACAACAATGTAAAAACATGTTAAGCAATAATGCCACATGAAGTTATGTTTTGTGAATAAGTTTTTGGAAAATATTTTTCAAAATACCAAATGAATTCTCAACAACAAATCTGCTATTCTTATGTCACCCATTGTAATTTTTTTCCAAAATAAATTATTCAATGTTGTGTCTATATGGGACCATCAACCGATTAAATAAGGGATATCCAAGAGAATCCCATTTTGTGAACCCTTCTGAAAGCTAAAAAATGAATCCATACTATGCTTGCCTATGTAAACTATTTTTTTGCAAAACACGACTATCTTTAACAAATCCAAGGAGTCCAATGTAAACATGCACAATTTTTTTCTTACTATTCACAACTACTTGGGTTGTGATTGAATACTTACTTGTTTTAAAATAAATATATATTTTAGCAAATGATATTTTTGGTTTGGATATGTGCATATGGGTTCCATTTATCGCCCCTTGCATTGAAGGCAACTAACACCATTGTTTGAATTCAGTTATTACCACCTCCATTTCTTTTTCTTTTGGTCACCTTATGAAGCCTTTGAAAACAATGTTGACAATTTTCACGAGCTTTTGAAGTGATAATGTAATATTATTTTTCCCAATTGCAAATAATTCTGAACAAGCAAGCATGTTTGCATCATGTGTGAACTTTGCAATCCACAAACCTCCGTTGGTATTACTAGTCAATACTTTGTGTTTTATTTCAAAAGGTGAGGACATAACTTTCTAGCAATGTTAAACAATGCATTGTTCAACATTCTAAACATTTCTCTCCATCTATTGTATAATATTCAATGAGGAGAAAATGTGAATACCAAGTGGTACTTTTTGGTTTTACCCAATGTCCCAAGTCTTTAGCAACTAGGAGCATTTTACATGAAATGCAATAATCATGCAAAGATATAGAAGCTAGCATGGTCCTAATATCTAATGATAAAAAAGGCAACTAACTTGAACCCATAAAACCCAAAGTATAGAAATCATGATCAACTATGTTAAACGCCAAAATGTTTATGTGAGCAAAATGAAAATACCCATGAACAAAGAAAACTTTCCATGATCCATTACTCACAACAAGCTTTCAAGAAATTCTAACAATAAATTAGAACCATGAACAAACTATGATACATTTTATCTTGAAAATATATCTACAAGAAATGGCCTCAAGAAACAAGACTAGAAGGAAAATAAATGACCAAAAGGCCCAAAGAAACAAGACTAGAAGAAAAAAAATGACCACCAATGTTGCATGTGGCTAGATGATGTGAAAAGATTGTTTCACACAAGATGTTTCATAAGAGGGAAAGTGGGGAGGAAAATGTCAATGATAAGTGTATACACTATACATTAATAGTGGCAATAACTACCTCTAAAGGACTTTAGGCCAAATTCATTGTACAAAAAATGAAAAAATAATCATAAATAAATACCAATGATGTTATTATGATACCATGTTCCCAAAAACCTTGGAGCTAGTGGGGATAATGAAGTTTTCTAAAGCTATAGGTGTGGGGAGGCTTTAAATATTGTATCTTGAAAAACATTAATTGAAATTTATATTTTTTATTCAAATTAATATTTTGGGGTTTTTTCTCGAATTGGGCTATATTGTAGTTAAATTTTGTATCTTGAAAACAATTATAAAAAGGTGAACATTTACTTGAACATCAGCAAGATCCTTGTACATTGGTAATATTTGTGTGATCTCATTATGATTGATTGCAACCCTTAAGGCTTAATGTCCACAAAGTCATTTTACAATATCATGGTACAAGGGCAGGTTCAACATATGTTTGTCCAATAATTAACTTAATTTGAAAATTACATGTTGAAATATAAAATTGCTGAATATTTTTATAGATGTTGTATTTTCCTTCACAAATTTTTTCTTTAAAATTTTTTTTTTTTGAAATTTGTTTTTTGAAATTTTCAACATTTTTACAAATAACTTGGGGCTTTGCAATGTTTCATAATACTAATGATGATCAATTGATTCAAGGTCAAAATATTAAAATATTGAAAATTTATTTAAATCAAATATTTAGCAAATAATTAGTGACCAAAAATTGGTAATCCATGATCATATAAATTGCCCGTGAAATCATTTCCACTTCCATTAATTTTAAAACATGGGATTCAATTTTCACCTACCAAAAATTTAATATTTCTAATAGCCATGATGTCTATTTTGATATTTGTCATTACTTTAAAAACAATTTTTTTGCAACCTTTCCAATGTCCCCCAACAGCCTTCCTATGCTTCCCAACGATCCTTAGTTCAAAAAATAACTAAAATATCAAATATTTTCAATCTTAATGCCCATAATCACCATTGTGTGGTCCAACATTATATCCAATGCCTTCAATCTTCAATGTCTTGATGCTCTCTATTGTTTGATAAAAGAAAATTTTCATGTTCAACTTAACACCCTTAGCGTTTCCAACATGCCTTTTTGACACCCCTATTATTGCTTGTTGTCATTTTTTCATTCCTTTTTTTTATATAAAAAATCTTCATTTTTTGTCATATTTATTGATATTCAAGTGTGCTTTTATTGTTGGAAAAGCTCAGGTCATTTTCGAACCAAAATATTGTATCGACTTAAATTTTGATTATGATTGTTTAGATTTAGAAATGTTTGTTAAGTTGACATCCAACCTTTTGGGGATTTGGCCTTGCAATAAGCAAAATGGTTAAAAATCTCAATTGTTTTTGGAATGATAGGTTGTGTCTTCACTAATTAAAAAAGAATTCAAAGTTGAAAGGGCCAACATATTCAATTGATATGAAAAGAGGAAATAATTAAAAGAGGAAAAAAATGTTTTCCCACTCCAAGGAGAGGGTGGTTAGAAGGTACAAAATAAGATGTTTAACCCCCAAGTAATATGTGAAGGTGATATTAAAAGATTGTCAAATGCCACTTCCAATTAAATATTAATAAATTTGATGTGTAGAATAAGTGTATTAAATCTACTAGTTTCGTAAACATAACATTGATTAAAAAAATGTAACTAGTAAACTTTGATGACTTGATCAAATATTTTGATGGATATACCATTTTCAATGTTGATTTGAATATCTTTTTAATTTTGATTAAAAGGTGTTCATTAAAATATTACACCCAAAAAGTTGAAATTTAATGTTTTAATGTTTTCATATGTGATTTAATCGATAAATATGGTTAATGTAAATGTATCTTATTATAATTAATTTTGATTTTAGTAATGATTAAATTTAAAATACCATAAATATGATTTAGTAAAAAACCTTGATAAATTGGCTTTTAAATTATAATTATAATGGAATTTCATACTGATTTATTTGTAAATTTGATTACCATTTGTTAAAATTATGAACATTATGAAATCAATATCAAATCCAATAAATTTTTTATGGATGTAGAGTGTGATTTAATGATCTAAAATGCACCAAGACATATTATTTTTTAAACAAAATGTTCAAATATAACACATTTAAAACAATTTGCAATCATGATGTATAGGTCAAAAAATCTTAATCATAATTTAATATTCACTTTTCAAAACATAAATATCATATTATTTAATAGGTCATTAAGCTTTAAAATGTAATCGTTGAATGAAAAGATAAAACAAAAATGTCCTTAAAGGTGAATCATGCACTTTTAAAAAAAAAAATGCACAAAGGAATCTCAAAGTTAAAAAAACCTCAATGTGATATATGATAATAGTAAGTTGAAAAACATGTGATTTATGATTAACAAACAGTTGATTTGACTAAAATATTAAATCTTTGAGTAATGTAGAATTTGAAATCAAAGTTAGATTTTGAACATGTTTCTAACTACATAAAAAATGGGAAATTTTTATAATTAATTTAAAAAAATCAATGTTTATGGTTTTTAAAGTTTTGCTCATTTCAATTTGCACCCAATTTGGAAGTATTGATGAATTGCCAACAAACTAGATCATTTCTTTAAATCTTGTTGTTGTTTTTTTTTTTTCTTTTTTGCTTTCTTTTTTCTTTCTTGTAAAGTTCCTATGCCAACAAATCATTCATCTTCCCATGCATTTAATTCAATTAATAACACAAATCACGAAAACATTATCACCCCCACAACATATTCATGGTGTGCAAATTGGTGGAGAATATATTCTTCATGTGAATATGTTGTTGAAAATACACAAATATGAAAAGACACGTTTGCATGTCTCTTCACTCGGGAATAGGCTAAACAAATTCCAAATTGGAATTGTTCAATGTACAACAAACTTGAAGAACCTAAAGTGGTCATATTGAAACCAACTCTAAGAACCTAAAGTTGTCATATTGAAACCAACTGTGATGGATGAATCATTGTCATTAAAGTTTTAAAAATGATTGAAAATTTGAAAAAGTAAAATTTCCAGAAATTTTTTGTGTGAAGGAAAATAAAGAATATTTTTGAAATATTCAAATTTCGAAATGAAATATTCAAAATTAATTAAAATTTCAACATACAAGTGTTGGAGTTGCCTTGTAGCATGGTAATTGTTTTTTTGTCCAATGTTTTTCTTCTTCAATTTTGTGATGAATCCAAAGTGGCAATCATCGAGTAGGAAATTGAACCAAAGTTGGTTATAAAATTAGATATCAAAGTTTTAAAGAATAAAAAACATGCTATGTTTTTGGCTACCTATTTGAACTCATCATAAAAATCTGACCATTCAGAAAAAAAAACCATTTCTAAAAATTTGTGGAATTTGGGTCATTTTTTTTCATGAAAAGTCTTTTTTTTGGGTCGAAACTTGAGGAAATCACTTTCATTTTATTCCAAAAAATGTGCGCAAAAAACAAAAAAGGTGCAACTTATTAAAATAAAATAATTATTTTATTAAAATAAAAAAAGTGCTTATATAATTCATTATAAAAATATATTAAAAACATATAGAAATATACTTAAGATATATTTAAAATATGTCATTATTTCATAACAAACTCAAAAAAACCTGTTTATTCAGTGTGAAGAGGTTTTTAGGGTTTAAGGATTTGATGGTGTTTTAGGGGTTTAGGGGTTTTACAGTGTGGATGAAGAGAGGTACATTCGTTGGACGTTCATCGAGAAATTGCTGTTCCAGCAGCAGCGCTTGCATTGCAAAATCCCTGCCGTGTGGGTCTCTCGAGGGAGAGAGAGTTCTGTTTTGGAGAGAGGGAACGAGAGAGAGAGAGACGCAAAGAGGAGGGACGAAGACAAAGAGAGGGCGAGAGGAGAGCCGGGTAGATCGAGATGTTCGCCACAGCAGTGAGGCTGTTGGCGAGAAAGGCTGCAGGAGGAGGAGGAGGAGGAAAAGCCAGTCCTGTGAAGGTATCTAACCTCGGGGAGCAGGTGCAGCCTGCTGCCGAAAGTCTGTTCAATATCCTTCAAGCTCATGGACCTCTGACTGCCAAAGGCTGCTGGCAACATGCTTCTCAGGTATTACTACTACTACTACTACTTCTACTGCCTTGGTTTTCTTTTTTCCATTCCCAATCAGCATTGCTCACCACCTTCGTCGATTGTAAAGAAAGACTCCTGGATCTGTATTCGGTGGTAAGATTACACCTACTCTCTGAACGGTGAGTCTTGATCATCAAGCTTTTGGATCATTTTATTTTTTTCTCTTCCTGAATTGATGTTTCTTTGGATGGGGTTTGTGATGCATGGAACACCTAAAATGCTTGGTCATTTAAGAGAGAAATGAAATCTGGGGTGGGGTGGGGTGGTACCTAACCAGTTGGAGAATACAGCTTTGAGGAGCAAGAGACAGACGAAATTGATGCTTCGGTGGATGAGGGAGAAGCGACGAGTGAAGATTACATGCAACGCCACTGGAAAAGGTCCTACTGATAAGGAGTTTTTGTTCTCCTTGACATCGCCCAAAATAGTGAGAAACAAACCAAGCACTTCACAAGAAGAGACAACAGTGTGAAGAAAACTGTTTACTTCCTTCACATGCTGACCATTAGAAAGGATGTTTGTGAGCATCTGGGCTTTTTTGTCTCTTTTCCCTGACCTCTTTCTTACCTGGTTGTGAGCCCATTCAGAGAGATTGTTGCATGGGGTTTAGGGTTTAGGGTTTGGCTGCCACATGAGCTCCATAGTGCCCGTTCTCAACAAGCTGGCACTCATAGCTGCAATAACACTAGAGATAGATACAATTGGCAACACTGATGAGCAAGCCTGCCAAAGAGCTGATTACAGAAATGCGGGGATATGGTACGATTCTCCTACAATGCAGAGAGTAGATGCAGTGTGCAATGGTGCAACTGAGGAGTAGGTTCTTGGTGTTAAGGATTTCCTTTTGTCACTCAAATTGTGTGTTGAGTGTCAAATTTTCTGAGGAACAAGTGTCACTCTCCAAAATTTCTATTCCATTTCAGCAGAGGATCATGTAGCAAAGCAAATGATTTGTATTTGGAGTTTAGAGCTTCAATTGTGAGTATGGAGGTTTCTTGATTCTCAGGAGAGTTTATAGTTTACAGCTTCAAATCTTATACTCTTCTATCAAGGAGCTTCTTAATTCTAAGCACAAAGCCTCTACTCTGTCTGTCATCTGATTCTGAAAGAAATGGATTTTCTGCCCTCACTTCCTCTTCCTTTCTTTTCTCCTTTGTGTCTTCTGTGTCTTCCCTTCTCTTGTTGATGCTCCCTTCTTCTCTCCTTTCTTTCTTTCAATGAATGATTTTATGCCTTTTGGTGGGTTGGAACCCTAAATGTTCACATGGTTTTCAGTTCTGTTCTTTTTTCAGGGGTGTTCTTTCTCTCTTTTCTTCCTCCTGCAGGTTGCTGTTGTGGTCTCTTGATGGTTGGTCTGAAATGTCCACTGACCTTATTGTTGCGCAACTCACAAATTCTGTTCCAGTTTATTGAAACTGTTATGGACTGGAGAGTTCTTGATACAAAGCTAATCTCTTTTACATTTTGTGTTTGTTTTACTTTTCAACATCAACTCTGAGTTGTCTATGTGCTTTGTAAAATTGGTGTTAGAAACTCAGGACTCCTATTGATCCTAAGAAAGAGGCCTCCAGTTTTGAGGGTGCTCCTGTTACACCACATTACATGGTCTTGCAAGATATCAGGATGAAAAACAGCGAACAAACATCTGGACTGCAGGTTAAAATTCTCAATGGGACATCAACCTGAAACTGGTGACACAAAAAAGGGAACATGCTTCTTTCCAAGGATAAAATTTTGATTGTATGCTATGTCCATGATTCTTTTGCTCCTACACAGAGTCCAGTGTAGAATCCTCAAAGTGCCCAGATTGATCCAACTCTACTGTAGCATTATAGACACCCCATAGACAATGTAGTGAAAATAATGGAGTTCTTATGCAGCAGTCAAGGGGCAGTACTACACAGTTTCTCTCAGTTTTGTAACAAACGACCAACTGCCCAATTCCATTGCAAGCTGTAATCTCCTTGCACAAAGCATAAGTAATGTATTACATAAATCAAGAACAAATCTGAATCTCCAGGGGTCCTTTCATGGTTGTAACTGTGAGCTTGTCTGCATCATATAAACTCCTGTAGATTCTTCACTGATCTCAATTGCTCTTACCCAAAATTACAAGTGTTAATAATGATAGAAATTAGGGGGAAATAAATGAGAATACAAGTAATTCAGGAAAAGATGATGAATCCCAATTCTCAACAGAATTTCACCATTTTGGTATTAAGGACAACACAGTTCAGTAATTCTGAAAGCTAAGAGCACAATCACCTTAACAATTCAGCATCATCCTCCATATTGTCTAGTAGATGCACTTTGTCTAAACACACACTCGCACGCACACGTGCTCTCTCTTGCAATCATCTTCTTTGTTTTGCTTCTTCATAACACAACACATTTAGGAGGGGCATATAAAAACAGAATTCTACAACATATCACCAATGCAGCAATTGTTTCTGCATGCAAAGAGATCACACTGGTAATAGGGACACACAACTATTCTTATTTTTGTTGTATACATACAACGTGGCAACTGAGGACAAAGCTCTGAAACAGAATTCTATCATACTGATGTGCAACTGAATTGGTTTGAAGTGCTTCTGCACTTCATATTTTACAATGCCGATTACAATCAACATCTTTTTCAGGGCCAAAGAATTTGCTCAACAATTGGGACTTGAGCTATGATGCTCTCTTTGCCTTCCCCAAGTTACCAACAGTAGTCATTATCATCGTGCATGATCTCCCCTGTCTTGTTTGGTGGTTTGAGAGCTCCCCCACCCCTTTGCACAATTTAAGAGTGCAACACCTAAAAAGTTCAATATTTTCTTCAGAGGGTTAGAACCAGAGTCCAAGTTGCAAAATAATTCACATTCAGTATTTTGTTTAATTGCACATCAAAAAACAGTTCTTGGATCAGCAACATTCACTATGGACTAAATTCAATAGATTGTTGCAGACTCTGACACTGACATAATGCATCAAAAGACAACAATCACAATGTGAACTCTTAGTACCTGAGTTGCACCTGGTTGTTGGCCTGTCTTTGCCTCTTGACAAGCTTCTGAGGAACATCCCTGCAGGTGCACAACCAAAAGGCTTGTTTTCCTTCTCCATAGATCTCCTGGAAGAACCTCTTTCACCATCTCCCACTTTCTCTTCCTGAAGCCGGCTGGCCTGTGCAGTCATTTTTGAGTAAGACATATTTGAGGCTTTATGCTGGCCTTCTGTGACTGGTTTTGTGATCTCAAAATGCGTGTTCAATGTGCTATCAGCCACCAGCTTGCTGTTTCGATCAATGGGCTTCAGCTGCCTGGGAGTGCTCACCTTGCCATCATTCCCATCTGGTTTTCTGGAGCTTGAGTTTTTCTTCCTGCAAACAATTGACTCAGAGGGTTCGAGAATCTCACAGGTTGGTGTTGCACCACCTTCCAACCCACTGTTGGCAAGCAGATTCTGAGTGATTTCTGGAGAGTCACCTTGAGCTCTTTGAAGCCTGCAATCAATCCGCCAGTTCTTTGGCCTCCTCAATGGTGTAATCAGCTTGCAAGATTTGACAGGGGACTGAACCTGGTCACCATGCTTGTCAGGGGAGGGAGTGAACACCCTGTTCGGAAACATCACTCCCTTAGAGCTACTGGTGATGAGTTTCCATGGCTTTTGGCTCTTGATCTCTGTAGCCTCCATAGAAAGGTTGCAATCCTCCATGAGTTCATGGTCAATATCCTCTCTCCAAAGTTTCTTGTTGGCGCCAGTTTGCTGAGCTCCAATCTCCAAAGTTGCAGAGCACTCAGCTGTGGATCTGCCTTTGGGTGCTAGATCTGGTCTTTGCTTGGTGAGAACAGTATTGGAAGCATGAGCTTTGTGCTTGTACAGAGGTGTGACAGAGCTCATGTTGCCCAGCTTGCTCACCTCACGAGATTCACCAGGAAAAGCAACCTTGAACTTGTGCACACGTTTTGCTGGTGCTGCTTTTGCAGCCATGGTCTTGTACAGCTGGGCTGAGCTTGGATAGCAGATATCCTTTGTTTTCCCATGCTTGCAGGCCCTCATGGCTGGCTTCTGTGCAAGTTCAGTGTGGGATTCTTGCAGCTTGCTGCAGTCAGGTGCTGAATCAGGTGCCTGGAGAGTGTCAGCTACAAGTGTTGCAATATTCTTTGCAATTTCACTGGCCTTCAGAATTTCTGAAATGACAGCATGAACTTCATTGCCCTGTGCTGACCAATTCTTCCATCTAGCAGCTGCCATGGAGCACAACCCAAATCGTCTCTTAGAGACATGTTGGTGATATTCATACGAGATGCTAGTGAGAAAGGATGAAGACACTTGCTGAAACCAGTGTGACTGGGATCCCAAGCAATGTGCTTCAAAGAATCAGAGAACCTCCTTCCTTCCAATTCTCTGTGAAAGGTTCTGTGACAGGTTCTTTATCAAGCTAGAAAAGTTTGAAGTGGACAAGATTAGAGATGATAGTACCTTGATGATCCAATGTTGAGCTAGAGCAGATCCTCTTGCCATATCCATCAGGCTCAAGCAGCCTGCAAAACATTACAGAAAATCAGTGGGCTCAAAACCCTTGTAATCCGTAGTGCCTTGTGAACACTAATTCTGTGAATGCTGGATTAAGAATCGTTTCATGAGCTGGAGCACGCAAGGTTTTGGTACAGTGTGTGTGAGAGAGAAGGAACTCAAACAATGACCTTTTGGAGCTCAGGCAGCTTGTATGGTCAACTCTAGAGCTCCGGTAACTCATGCGTCTATTTGCATGGGGGCTCAGGTGCAACCCAGCTATGGTGCGCTGTAGCTCCTGCAAACGTGCAACTACTTGCTCCACCTGGACCACAAACAGGACATTTCTGGTCAGGCCTCAAACCAAGGAGAAAAAAATTGCAGATCAAAATGTCTCAGCTGAAGAAACTCCAATTCATCATCTCAATTGCTTGCAGAGAGCCTTACAGTCTTCCTTGATCATTTTAGTTAAACAAGCAACTGCTGCAACGATAGTATTATTATCGACCGGGCTTGCAAAAGGGGAAATCTGAATTGTATCACCTTGATAACAGCCTGCATCAGGACTGGAGACGGCTGTGGATCCATCTCTACTTTGCTTCTCGCAACAAATATCACAACTGTTTCGGGCAGCTTTCTTCACTGCACCAAGAAACTCTTCTAAAACTCCATGCACAAAAAGCCACATCAAAAGCTCCAAAGGCTCCAAGGTCGGCCACAATTGCCTTCAATCACAGGACTTTCTCAACGACGGTTGAGTACTCATAGTTTCCTCCACATATGCACCAAAAGAAAGAAAGAAAAAAAGCAGCTCCTCTACATCTCTCTCTCACGCCGAAACACTTGTCAATTAATTCTCTCTTTCTCAGAGCAGCTGGTGGTGGTTATTACAGCGGATTCTTTCCTCGAAAACAACCAAAGAAAGCAAAAGCTCGAAAATGCTCTAACCTAATTATGGCACTGCTCACCCTCCCCATGCGTGTTACAAGGAATAGCACACCGACGAAAAGCCCTTTTGCAGGAGAGAAAATTCCACACACGAATAAGAACACACACACACACACACACACACGAGCAGATTCAGTCACAAAGAAAAAAAGAATAGCAAGTCCGCGCGTGCGCATAGCCAGACAAAAGGAACGGCAGCAAGAGAGCAAAAGCGATGCACGTTAACAGCAACAAGAAGTAGCATAGCGTAGGCTACCAAGGAACGAGCGAGAAGCAAAGTTTGGGTTGCAACGAAAGTGGGTTCAAAATCCGCAACGGTCGCCCTTGGCCCCGTTCAACCAACCCCCACATCCCATTATGATGCCTGACCCCCACACACCAACAACAACAAAGACAATACAACACAGTAAGAAGAAAGGACAAGA
>Ga0116227_10014238_pt1 | contig 12184 bp, 19 predicted proteins | sample S1TSphgellanicum_FD_89693 | JGI IMG/M metagenome (GOLD analysis project Ga0116227, IMG submission 89693) | Host-associated microbial communities from peat moss isolated from Minnesota, USA - S1T2_Fb - Sphagnum magellanicum MG | ecosystem: Host-associated > Plants > Peat moss > Unclassified... | reverse complement strand
ACTTGGTGGTTAGGAAGAAAGAATATATATTGAGGGAACAGTGCGAGGAAGGTGCGGGGGGGGGGGGGGGGGGGGGGAGGGTGCTTTCCTTTGGCCTGAAAGCAACAGCATGGAGCCAATGAGGTGAAAGACATTATGGATTCTATTGTTTGGAAGGGGCTTATGGACAACACTTATTATGGCTAATTCACTTGCGATTCGTTCGTTCAGCTACTTTTTCATACTAAATGAATGTTACTGACTGGTATATATATAATGCATGTAAATATTATGGGAGGAACTAATAAATAAATTAAATTAATAAATAAATAAATAATTGGATCATTTTTCTCATGTCAAATAGTCTATTATTTAATACATAAAAATTAGAACTTTAAAAGGAACAACCACGGCCACTCACTCTTGTGTTGGGAACTAGAATAACACCAATTTTTTTTCTAATGAATATAATAACATTTGACACATGCCATGAAGTCTTCATTGTCATAATAACACTATTAATTTTTTATTTTTTTAATACCAGCAATTCAAAATAATAAAATTCCATGTATATATACATAAATATATGTTAGATTTTTTTTATTTATATAAACAATTAAATATCATGTATTTGAAACTTAACAATGAACCTATCTAATTAATGTAGGTACAAGATACTCATGTCCATAATAAGTCTATGTTCAATATTGAGAATTGATGGGGGGTGTCATAAGTTGAAAAGATCAAAATTTGAAATAGAACAATTGTAAAAAGTGAAAAAAAGGAATAATTAAAAATATATTAAATTTTCATTCACATTTTCTTCCATAACAATTAGTATTCAAGTATGGGTATATATATCATTTTTCCACACCCATGTTTCAAAATGTTAAAAATCATGAAGTAATCTTTGATTATATATATATTTATTTATTTATATTTATATATTTAAAGGCTTGGCTTATTTATTTTGGGTTGGTCAAGCCTCAAAAAATATCTTACCTAAACATGACAATAATTGTAAAACTAAAATAAATAATGTTGCATTATGCAATGGAATTATGAATACTCCTTTGCTTTTAAAACAATCATCAATCACAATGCAATAGTGGTTGCACACCTACACACATCTTCTACCATTTCCATATGAGGGGGGAGGTTGGGGAAGGGGACCATGAGGAGGAGGAGGAGTAGCACCCACCAACCACACCTCTACCATTTTGCCTTGCAATTGTGGTGGCTTTTCCACCTAAAAAGCACAAACACATGTTGTATTCTTGTGTTTTTATGTAGGAATCAATTATATTATTATAATTACTTGACATTGAGGGACAAAATTTGCAAGACAATGGAGAAAGATGTGTTGACTAGATTTTGTGAACATGTTGTTTTTATGGCACATCTTTAAACAAAAATATTAATTAATTAATTTTTTTTTAAACTTATTTTTTAAATATTTATTTATTTATTTATTTTCTATATCATGCATGCATGATGGAAAAATACTCTTTTTTATTTTGACATTGGGTAGGGTTATTAATGGCTTGTTGTGCAAGACATAAAATAATACAACAAAACAAGTATGCAAAGTAGAAAGTAATGACATTTTGTATAATTGGGTTGCAAAGTGCGAAACCCTTCTTTTGGTTTTAAAAATGCATTTAGCTTTCACCTTTTTGTATTTTTATTTTACAATTTATTTAGAGCATATTTAGGACATTAATTTGTTTTACATTTTCCACTTTTAAAAACCTTTTTTTTTTCTTTTTTCTTTTTTTGCCTTTTTGCCTTTTTGCACACCTTTTGGCTTGAATGATGCTCTTTACAATGACTTACATCATGGCTAAGTAGTTGAATGTTGGTGGCAATCTATATATATATATATAATTTTTTTTAAATTTAAATTTTTTTTTTGGTGTTGTTGCAATTAAAGTTTGAATTAGAGAATTTAAAGCAAAATATATCAAAGGTTAAATTACCATGTTGGTTAAGCTTGAAATCTACACAACACTCAAAATTCAAATATTTTTGGCCTTGCCTACCAAGGCAAGGATATTGTTGTGTTTAGATTCATTATAGAGTATAGTAGCTTAAGGGATTTTTATAGGCCCCTAGGTAATAATAAATAATAGGTCTATTTTTATATGAGGATTTTTGATCTCTTGAAGGATTTTGGTGTCTTTTAAAGGATTTTTTTGAAGACTATATTTTTGCATGGTGAAACATTTGAGTTTCCATAATTCTTCTTTTGCATTAAGATACTTTTTTTAATGTAAATGGCAAGGCCACAGTGTGACACACACCCTTGTTTGTTTCTACTTGATTTCTATTCGAAGAATTCCAAAATAGTTATTTCCATGAAGTCCCAAAAATGTTTTTTCATATCTTGCCACCCAATTTTCAGCATCTCTTTAAGTCATAGTGCCACAATTATGCATTCATGCATAATCAAATTCCATAGAACTTGATTTTGCCATCATCTGGTTGTGTGCATCAATGCCCAATGAAGCATCAAGCAAAACAAACACGAAGAGTTGAGTGCAGTGATTAGAGAGAAATTGTTGCAGCCAGAAATTGAACTTCCAAAGTGATGATGCATTTGTTGTTGCAACGAGAACTTGATTGATTTCCACTCTGGAGCTTGGCAGACTTGGCTGCAGCTCCCATAGTAACCCATATATAATAACATCACAATTTTGTGTTGTAGCCACCACCACATTTGCCATCATTCATTCATATGAGGAATTAGCCAAAATTTGGTGATGGGTCAGAGAGTTTTGAAAGTAGAAGAATTGAAGAATCCTGTATCTGAGTGACACTAGATTTTATTTTTTTGGGGTGTCACCAAAAGCTGCAAAAATTTGCCCCCCCCCACCTGCCCCCCCAAAAAAAACCGCTGATCTCAACACTGAAATATGCTACACATATTGTACTAGCAGTTATGCCAAGTCTGCAAGCAACCCATTAAGACTAGGGGTGACATTGCTGACTAAAAAGAATGGAAGACAAACCTACACAAAGTGGACAACCCCAAGAGACTAAACATCTGGTGAAAAAAACACTTTTCCTGATTCTTCTTCCAATCCGAAAGCTGAGCTGCGCTGAGCTGAGCTGAGCTGAGCTGAGTTGAGCTGAGGATTCTTCTTTCAGCAGGTTGGATCCTTTGTGTTTCAACTAAATCCACTGTGGACATCGAGAAGCAAATCTTGGAGCTCTGGAAACGTAGCAAGCAAGAGCATCTCCAGAAGGCTATACGACAGTTGCTTTATACAAACGGTTGACTGCATGCATTCCCACCCCAAATCCCACCAAAGTAAGCCAAGCCACAACATCAATTGCACGGCCCTTCCAACACCCAACTGATGCTACTTAAAACAGGCAGAGATCCTTTGCAACCTTCTTTTGAAAACTGATGTGCATTCTCTAGAATCATTTGATCTATTATACTCTGATTTCTCTCTCTTACTCAAGAGTAAAAACCATTCAACCCTATCACATTCTCCCTTGTCCAGCCCCAAGCATATCATTTGACTTCTCTCCTGCAATTATGACCCATGTACAAAAATGGAAAAAAAAAATCCTTCAAAAAAATTCCCATCCCAGAGCATGATGACCCACCTGAGAAAAATTGTATATATCTGTGGCACACCGTGTGTACTGCTTTTTACCAATAAGATTCACCAGTGTTGCAGGTGCTCGATCTGCAAACCCATGGTCAAATTCCATTAGCAAAACCCAAACTTCTGTTCAAGACTATCACTTCCAATTTGCCTGCCAACAAATAGTTTCTCCAGTGAAAACACTTCAGCATATATATATATAATAAGTGGTAAACTGGTGTCTTGAGTTTTACCAAGAAGTATTTCACGAACAACCATGGCTCTCCGTAAAGCCTCAAGATGATGCTCAAATGAATTCACTGGCGCCTGTTGCTGCACCCTCTGACCTGCTTTCTTGGCTCCCTCCATTTCTACACCTTCTTTTGGAGCACCTGAATTAGTTGAAGAGCCATGCCGATTCGGATGCTTGGTAAGAAAGATACCATCTGGCCAGAGAATCTGCAGCCATCGTTTATACATCAGACCCAAGGTGTTCAATTTTGTGATGTAGCCATATTGGGGATCATCCACAAGAGGAATTAGCCAAATTTGACTACAGGTCACAGAGGAAAGTAGAGAAATTTAAGAATCCTGCTTGGAACCTACTGTCTAAATACAGTGATTTCAGGAAACAAAAAAAGAAAAAAACCCCCTCAAAATCTGGCAACTTTGGCACATTTACTTCACAAAAATCCCTTGTATGAGTCCCACTACAAATGTTTTGTCACCAAATGGCAAAAATTTGCTGGGGAAAAAAATGCTGATGCTCCATACTTACTTTTGATGATGAATTAATGATGAAAACTAGCAAAATCAGTTTTTCAACAAAAGTGTCTGCTCTCAGCTTTTCTGCAAAAGCCCACAAAAAAATGGAGCTTTGAAAGGAATGAAAAACCACTGGTGGTTGGTCACATAGAGAATCCGCTGAGACCCATAGAGAGAGATGTGGAAACTTGCCCTATGAACCCACTGAATTCCTCTTGCCACAACCTCTTCACTCCGCAGCCATTGGATTTTCTCAAGCAGCCAATCATCAATTGCATCTCCCAACCCAACCTTTAAAATTTGCTTTGCCATCCACAACACTTGTCGTCTGGCAGAAAACAAAGGGGCAACAATTATCAGATTCATAATAGTGAAGTTTCTTTTTTTTTCAATTTTGTCAAGTAGGTGGACTGGTGATCATCCACAAGATGAATGAACCAAATTTGGCTAGAGGTCAGACATGAGAGTATGAAGTATTTTTGGAATCCTACCTAGTTTTGATGACCTACAGGAACTCAATGTCTAAAAAAGGCAACTTCTAACTTCTTTTCCTCAAAATGTGGCGATTTTTTTTGTGATTTTCAATCAGTGCCCAGTGTCCACATTTGCATGTGTGTGTGCTGAACATATTTGCACAACATGAACTCGTGATATTGTCACAAAGAAAGAGAGGAGATTTGCACCTGATCCAACCACGCCCCTGGAGTTGAAAAATGGCATCCACAAGATTAAGCAATGGCACACTCACTTTTGGAGGTGACCACTGCACATCAAAAATCCCAACTCAATGAATCACTGAAATACTAAATAAATGCAGACATAGTAGAAGATCAGCCTTCTGTAACCAATCTTGTACAAGAGTAGAAAACAAAGAGGGTCAAACTTGCTGGTAGTCTGGACAGAGAGTGGCCGGCTAGATGGGATTATTTTTTTAATTTTTAAGGGAGGCAGCTACACTAACACAATTGAGGCTTACCTCCTGAGGAATCACAAGTTCGTCCTCAACCAGTTCGGAGATGAAAGAGTCTACAGGTGAATGTCCCTCTGATAAAGCCCTATCAAAGTGTCTTCCAAAATACAGATTGTCTCTGTCATCCAGAGTTGGCAACCCAAATCGATGACTGGAAGGCTTCGAGCCATCAGCTTCATGGGTGTCCACATGCAAATCACTGTCAGACTGCCAATCACCAGACCCAAAGCCATGAACACCACTATAGTCAAGTGCCATGTGATCTTCATCTTCTGAAAGTGAGGTTGCAAAAGTTTTTTCACCAGAGCCACCACTATCACAGACAGAAAGAACTTGAGAGGGTCCTGAGAGCTTCAGATTTGACAAACTCCCAGGAGTGGTTGATGTTGTGGTGGTTTGGGGAAAACCTGAGGTAGTCACAGTCTGGCTCATAGTCATCTCCCCACTACTACTATTACCCAGAGGAAGTCGATACCGGAGCCCAATAGTGGCGGTCTTTAAAACCCCTTGAAGGTCATCTGAAACTCCTCGGATTTGACGAAACATATCGTCCATTGCATCATCCACATTCACTGCAACATCATAAGTTCACGACACCAAAACATTTGTACAAAAGAAGCATTACACTCTAGATTAGACTAAGAACATGTAGACCAAGAAGAATCACAACCCCATTTCAAACACAGTTGAAGAACAACTACTGCTGACACAGATAAAAAATTGGTAATTGGAAACAGAAGAAATCAGAAATGACTCACCAGCTAAAGTCTTCATCATGGATGGAGCAACTCCAAACGCATAGTGCTACAGAAGAAAAAAGAGAAAAGAGAAAAATGGGTACAAGTATCAACTGCTTTTCCATCTCCCTATGTATGTACAGCCACATGCAGGTCCAGAAAGCTAAACAGTGATGTCAAACACCAGAAAACCAGTTTCCCTCAAGTGTCCACCAAGGAGAGAAACAAAACCCACCTGTGAGTTCATGCTCAAAAAATCCCATACTTCATGAAGCTCTGCAATGCTTGGAATTGCCAGAAGATCCTGTTCAAGAGGATTCAAGAGCCTTTATAACCCTAAAAACTAAAACGACAACCACCCAGGGAAAAAATTGCACCCAAATCTTGTAGAACATGCATGAATCTTGATTTTGGAATACATGATGTTTTTACACAATGGAATAGTATTGTGAAATTCTGAGAGTGAGTCAACGACATGTGCGGTGATGAAGGAGGGTGGGATTCAAAACATACTCTCAAGTATTTGTCAAGAAGAACACAGCGTTCACGAACAAAGTCATTGTCGAGACTTGATGTGAGAAATCTCTTTGGAGGAAGACTGAGAGAATAATTGGGCATGTCCTTTAAGCGCCTATGTAGCTGCTCAAAATTTCGAAACCTGCAATTACAACCCAGCAAACCATAAGGGCCCTTGAGACATGGATCTGCTCATGTCCAGAGAAAGTTGAGATAACCCAATTGCTTGTCCCAGACCTGCTCATCATATCTGCCCCTTTGATGAACCTTCACATTCATCCATTCTCCACAGGTGGAAAACATGGAACCTGGAAGGAACCAAGACTCAAAAAAGGGCTAAAACTGTGGGTGCTGCACATTTTTTTGTTTTTTAAATTCAAAACTGTACACTGTACAATAGGAGTACAAGTTATGCATCAGCAGATACAAAGAAAGCTACAACATGAATGGCCACCAGGATCTGTTCAGAAAGGTCGAATGAGTGCAACTTCAGGACCACTTACAATACCTTCTTTGGACTTGCCAAGTTCGGTTGTCAGAGTCTCCAACCCTGATAGCATACACCGTAAAAGTTTTCGATCCATCTTTCTCAAAATGGGCACCCATCACCTGCAACATCAACCCAAGATTGCCATTCTAGCAGTGTCATATCAGGAGACACAAAAAAAAAGAAAGAGAGAGAAAGAACTCTGGGTAAAACCCTAAACCCTAAACCAATTGGCACCACCCAGACCTCCAGGTAGTGCTAATTTTGTTGGGCAGTAGTGTCAAGCTAATCCTCTGAAAAAATGGGTTTGGGATCAGTGCATAGTCTTGCCTTGCAATATAGCTTGTTCAGGGACATCCGAGATGTGAAGACAGTCGTTGGAACACCAGTCTTTGGCCTCAGAGACATTTCAGATTCATCTTCACTGTGTGCCCTGTTGACAACATTCTCCAGGTGCGGGATGACACTCATGGCTGTTGTTGTTGGTCTTACTGAGGTCAAAATAGCTGCTGCCTCCTCCTCATGAGATCCTCCTTTGAGCTCATGCCATTTTTCAAGTCCTCCCTCATCACTCCTTGATCTGCGATGTGATGAATGCATCTTTGCCCTTCGATATCGCTGTTGACCAGAAGCCAGCCTCTCTTGGTTGTTGGAGAAACTCAATGAGTTCTGAGCTTTAGCTACAGTTTCATGCTGATTGCCAGTACCTTCCATAATAGGTAACTGAGAGCTACTTGAGATACTTGGCACCTGTTGCAGGTTCTCTGATAAGTGCAAAGGAGCTTGAAGCTCTTCTTCATCAGTGTCATGTAAAGAAAATCCTATCCCTGGCAGTCGCTGATCTGCACCTTCTGAAGTGTCGAAAGGCAGGCCCTCATATCTCTCAGCACTCCTATGGCCTTGCTTTATGTCCAAAAAGTCTGTTGAAGTGGTGGCAGTGGTGAGAAGCCGGTGTGATGAAACCGGAAGCTGCCCCCTGAGCTCAGGGCTCTTAGAGGTCCCTTCCATACTGGTCATGGGTTTTACTGTGACTTTTGATTCAGATAGAACAAGATGACCCACTTTTCCTCCAGCAGGCTGTAGTAGTAGATCTACAGCAGACTGGCTAACTGCTGAACCTAAAGAGGTCTTTGAGATCTCCCTCTTTTTGTAGTTCCTGCCTTTGGCCCATAAGTTGTCAAGGTGCTCTGGTGTCAGAGCTTGTGTTCGCCGCTGTGTCACAGCATCCAACACCTGAGCCCAGTCACTGTGAGTAACTGAACCCAACTCCCCATGGCCAGGCCCAGAACAAAGCTGCTGCTGCTGCTCAGGGGTGTTGTTGGCTACCTGGAATTGCACTCCCACAATTAGTATTTTACACACCCAAAACCCAAAACCTCACAAGCGCATATATACTTCACAGTTCTGCAAAGAAGAAATGAGATTTAAAATCCTGGTCTTCAAAACTACCCATAGTACAAAACTATCATGATTTCTTGCACATACGTAACTCGGCCTGACTTTCAACTACTGACTTCCATCACATGTTTCAATTGAAAGGTGAGAACTTTTTGCCTCTTTCAAAGGTTTTGTTGCATCAGAGGACTGTAGTTTAGTGACCAAGGCACTGAGGTCTCCTGTTGAAGTTGAGAGTGCTCCTTTGGGTGGAGGCTGGATCACATTCTTAGTCTCCTCTACTAAACCCTCTAAATTGCCAATTGCTGTCATTTCAAGGCCTGACAGCGATGGCTTCCGTTGCAGGATGATCCGCTCAGGGAGATGTGATTTGACATCCTTACTGTTAGTCTCACCAGATGTTGATGAAGCTCGGTTGGCCTGGCCTGACTTCTCTTTTGAAGACAAGGAAAGTGACTCAATGAGCTCATTGATGAACCTGAATCCACATAATTACACATACAAATGTGACTATATCTTTCAGCAGAGCCCACTATTATTAAGGCCCAAGGGGCCATGATGGTCTGGGATTTAGTGTAACCCTAAACCATAAACCCCTAAACCCAGTATATTAAATATCCCCTTTACTTCTTGTGATCTCTGCAGAACATTCACCAAAAGCCAATCCTGCTATTCCAGGGGTAAGAAGCAGCACCAGCAATAGGTACTCACTACTCACCCAGGGTTGGCAAAGTTGAGAACAGGCAATAGAACTGAACATGTAAGCAACTCTCGGGCTATGCTTTTCAGCAACCGACAGCGCAAGTCTTCACGCCTTAGCACTAAAGCAACCACACCCCCCATCAGTCGTTTCAGTACCTGCAAAAATGGACATATGCAGAAGCAAGAAGTACCAGTCAGGAAAAAACTCAATTGGGGAACACAGGAGAAACCACCACCTAGGTTTCTGAAACTCCCAGAGACCACTTGGATCCACTGTCAAAAGCTTAGGCAGTTGATTAATTCTCGACATGTGATTGCCTCTGCGTTGTTGTAGCTGGATGCCCAATATTTCAGAAGGGCTGAAGAGCAAGGGAGCAAAGGCAGAAAGGGTTGCTTACCTTGTACTCTGCTTCAGGGGAGATGAGGGCTGGGTGCAGTTCCCTAGCAACAAGCATAGCATCCTTCAATTTCTCATCTCTCTCTTCTGTTGAGAGTGATGCCATCACATCAAGCCCTATGCTCGCTTTCATTCGACGAAAGAGCTCAAGATGGCTTCTTATTAAGTCCACCATATCCCTGCATCATCAATGCCAGATTGTCAAAAGTCTGAGAGTCAATGTCACGAAGGTGCTCTTTGCTTATGCCTTGCACACGATCTCCTTGAATCCATGCAGCGTGTCTAGATGATGATTCACTAGTAGTAAACTCAGATTAAAAAAGAATGTTGAGGTCCCCCCCAAACTTACCTGGAAATAAGTTCCATAAGGTCCACACGCTTGACACGACGGGCGAGTTCCCCAATCACATTATTGATCAAAAGCTGAAGCTCTTCAGGAAACTCACGATCAGGTGTAAGTGATGCATACCACAGATTTGTAACCCACTCGTCAACCACAGATTTTGTCAGATCATCCACTGCAGCCTCGATTGATGGCGAGTCTATATTATGTCGCCACCTGCCACATCACACAGTTGGCACATTTAATCAACCCTCAACAACTATAATAACAACTAACCACCCTCAGCAAGTCTGGTGGCACCACAGTTTCAGAACCCTAATGACTGGTGGGTTGAACAAAACTCTCTTGGAAACAAGGAAAACTTCTACAGGTGACTGACATTGAGGTGCAAGTGTTTTTTCACTCACCTGTTTCTCACAAAGTTCGATGGTGCAGAGAGAAGAGCAGGGTCATTAGGATGGAGTTGGGAGCGTAGCTGGGGTCGGGGAGGAGGTGGACCTTCTGGAGGTCTCCTTCGAATCTCAACTTCTAAAGAAAGGCGGCGCACCACAGCCAGGAAAAGGACTGCAATGGGTATATTGATCCAGACGGAGCTGCTTGTCACTGCAGAAGAATTGAATCCAACAAATCCACAACAGTTATTAGACCCGTGTGGGACGGGTGGTCCAGACTCCAGACTCCAGACAGAATCACACAAAAGACTGACTTCACAGAGACACACCTGCTGCCACCAACAGGACAGCAAAACTGCCAACACTAATGAGCACTCTAGGGTTGAGCACACTCTGTGTCTCTCACACTGTGAACACATCAATCAGTTCAGACTGTAGATGATCTGAAGATCTAAACTGTAACTGAGGAAAATTTCTCAAATTGTAGGAGATTTCAGACGTAAAAAATAAATCACAAGAGCCTAAACAAAGAATTCCATGTGCCATATTCTTCTTCTAATTCAGAGATGGATTGCTCCTCCCACTGTCTTCACCCACAAGAGTCCTGAAGAGAAAAGACCCCACACACAAGAGTACTGAAGAGAAAGACCCACCCACAAGGGGCACTGAAGAGAAAAGACCCCACACACAAGAGTACTGAAGAGAAAGACCCACCCACAAGAGGCACTGAAGAGAAAGACCCACAAGAGGGACTGAAGAGAGAGGCCTTACAGGACATGAAGTAGGCAAGACAGACCACCAAGATTGCCCACAAAAGCGTCCGTCTTTTGGCTTCTTCCACCAAATCCTTCAAGGTCCCCATGGCAGTTTCCAACCCCAGCAGCAGGCACACAACCAGTTGGTCATAAGCAAAATTCCAAATCAATCTCCTCCTCCTCCTCCTCCTCTTCTTCTTCTTCTTCTTCGTCTGCCTTAGTAAGTGGCTTTTCCTGCTTCCTGCACTCGACACTACTACTACTGATGCAAGACATATTGTTTCTTTTCTTCCCCACCACTACACGCATACAGAATGACTTCAGACAGAAGACGAGAGATGATGAAGATGTCTTGCGAGAGAGGGGGAAGAAGTGACGCTGCCGATTTCTCTCGTCCGTCAGTCAATCAGTCAGTCAGTCAGTTTGCTGCACATGCGCTGCTCTGCTCCGTATCTTCCACGGCCGGTCGCCACTGGATCCACTTAGAGCCCATCTTTCTTCTTCCCATTTTCAGTGCGTGTCTTCTCCTGTCCCCCGCGCGCGCCTCTCGCTCTCTCTCTCACTCAAATGCACGCCAAGTTCGCGCGCACGGAAGCCGCCTTTTCCATGTCGCTAGAAACTTGTGTTTTTTACTCTAACTCTCCGTTTGTTTGCTTTTGTTCGTTTGTCTTTTTTTTGGGGTTTTGTCGCAAACGTGTTTCTGGCGCTGGTGTAAAGGATGGCGAACTTTTCTCTCTCTGTCTCTGTCTCTGTCTCTCTCGCTCTGTGACACAGTTTGGGATAGAATTTGTGTTCCATCTTTTTTCTTCTCATTTTGCATTACAATTTTTTTGGGTGGAGTTTTTTTTCTCTACAATCACATTCACATCTAGATTCCACCATGGTCTCCAATTCTGCTTCTGTCTTGCAATCAACACCCATCTGAGATCTAGTTTCCCATCCGTCTCCAATTCCTGTTTGTCTCTTTACATTCACATTCACATCTAGTTTTCACCATCGTCTCCAATTCTGCTTCTGTCTTGCAATCAACACCCATCTGAGATCTAGTTTTCCATCTGTCTCCAATTCCTGTTTTTCTCTTTACAATCACATTCACATCTAGTTTTCACCATGGTCTCCAATTCTGCTTCTGTCTTACAATCACATT
>Ga0116227_10014237_pt1 | contig 12185 bp, 8 predicted proteins | sample S1TSphgellanicum_FD_89693 | JGI IMG/M metagenome (GOLD analysis project Ga0116227, IMG submission 89693) | Host-associated microbial communities from peat moss isolated from Minnesota, USA - S1T2_Fb - Sphagnum magellanicum MG | ecosystem: Host-associated > Plants > Peat moss > Unclassified... | reverse complement strand
TTCGATTCAAGGAATTCAATTACATCATTTTTAGAGTAATGCTTGGTTCCATTGAAGGCCATATGTTCTATAAAATGGGCCAAACCTTGTTGATCTGGATCTTCCTGGAGGGAGCCTGCATTTAAAAATAATCTTAAAACAGAGTTTCCAGGTGCTTTATCACTTTTATAAATATAATAAGTGAAGCCATTTTTAAGTTTCCCTGTGACCAAATTGGGGTCTTGCTGTAATTTTTGCCCATGGGCTACAGTACCTATCAATACAAAACAGGCAATCAGTAATTTTTTAAAATATAATTTATTCTCCATCTATGCCCCCTTATTTTTTAGTAATTATCAATTGTTTTTGCAAATGATCCGGGCCTGGTAAACCCAAGGTGAAGTTTTTGCTGTTGCTTAATAATGTTATAATAATTTTATTGTTTTTGGCAGGGTCTACAGGAGATTCCAACCAGGCAATTTTAATTGGACGCTCAAAGATGCCCTGCGGAAAAGTAAGCTTGTTCCCTTTGGTAATCAGTTCAAAGTCACGGCCTTCTTTTAATCCGTCGCCAACAGTGATCTGATATTGTACATCAATAGGGTCAAACTGCAATTCGGCACTTAGATACACATTGTAACTTGCTGTGTCCTTGCGGTTGGATAAAACATCTACTTCACCCTTATTATCCACCATAATATGGAAAAAAGGATTGTTATATGGCGTAGCCTCTTTTTTGCAAGATGCTATTATTATAGCTGGAAATATGGCCAGCGCTAACAGGTATTTTATTTTGTTCTTCATGTTGTTATTGATAACCTGGGTTTTGAATCATTGCTTTGTTTGCTTCTAGTTCTTTTGTAGGTATAGGCAAAACAAATTTATTGTTAGGATAGGTTAAACTGCATACGCTTGAATTACAGTCGGTGCCTCTTTGCAAACTTTCTTTACGTCTTACAAGATCAAAAAAACGGTGGTCTTCAAAACAAAGTTCCCGATTTCTTTCATTTGCAATTTGTCTGTACAAATCGGCTGTTGAATTATAGGTAATGGTAATATTTACCGTTGGGTGTGCACGTTGTGAAATAATGCGCAGGTCTTCTGCGGCTTCTGGATATTTCTGTAAATTCCAATTGGCTTCTGCACGGTTTAAATAGAGTTCTGATAATCGGATGATTTGAATAGCAGAAGGGTTTGCTGTTGATGCAGATCCATCTACATATTTTGCTGTAATTAATTTTCCGGCATTATTTCCCGTTGCGGGTCTATTGAACATGGCGTTAGATCCAGACCTGATATCATCTGCATCGAAAATGCTTAATAGCTTTGCAGATGGGGTATACTGAGCTATACTAATATCAGAAAGTATGCTGAATACACTTATATCTGAATTTTTGAAACCTGAATTGGTTAATTTAAAAATCGTTTCGGTTTTAGGAGATGTCTCACTTGTTGTATTATTAATAAAAACAGATTTATAATTGGCCGCTGTTGCAAGCTGATAACCACTGTCATTGATTACCAGATTGGCATAGGTGATACTCTGTTCCCAATCTCCTTTGTACAGGTATACACGTGAAAGCAAAGCCAGAGCCGCATGATAGCTAATTGAAAATTGCGTAGTGTGGTTAGCATACTGCTGTAAAAAAGGTAAAGATGCCTTAAGGTCAGCAATAATCTGGTCATATGTTTCTTTCATTGTATTTCTAGGCACTGTTTGACCGGGACTTGGGGTTTTAAGCAAAACAGGTATGCCTAAGTGAGAAGCATCAGCTGTATAGTTATACGGTTGTGCATATACCCTGCTTAAGTCAAAATGGCCCAGAGCCCTCATCACCAATGCCTGTCCATAGATGGAGTCTAAAGTCTTGGTTTCAGCTGGGAATTTTGATTTTAATTCAGGCACAGCTTCTAAAATGTTATTTACGTTATTGATAACTGCATAAATGCTCGACCAAATATTTCCAACAGCTAGTGCATCATCACCTGGTATGCCCTGAAAATTAAACTGAGGCAGCATTACTGAAGCTTTTGACCCTTGAATCAAATTGTCGGAAGCGATTTCGCCATACATGCCAAAGTAAGACTTATAATAGCCCAGCATTAAATTGTAAGAACCAATATTGGCCATTTGAGCACCATTTACGGTTTCAAAAAGTGTTATTTTTCCAGTTTTGCCAATCGGTTCCTTTTCCAAAAACTTTTTGCAGGAAACAAATGCAACTGAAAATATAGCGAGCAGTATTAATATATAGTTAATTTTTTTCATCTCAATTTTTTTAATATTATAAACTAACATTTAAACCAAATGACAGTACAATTGGCTGAGGGTATGGGTTAAACGAGTTTCTGTAATCGTTACGGTTGGGGTCAGTTGAATAAGGAACCCAAAAGCCAACATTATCTGCCTGTAAATACACACTTGCACGCTCTAAGCTGATGCGTTTTACAAATTGCTTAGGTAAGCTATAATTCAAACTAACGTTTTGTAAGCGTAAACTTGTTTTCTTGTGTAAGAAACGGGTAGAGTTACGTGCATTATTTGCATTTTCTCCGAGTACAGGTTTCGGTATATTACTCAAATCTCCGGCTTCTTTCCAACGGTCTAATAAATTTGTTGACTGATTATTGGCAACAAGATTACGGCCGTCTGATTCGGCATCACGTTGCAAATCGCTAAATGCGTAACCGCCAACATTGTAAATTAATAAAGCCGATAGTGAAAACGATTTATACTGAAAAGTATTGGTCATACCGCCAAAAAAATCAGGGGTAGAAGTACCTACTTTTACTCTGTTGTTTAAATCAAATTCTCTGGTTAGGTTTCCATTGGCATCATACCAAAGTGGGGCGCCATCACGTGGATCTACACCTGCCCAGCGTACTAAATAAAAGGTTTTAGAGTCATATCCAACTTCTCTAATTGTTTTATCTAATACTTTAGTGTTGTCATTGTACAGGTTAAGTATTTTGTTTGAGTTATGTGCAATATTAAATTTAGTTCTCCATTCAAAATCTTTTCTTATGATATTTTGGGTATTTAAGGTAAGTTCGATGCCGCTGTTTCTTACTGAACCTATGTTTTGAATAATACCGGTAAAGCCGGTGGTACGTGTCACATCAACATCGTTTAATAAACCTTTGGTTGTGTTTCTGTAAAACTCCACTTCCATTGATATTCTTTTAAACAAACCTAAACTAAGTCCTCCATTGATAATGTAGGTTGTTTCCCATGATAATAATGGGTTTTCACCAACACTCATAACAGCACCAACTTGTCCATTATAGGCATAGGTATCTGAAAAGCTGTAGATCCCTTTAGATTTATAGGCACCGACTCTTGAGTTGCCATTTGTACCATAACTAATTTTTAGTTTTGCAAAATCAATTTGATTGATGTTCCAGAACTTTTCGTTGCTAATGGTCCATGCTGCACCAATAGAGGTAAAAGATGCCCATTTAACATCCGATCCGAAATCAGAATTTGCATCATTACGGAAACTGCCCAATAAACTGTATTTATTTGCAAATGTATAGTTCAATTGACCATAATAGGATACTCCTGTTTTCTCTTCACCTGAAGTGGTCTGTATAATTCTAGTGCCAAGTTCAGGATCTCTTATATAGTCGCTCTTATATCCAGTTCCACTTATTGAGTTAGATTTACGGTCTTCACTTCGTGCTTCGGCACCCAATAAAGCTGAAAACTCATGCTGTTTATACGTTTTCTCATAGTTTAAGCGCTGCTGGCTATCCCAGTTAAAATTTCTGGTTTTTGCAAATACGGCATTTCCTTCATTATGGTCACTAAAAGCATACTTTGAGCTATAGATGTTCTCCTTAATAGATCTGTAATCGATGCCGTTTGTAGTAGTAAAGCTAAGGCCTGGAAAAATTTTAACCTTACCGCCTATATTCCCCTGTACAGCGTTTGCTTTTTGTTGATTATCGTTATTTATTGCATTGGCCAATTTGTTGTAAAAAGCCAAAACAGAAGATCCATCAGAATTAAATGGGCTATCAATCGGCCTGTTGATATAATAGCTATTGCCCGGGTCGAACATTTTATTTAGATTGTATGATGCACCTAATTTAAAAAACAGGTCTATTGATTTGTTTATTTTTTGATCTACATTGATACGGGTGGAAAATCTTTGTATTTGATTGGCAATCATAATAGGTTTTTCATCATAATAGCCCCCAGAGATATAATATCTGGTATTTTTATTTCCACCTGAAAATGATAAATCGTGCTGTGTGGTAATTCCATTTCTGAAAAACACATCATACCAATCTGTATTTGTATTGCCCAGATTTGGGAAATTTGATGCAACTAATGAAGTATTGTTCTTATATGATTCAGTATATAGTTCTCTATACTCATCGGCATTTAGTACATTAAAATGGTTGTTGTTTAAAATGTTAATACCGGTTCTAAAGCCGTAGTTAAATGTATTTTTGCCTTCTTTTCCTTTTTTAGTCGTAATTAATATTACACCATTTGATCCGTCTGCACCATAAATTGACGTTGCTGTCGCATCCTTTAAAACAACAACTGATTCTATATCATTTGGGTTTATATAGGTAAGCGGACTAATGCTTGTGTTTACACCTAATATCTGGTTGGTTTCGTTACCTGTATTTAGTGGTATACCATCAACAACCCAAAGTGGCTCATTAGAAGCGCCGAAAGAAGCTTCACCACGAATACGGGTTTGATATCTTGGTCTAGGACTACTGGCTGTACCACCTTGCACTTCATATTGTAAACCTGGTACTATTCCTTCTAATATTTTATCTATTCTATCTGATGGCTTACGTTGAAGGTCATTGCTGGTTACCTGAAAGGCACTGCCAATCTGATTTTCTTTTTTCTCAGATGTACCGTAGGCTGTAATAATTACTTCCTGTAAGTCACTTGCTGTTTGAAGCAGTACAACATCTATAGGTTTATTGTCTGTTACAGTGACTTCTTTAGTTCCATAACCAATCATATTAAATACCAAAACAGCATTTACTGGAGTTTGAATGGTAAACGAACCATCTTGGGCTGTAAAAACAGATCTTTTTGTACCTTTAATGGTTACTATAACCCCTGGAAGTGGCAAGTCTGGTTGGCCTGGAGCCTCTTTAGATTTTACCGTACCCTTAACAGTAATTTCGGCAAACTGATTGGCATTATTGCTTTTGATTTCAGAAATAATAACTGTTTTATCAATTATTTTATATTCTAAAGATCTGCCTAAAGTTAACTGTTTAAGTGCTTCTGTTAAATCAATATTTTTAAGCTCTAAACTTACTGTGCCTGATTTTTTAAGAACAGCGGCATCGTATAGAAAGAAAAAGCCACTTTGTTTTTTAATATCTAAGCATACGCTTTCTACACCGGCATTGCGCACAGATAGGGTTACTTTTTGGGCATAGCCTGAAGCTTGTACAGCAAGGGAGCCAGCAATTAATAAGAATATAGTTAACCTCATAACTAATAGCGTGTTTCTATTAAATGACATGTATGTTCCCGGGTACTTGCCGAGAAGGAAATGTTTCATATTTTTGTATGTGTTGGTTTTTTAAAATTGGTTGAATTCGAAAATCATCAGTATTGAATAGAACACATAGTATTCCGGGAACATGGCAGTGTTTCCGGTTTTTTTTATGTCTATTTTCTTGGTCTTTTGGTTGGTAAGTGTTATTACATAATTTTTGGTTTTAGTTGGTTGATATTTAAAAATTAACGGTTATTGTTCTATCTTTTAATTTGAAATTTGTACCACTTACTGCATTAAGCATTTCCAATACCTGATTTAAAGTGGCTTGCCTACGAATGTTTCCATTATATTTTTTAGTGCTTGGGCTGCCATTGTATATAATTTCAACATTGTACCATCTTGCTACCTGATCTAGTATGTCAGTCATTTTATCTTCATTGAAATAAAATACACCTTCTTTCCAGGCTATGGATTTATAGGTTTCTGTTTTGCTGATGTCAACTTTTCCTGCTTCTGTTACGGCTTCATCACCAGGTTTTAAGCTTTTTTGATCATTGCCTTCAGTAATCTTTATTGCGCCTTCAATCAAAGTTGTTTTACTTTTTTTGCCATAAGAATTAATGTTAAAGTGTGTGCCCACAACTTCAACCTCGGTGTTATTAAAATGCACAGTAAAAGGGAGTGTTTTATTATGTGCTACTTCAAAATAAGCTTCGCCTTTTAGTTCCACCCGGCGTTCATTTTTATTAAAATCTGTAGAGAACTTAAGAGAAGATGCCGCATTAAGCCATACCTGGGTTCCGTCTGGCAAAATCATTTTATATTCCCCAGCTTTTGGAGTTTTAAGTAAATTATAACCATGGCTTTGATTGTTATTCGCTTTAAATGCCAATATTCCAGCTTTGGTGTTAATTGCTGAACCATCTTTTGTTTGTACCTGTTTTGGGTGTTCATCTAAATTTATAGCTGAGCCATCAGCCATTTCTAAAAATGCCTTTTGCTTACCCGGCATAACATCATAGGCTGTTGTAACCGCACGTATGGAACTTTTAATTTTATAGGTATAAATGCCAATACTTACCGTTATCAATAAAAGGGCAGCCGCGCTGTATACAAATAATCTGTTTCCTCTTGCTCTATGTTTAGGCGCCAAATTTGTTTGCTTGGAGATTGCTTCCCAATCCGCATTCACATCAATACCATTAATGAAGTTAATTTCATTTTGCACTGTTGCTGTATCGCGAAAGGAGGCTAAAAGAGCCTGATTTTTTGGATCTGCATTGAGCCAAGCCTGAAAAATATCTTTTTCCTGCTCTGTAAGCTCATCTTTAAGATACTTAATAATAAGCTTAGCTGTAAATTTTGAATTGTGTAGCGTTTTCATAGTCTATAGTAATAAACTTGAAAAGCACAAAAGGATGAAAAGAAATTAAATTATTTTTTTAAATTAATATTTGTGGATTAAGCATACTATTAATATAGCAAAGAAATCAGGGCTTAGGCGCATTTTTAATAACTCCAGTCCTCTTTTTTTTTGCGTTTTAACCGTGTTTATACTGATGTCCAGTTCTTTTGCAATTTCAGGATTTTTTAAGCCCTCTAAATAACCCATGCGAAATATACGCTGACAATTTACAGGAAGTGTAGTGATAACGTGATTAAGCTCCGCAATAACCTCTGATCTGATCATGGCATTTAAAACGATGGCATCTTCAGCTGGATCTGCATCCTGTTGGTTAAGGAAACCATGTTCTAGCTTTTCTCTACGTAGCTTGTTTAAGCACGCATTTCTAACAGCTGAAAATAAAAAACCAGTTGCGGGTACGCCTTCTGCATCAAGATCTTCTTTTTTGTTCCAATAAACAACAAATGTTTCCTGTACAATATCTTTGGCTGCATCCTCATCTTTCAAAAATTGCAGCGCAAAATGGCATAGCTTCGCATAATTGTTTTTAAACAATTCTTCGAATGAATTGGCTATGTTTAATTTTTTGGGCAAGATGTTTGTTTGATTATGGTTAATGGAGCGAATCCAAAAATAACATTTATACTGTAGCAATACAAGTGTTTAACACATTGTGATTGAACGTATATAAGTATTTTTGATAAATGGAGAAGTGTTTTTTTGTGTTGTTATTCGTTCTTTTATGGGATCTAGCCATTTTTAATTAGGATTCTTAAAGAATATGTACCGTGTTGAAAGGTTTCATATTTTACATAAATTAGACAATTTGTAGTTTTAAAAAGACTTTTTTAATAAAAAATAGGCTTTGTCATAAGTTGTATTTGATTAAAGTCGCCAAATTAAATTCTAAGGCCATTAGAATTTGAACTAAAAGAGGCAATTTTCGATTCGAAAATTGCCTCTTTTTTGTATTATTTTAAATTTGGTAGGAGGTGTTCAAAATCTTATTCTGTTTCAGAACTGCCAGTTTGATTTAGGATACAGCCTCTTTTCCAAGTATGGTTACATATACTTACTTATTTAAATTCTCTAAAATCCTGCCCATCTTTAATGTTCAGTAAACTTTCATAAATAAGGCTAATTACATTGTCTACATCTTCTTTATGTACCATTTCTACTGTGGTGTGCATGTAACGCAGGGGTAATGAAATTAAAGCAGAGGGTACACCACCATTAGAATAGGCAAAAGCATCAGTATCTGTTCCGGTTGAGCGGGAAGATGCCTGGCGCTGGAAAGGAATATTGTTTTTTTCGGCAGTTTTAATTAAAAGTTTATTTAAATTGGTTTGAACTGCAGGTGCATAAGATACAACAGGGCCTTTTCCAGCTGATAAATCACCTTGTGTAATTTTATTAATCATAGGTGTTGTGGTATCATGTGTTACATCGGTAACAATCGCTACATTTGGCTTAATGCGTTGAGCAATCATTTCTGCACCGCGTAAACCAATTTCTTCCTGTACAGAATTTACAATATATAGTGCAAAAGGAAGTTTTTTCTTGTTTTCTTTTAATAAGCGTGCAACTTCGGCAATCATAAACCCACCGGCACGATTATCCAGGGCACGGCCAACATAGTATCGGTCGTTTAAAACCATAAACTCATCTTCATAAGTGATAACACAGCCTACATGGATACCTAAATTTTCTACTTCTTCTTTAGAGGTGCAGCCACAATCTAAAAATATATTTTTCAGTTCTGGTGTCTGTTCTTTTTCACCATGACGGGTATGAATGGCTGGCCAGCCAAAAACAGCTTTAATCAAGCCTTTCTCAGTATGAATATTCACCCGTTTAGATGGTGCAATTTGGTGATCAGAACCACCATTTCTGATCACATAAATTAAGCCTTCTGCTGTAATATAATTCACATACCATGAAATTTCGTCAGCATGGGCTTCAATCACCACTTTATATTCGGCTTTTGGATTAATTACACCAACAGCTGTTCCGTAATTATCTATAAAATGCTCATCTATATAAGGCTTTAAATAATCAAGCCATAATTTTTGCCCTTCCCATTCATATCCTGTAGGTGCAGGGTTATTAATATATTTTTCAAAAAACTGCAATGATTTTTTGGTGACCACTGGAATGTGTTTTTTTTTGTTTTCTTCTTCTTTTTTCTTAGCCATATTTATTTAAGATTTTAGATTTACGATTTGGATCAGCGAACGCTAAACCAACCATCAACCTAACTTTTTATTTTTCTATTTTATACTACTTTTAATCGTATCCGTGATACTGCAATCTAAAATTGCAATTCCATAACTACAAAATCAAATCCATTTGCACTATAAACATCCTTAGTTTCGATAAAGCCAAATTTAAGATAAAATTCTTTTGAATTTACACGGGCATTGCACCATAGCTGAGTTGCTTTTTGGGTTCTACAGAAATCAATAATATATTTCAAAAGTTCAGTTCCATAGCCCAAACCTTGTGATGCAGGAAGCACTGCTAGTTTTCTGAACTGATATACATCCCCCTGTGCAAATAAGGAAACAGCAGCAGTTAACTTATGATCGGCATACAGGCCAAAATGAATCCCGTCAAAATCATCTGGTAATTTAACAAAATCATAAGGATGATCAGGGTACATGGTTTCATGCCTAATGCGCCAGGTTAAGGATGGAAATATTTGTTCGATCTGAATCATTGTGCTATTGATTTTTTCTGCCATAATAAAAGAAAATACAAACATTAAATAAGGTTATGGCTAAAATGCCATAGCAGAACATCGCCCATCCGCCTAAATCCCATAAAAATAAGCCAATTGCAGATCCACAGCTTGCGCCGATAAAACTCAGTGACATAAAAATGGTGTTTAACCTATTGCGTGCTTCAGGCACTAGTGCATAAATGCGTGTTTGATTTGTTACGTGAATGGCCTGTTGGGCAATATCTATTAATATTACGCCTATTATAAAAATAAATAAATTACTGCCTGTAAAATAGAAAAGTACCGCACTGACTATTTGTAAGATAAAACCAATTTTTATGCTTCTCCTAGGATCGCCTTTCCCACTAATTTTACCCACCAAGGGAGCTGCTAATGCACCGGCAGCGCCGGCAATTCCAAATAATCCAATTTGGTAAGCTTGAAAATTAAAAGGAGGATTGGCAAGGAATAAAACCATTGTTGTCCAAAAAGCCATAATGATTGCGAAAGCAAAGAAATTTATAATGGATGTTTCCCGTAATACAGGTTGAGTTTTAATATAGCCAAACATCGATTTCATTAAGGCCTTATAGCTTCCGGTAAAAGTAGGGAAGCTTTTTGGGAAACGTTTTGCCATTAAAAACATCAGAAGTGTACAAAAGACAGCCGCCATAAAAAAAACTGCCCGCCATCCAAATAAGTCGCCTACAGTGCCACTAATTGCCCTTGAGCCTAATATGCCAACCAATAAGCCACTCATAATTATTCCGATATTTTTGCCCCGGTCTTCATCATTGCTTAAATTGGCGGCAAGCGGTAAAATTAACTGGGGAACTATTGATGTTATTCCAATCAGCACCGAAGCGATCTGTAAAAGCACAAAATTTTTGGCAATGGCAGCAAGCAATAAAGAGACAACTGCAATACCTGTAATGGTTAAGATTTGTTTTTTGCGTTCCAGCATATCGCCCAGCGGAACCAAAAGAAACAGGCCAATGGCATAACCAATTTGAGTTAAATAGGTAATATGCCCAGAATAGCTTTCCGTTATTTTAAAATCTTTTGCAATTAAAACAACAAGGGGTTGGCAATAATAAATATTAGCAACGATTATGCCTGTGCAAAAGGCCATCAATAAAATGTCTGCTTTTTTTAACATTGAAAATTTGCGAAAATGCCTTGATTATTAGGAGAGGCAAGTTAGTAAATCAATTATTAAACTATTGTAAAGAAAAGTCTTTCCTCTTTTTTTATTATAAAAAAAACGGGCATAGCCCGCTTATCGTTTTATAATGGGATATTGCCATGTTTCTTTCTAGGGGTGTTCACTACTTTGTTTTCTAGCATTTTGAAAGCCTTTATTAATTTAGATCGGGTTTGTGCAGGTTCAATCACCTCATCAACAAATCCGCGTTCTGCGGCACGGTAAGGGTTTGCAAATATATCAGAGTATAACTTTTCTTTTTCTAGCCATTTTTCTTCAGGGTTAGCTGCAGAAGAAATTTCTTTTTTAAAAATAATTTCAGCAGCACCTTTTGCGCCCATTACTGCAATTTCGGCACTTGGCCACGCATAGTTCATATCGGCACCAATATGTTTAGAATTCATAACATCATATGCCCCTCCATATGCTTTACGTGTAATGACAGTAATACGCGGTACAGTAGCCTCACTAAATGCATAAAGTAATTTTGCGCCATTATTAATAATGCCATTCCATTCCTGATCTGTGCCGGGTAAAAATCCAGGTACATCTTCTAATACCAATAACGGAATATTAAAGCAGTCGCAAAAGCGTACAAAACGGGCCGCTTTGGTAGAAGAGTTGCTATCAAGTACACCAGCTAAATATGCAGGCTGATTGGCTACAATGCCAATGCTCCTGCCAGCAAGGCGGGCAAAACCAACAACAATGTTTTCGGCAAAAGCCGCATGGACTTCTAAAAAGCTGTCTGTATCTGTTATTGTGGTAATAATTTCGCGGATATCGTAGGGCTGTGATGCGTTTTCTGGCATAAAAGTATTTAGGCCTTCACGATTTTCATCCTCGGGTTCATATGGCAGCATACCAGGTATTTCTTCGCAGTTTTGAGGCATATAACTCAGCAACTTTTTAAGGTGGTTTATTGCATCTATTTCATTTGAACAGGCAAAATGTGTTACACCTGATTTTGTAGCATGTGTATTTGCACCGCCCAGTTCTTCAGAAGTAACCTCTTCATGTGTAACTGTTTTAACTACATTTGGGCCGGTTACAAACATATAAGAAGTCTGTTCAACCATCAAAATAAAATCGGTTATGGCAGGGGAGTAAACCGCACCTCCCGCACAAGGACCCATAATAGCCGAAAGTTGAGGTATTACACCTGAAGCCTGAACATTTTTATAAAAAATATCAGCATAGCCCCCTAAAGAAACAACGCCTTCTTGAATTCTTGCGCCACCGCTATCATTTAAACCAATGATTGGCGCACCATTTTTCATGGCCATTTCCATCAGTTTACAGATTTTCTCTGCATGTGTTTCTGAAAGTGAGCCGCCAAAAACTGTAAAATCCTGAGAAAATACATAGGTTAAGCGGTTGTTGATA
>Ga0116227_10014236_pt1 | contig 12185 bp, 5 predicted proteins | sample S1TSphgellanicum_FD_89693 | JGI IMG/M metagenome (GOLD analysis project Ga0116227, IMG submission 89693) | Host-associated microbial communities from peat moss isolated from Minnesota, USA - S1T2_Fb - Sphagnum magellanicum MG | ecosystem: Host-associated > Plants > Peat moss > Unclassified... | reverse complement strand
TTTTTGCAACAACGAAAACATACTCCACGCGCGGCTTCACTCATCGAAATCATAGCTGCAAAAACAACAACCAGAAAAGGACAAATCATTTGCTTCGATAGCCAAGTGCAGGCCTGATTTTGGTAATGCCCTCCCACCAAGATTGTAACATAGATCTGCTTTCAAATCAGATTTTCAAATATCTGAATTGAATAACAATTATAAGACCTGAGTTTGAAAACCCTAAATAGAAATATGAATCGAACAAGAACTGCAGCTATTTGTGCTTAGGAAATTCAACATTGAAACATTTCATTCCAACGGCACTGGCCAAGATCAGCAACAACACTAATGATGGTCTCAGAGTTGAAACCATGAACACACCCATCTCTCCTCCCACTTCTGCAGTAACTTGGAGTGACATGACTGCAATGGTGGGTACAACAAATCAAGCTTCCTCCTTGACAGCAAAAACAAGAAGAAAAAATCTTATACCTCCACTCAACATGTTTTCTTGGTGCAGAAACCTTCTCAAGAAGCTTCTTTCAGGAAGATTTGAAATTCAGAAATCTACAGCAAAATTGGAAACATAGACAGAAACAACGGAGGATTGAAGCAAAATTTTCTAACAGTCCAGTGCTTTTCAGCCATGATTTTGTTCCAGAAATCGATTTCCTTTGCAGTCATACACAGAACAGGTTGCAATTCTTGGTCTTGCGCATGCAAATCTGAAGGAAGGAAAGATTTCATTCCCATTCACTTTTGGGGGACTTCACAGTGTCCGAAGGACACGAGTACCACTAGTATTTACATACTTAAGCTACATACTTATTTACCTACCTATGTTTGTGTATTGATTTACATAGGTAAAAGAGTAGGACTAATTACTTACTTACCTAGGTGGGCAAGTAGGAAGGAAAGTAAAAAGATAAATACGAAGGTAAAAATGTAGGTGAACTAAAGAATAATCATGCAATTTTTTTTTTAAATTATGTTTTGTTTGAAAGGTTAAGCTTTTTTTAGCTCGTCCCAAATTTACACATGTATTTTATTGTTGAGTACACATGGAAAAAAAAAACACATTTATATAGTTTATGAGATGAAAATTTTAAAAAAAACTTATAGGTTAAATCTTTTGGTTGCACATTAGTTAAAAATTGGGTTGGAACAAGAAAAAGTTTTTTCCACATTCATTTTGTTTATTTTAATTTTGTAAAATTTACAATTAAATAAGTAATTATTTGATAATTATATATGTGAATTAATTATCTGAAATATTCATTTGAATTAATCAGTCTAATTCAAATAATCAGTTAGTTAGTTATCAAATAATTAATGATCTAAATTTAAATAAAATTTAGATAATTAATCATATGGATTAACCATTTGGATTATTTTATAATTAATTATTTGAATGAATTATTTGAGTTAGTTACCTGAATTAATTATGTTAATTCAGATAATTAGCAAATTAGTGAATTTAGATAATTAATTATTTGACTTCAGATAACTAATTATTTTAATTAAATTTATTATTCAGAATAATACTTAATTATTTTTCTAATTAACTGGTTCATAATAATTAAGTTAATTAATTATTGAATAAAATAATTATTAAATATTAAAAACTAACATTTGGTTATAATACATAATTATCAAATAATTAGTTATCTGAATTTTTGAATTGATGATTAGTTATTTGAACTTAATAGTTTTATGACTTAGTTTAGTTTATAAAAATAATTAGTTATTTTTATTATTTAAATATATTAACAAACTAATTGTTTGAATTATATTCATTAATTCATATTAAATATTAAATGTTAAATATGAATTTTAAAGATTATTAACTTATTAATAGTTGAACAATAATCATGAAATAATGAAAAATTAATATTTCTATAATGGCAACATAATGGCAACATAGTGCCACAACTAACTATTAATGGGAACCATAACCAACAATTAGTTTTTGGTGTCATATCTAATGGGTGGTGAAAATGCATACATGTGACATTATCATATGTGTTAATGTCGTACACTAATTACAACATAATTGTTGATAGGGTGCTACATTTACATTAATTGTAATGTGGTAATTGTCACATTATATTAAAGTGCAACTTGTTAAAATGTCAAACATGATTAACTACATATGTATTATGATATGTACATTACACTATATAGGTGTCCCATTTGCAACTAAGTTGCAACTATAGGATAACTTTTTGATTTTTTGACATGACATTTTATTTATTAATTGTTCATATTTCCATGTTCTAATTGTAATGTAGTTGTTTTGGAGCTCTAGTTGTAAGGCAAAGTGGTTCCAATGAACATGATTTTTCACAATGCTAGGCAAGGAAAATAAATGAGATATTTATTAGAAAAGAAGTGAAGCAGTTAGGCTTGGAAATGAGGTAATTGCTTTTGGAATTGTCTAGGGACAACAATACAAAGTATTATACAAAATCTTTCATATATGAATTCTTCAAAAAAAATTATCATTAAAATTTTAAAATTATCCAAAACTTGATTAAAGTCTTGTGATGTGCCAATCAAAGATGCCCATCACAAAAGGAAAAAAATTGAACTTTGGGGGGTCCCCATAATTAATTAATATGAATCACAATATTTTCATTACCATGAAAAGATGAACAATATAAAATGAAAGATTATGTAAATGTCACCACTTAAGCCAATCATTAAAGTTAACCAATAAAAAATAGTCATTTCTTTTATTGGCATTTTCAAAAGGCATTAATGTTTTTTTTTTCATTTTTTTAATGTGGCACATGTGGCAATCATCTTGCAAGTGGTTTAGCATTAGTGGCAATGATCCCATAAAAGATTTAACTTTAATGGTGAAATTTTTAAAGGATTGTTAAAATAGAAAAAAATAAACAAAAAAACTACATTACACAATAAAAAATCTAGCAAAAATTCCTTTGGCATTAGATGTAATTTGGCACTTTAAACCTCATCCAATAACAATGTCTAACGATTTGGAGTTATAAACTCATATTATGGTGGTTGGGCCTCCCCAACTAAGGGTGAAAATTTGCCCAAAAAAAACTAGTAAAAGGCATATTATCTTTGTTACATGTATAAACCCAAAGTGTTAGTTTCAAACTATTTAACTATTATGTTTCATCCAAAATATAATGCAAAAATCATTTTACTATTGTGGATGGAGATCTCCACCATTTTCAATAAATACCCCTCCAATGGTAACATTAGGGGTTATGCCCATTTTGCATGTTCAACCACCCCCATTGTTACATCAATAAGACATAAATATTTGTGGGGTTGGGGTTGGGGCAAAGAAGAAATGTCTCTATAACTTTCAATACACATCAAGATATCATGATGAAATTCAACATTGTCAAAGCTTTTTCTTGGCATTTTCTAGTACATCAATGATCATAAAGACTAGGATCCATGGCAACAACAAAAACATCTATGACATTGGCAAGCAAGATGGAGGGAAAGAATTTTGTCCCCAAGGAATGTGAAATTTGTTGTAAGAAGTGGTCATAAGAAATGGTTAGAATTACAACATGTTTTGGGAGAAAATTTGTGAACAATAATTAAAAACCATCCGATTTGTGGTGCATACAAGCTAACAAGGTCTTTGGTAAGAAAATGGGAAATAATCAAGCATGATACTTTCAAAATTCATAAAGAACTTTGGAGCTATTGAAGCTCTCCAAGAATTAAGTGCAAACCACAAGAACATCATTAAGAAGGCCTTAAAGTTTTATTAGTTAAAACATTCAAAACCACATAACTTTATCTTCATTCATTATTAGTTGGTTTTAAGAGACATTCTATGTTGAGCAAATGTGCACATGAATTAAGCTATAAAAACCATGCATCTAAAGTGGAAGGGTTGCACTTCACTTGTGTTAAAGGTTGATGCAAGTAGGGTCAAAATAGTCGAAATGTTGACCATTTTCATTTTTGCAACAAAGTGAACACAAGGTGTTAGAGCTACCAAACATAGTTTGCATTTGGCAAAAAACAAAAATTATGTGATGAGAACACACACTCGAACCATGATGAACATGGGCAATAACAACACCAAAGAAGATGAACATATTCAAAAAGTAGATCATGTTGGTGTTATTCACAATGCTAGTAGACATGTTAAAAAATGGAGACTAATAATACTTTAGCTTGCAAAGGGTAGAAGAGCTACACAAGTTTAAAATGCAACTATACTAATTAGTGCTAACATCAATTATAGCTCCATTGAACATTACAACAATAGTTCCATTGCAACCAAATACCTTGTAGTTACTCACACAAATGATGAAATAAAACATAATTTCATTTAAAATAACAATGTAAACAAAGAAAATGCCATAGACAATTCATGAAAAGGCGTCAAATGAAACAAAAACTTGAAAAACCTTCAGAATTGGGAATTTATAAAGCAATGTTCATCTTTATTGAATACATAATTGGAAAAACGCCTTTCCAATGCCATATATGTCTACTCTCTCTGCATCACATGCGAACTTATTTTCATCATGATCATTCATGTCCATGTGCAAATGTGCTAACACCTTTCAATGCTGAGTATCCATCTTTGACCATGCCAATATAACCATGAGAAACCACAAACAACAACCATGAAGAAAAAACACAAGAAAATACAAGTTCCTCACCTATTAAAAAATGTGTGCAAATGAAAGTCTAGAGGGAAATGTTGTAGGCAAGGTGCAAAGAGATGCACAATAAAAAGTTCAATGAGAAAGTTGCAAGCAAAGTGCAATGCATGTCGTGTAAATTTGGAAAGAAAGCATATTCGGAGTGAAAGGCAAATCAAGAGAAATGATGTACTTGGTTTGTGCACTTAATCGGGGAGGTGATGCAAATTGAAGGTAGCTAAACATAGATGCTTTTCACAATGGCTTGCATTGTACATATGCAATGTCATTAGTTGTATAGATGTTGGAGATATTATTAGGATCCAATTGTACAATGGTTTAGTCAAAAAAATTATGTTGCCAAAATGGTAGTGGTCCAAAGCAAGATTTAGCCAAAGTGGTGATTATCCATTAAAAAATAGCCAAATTTGGCTGTAAATGATATATGAAAATAAAACAAACTTAAACATCCTTCTATATTTGGCTACCTACTTGAACCATCAAAGGAAATCTGGCTTTTCTTCTTTAAAAAATTGGAATTTTGGCAATTCAAAAATAAATAAAAATCCTCAATTTTAGCATTTTATATTTCTCTTTTTGGCAAAATTTCACACTACACCAAAAATCCCTAAAATCCAAAAGAAAATTTAAAAACCAGAATTTAAATAAATTAAAATTAAAATACCAAAGCAAGTAAAAAAATAGTTTGGGTTTTTGGAACCAATTTTTTTAATGAACCATAAACAATGCCATAAGTGACGTGAGAGATGATGGGGGAATCAAATATCATTGTTGACAGTTTTAGACTTTGTTGTGTTGATGACAAAAATAAACTTTTTTCAACCATTTGATGACAAAAATAAAAACCCGCATATGCATTCACAATAATCTTAGCAATGTTGTGTTGATGATTTTATCTAACTACTTCAATTCAATTGCACATTGCCTTTTTTTTGGTTGTATTGTTACTATTGATTGTTAATTTGAAGTAGTTTTTCTCAAATTTGGAATAGTAGCAAACCACAATCAGAAGAGAGAAGAGGTGGGATATTTTTGCATTACATTGTGCATCACATGCTCATTGAGTAGGTACTTGCAGAATCCAGGTATTAACAACAACATTAAAGATCTTTTTATTTCAACATTACACACAATTTATCCTATTAGTAAAAAAAGTTCATTATTTGCAAATAATCATGAACTTATCTTATTGAAATGAAACCCAATACCTAACAAGGCTTCAGATAACTATGCTCAAAATTCAGTGTTTTATTCTGATGTACTACTACTAGGAGCCATGCATGAACTTCTAAGTCACATGTGAAACCATTGGAAATCTCTTTTTGTTGTTAAACTTTGGCAAGACTGCAGGTTCCAAAATATATCCAGAAAATTCCAATTGTCCAATACCTAGTTCCACTTCAATTGGTTTCCAGCAATTTCCAGCAATCTCCAAACACAATGTTAAGAACCCGTAGATTCTTTCTAGTGGTTGCAGAGGGCAGCTTATCCTGAGTAAAATATCTGCATCAAAAGAGCATGGCACTTTATGGGCACCTTGCCCATAAGGTGTTCTTTACATTTCTCAATGTCAAAACCTTCATAATCAGATACATTGTCCTTTCCTCTCAAATGAATCACTGCCCCATAAAGTTCTACGGGTTCTTTACACAATCTTGAACAGGGCTGTTGTTTGGGAATTTGAATCCTATGTGAGGCTTCTTGTCTCAGGTGTGGGGCTCTCATTCCCAAAACAGACTGAGTTGTTAGTGCTTATCCTAAACATTAGTGACAACTTATTCCTGAATCCCATTTGCAAGTTTAGTTTCAGATTTTTCATACCTGGATTTAGAAAACAGAGGAAAAATAAGAGTCTTGCCATAAAGAGCAGTAATAGATCAGAGGAATAAACAAATTATTACCTGCAAGCATCAACTTATTGCATATGTTCTTTCTGTTAGCAACTGCCTGGCGAGGTCCTTCTGCCAACATCAGGCTTCCCAAATGGAACACTCTTTGCAATACTGGACTCTCCATCTACTCTAGAGTATGACACGAGCTGTTTCATTATCTTACAAAGTAAAAACATTTGAACCCACAGGATACAGAACTGAATGTTACCTCAGGACTGCCAACAACTTTTCATCCTTCAAGACATGGTACCAAAAGTCTCACCAAATGGTCTTACCATTTCAGGAACCTAGACTGCAAAACTCAGACCTTTACTCAAGTAGGATGAAGCAGAAGAGCCCACTTGATAGTTGCCTTCATGTGATCTCCAACATTGGAGCAAGATACATAAAAGCACTGGAGTACATTCCCTGGCTAGCATGTTCGGCATGCCTCTACACTCAAGTTTAACTTTAGGAAGGGTCTGGTAGAACTTTGAGATCTGTAGACAGGACTCCAGGGAATGGGGACAAGATGGACCGGTGCTATCCACAACTGTAGCACCTGCACAAGAGCACAAGAACCTAACTCAGTTTCTTCAATTAGTGCTTGCCACTGACAGAATGATCTAGACATCAAAGAGAATGACTACTGTTTAACTTCCTCAATCGTAGAACCAATTAACAAAAAAAGAACTCTAGCACATCAAAACCCCATGTGATCCGCTGCTTCCAGCTGCAGATCTTTAGGATGACATGACAAAAAATGCTGCCAACAGAGAATAGACTCAATGATGTTAGATAGGGAAGCTAAAAACATTTGGCAGTTACATGTGAGCACATACAATAAACAAAGACTACCAGAATGTACAGCTGTAGAGACTCACCTTATCCATGTTGTCAGGCGCTCAAAACTGTTACAGAATCACAAACATCCAGCAGTTGTGTCTAGTGTCACAACTAAGAGACGAACTGGCTGGAAGTGCCTAAAAAGCACCACCACCTTTCTAACTATAAATTGATTTACAGTTGTAAGGGACAATGGATAAAGACCTACAGACACAAGCAAGGTTGCCAGCATTTCACCCGAGTGCTTAAAAAAGACAGCACCGGATTCCAGCATGGCAGAAATGGATGTGACCTGTGATTTGATATGGACGAGAGCAATAAAATGCTACACCAAAACCTATACAGTCATTGATAAGCTGATAAAGTGGCTACCATGGCAGTTAGTTTCTGACTCTAGCAATTTAAGACCAACAAACTTTTCTATTGGTTCTCCCATACTGATGCCTGTTTTACATCTTAATTGCACAAACCTAAAACCTATGTTCAAAGTTCACTGGTGAAGGTATTCTGAAAACTAACCCTCCAGCTCATGGACATCTCATGGCTAAATCTTGATGATGGCAATGCAACATCAGCACACTTCCAGTCATTAAGCTGCTTGACGTGATGTCCCAACAGAATGCATCCTGCTGATGGCACTGAAACTTCAGCACACTTCCTGCTGTTAACCTGGGTTGACTCTTATTCTGATAGGTTGCCATCTGATGTGGATAGCTGCTACCCTATGGTGCCTAAGAATCCCATAGACCATCTTTAATCTCACCTGTAGACAGGTGTCCTTGTGTGTAGGTCTGATCAAAAATTTGAAACCCTATCATCCCTCCAAACTGCTACAGTCTTTCCAAAACTGAAGAGACTGTGAGTGCTGTTTGGTCCATTCACAGCACTCATTATCTACAAGGCCAGCAGGTGACAAGCCCACATTAAACCCAAGCTTTCACTATGTCAATGCAAATCATGTCATTGAGACGTTTCTGGACTGGAAGAGTTGTCTTTGGCCACCTTAAGAGAACCAAAAGAATGAAACCGAGTAGAAAGTACATTGCTTTGGATCTAACAATATGTCATCTTGGGTCATGGGCCAAGAACCACTGCTCTGGATCAAGTTCTGATGTTCACACCCACCAAAAAGGCATCTTTTGTGTCTGGGTCCTCTTTGATGACTGCAACATCCTTCACCTGCAGTGAAGGAAAGAAAGAGGCAAATCCATGTTACCTTGATCACAACACAAACTCTTCCCCAATATGAGCAGAAATCTACCCTGCATGTGTCAACTTCTCATCTTCCACACTTCTGTAAGCAGGAGGAGAATAACCCCCCTGGACATGGGCTCCTAACCATCTAGGTGCTCCATCCCATGTCTTAACCCTGACAAAGTATCAAAGGTACACTCAAAACTGTCTTCTGACACCAATTCATCTTGAGATCTACATTTAATATGACATACTAGGAGATGAAAGAGTGTCAAATATGCTTGTAGAGAGAATGGATCAAGTTGCAGACCTTTTCTAACAAAGCCTCCAGATTCTCCACACCAAACATGCTGAGGTCAATGTCATGGGTATAGCGCAGCTTGTAAAGCATCAAAAAATTTGAAAGCTTAATGCGCCATGTCCAGCTCACCAAGAGCTGTTGAAGCTCATCCCTGAAAGTGGCCAACTTCCCATCATCCATAGGGTCCTCCACTTTTTCAACCTGCATTTTCAAAGGTAAAACCCAGTTGTCAAACAAGCTGAAGTAGTCTGGCATATGTGCTCTGAAACTTCTCCAGAGGGATTTGACTATTAAATAAGTCTGACACAAGCCACAAATACGTATACTCAAACGATGAATAAAAAAATTGAATCAGAACCTACAACTTGCACACATGGATGCTCATGATAAAGCACTGACACCTAAGACAAGTAACATTAAAGCAGTTTGAAGGTCTACCCTTTTTATAACAGACATACCTCAGCAACTTCATCGCCATTCTCCATAAGAGGGTCACTGCTATTTTCTTTCTCATCACCTGAACCAGAATCCCAATCAACACCAAGCAAAGCTGGACCTCCTGCATAATCTATGTCTGTGTCCAGCAAAAAGTGCTTGCTTAGACCTTCCTCTGTAGTACCCTTCTCTGCTTTACTTGCATCCTTCTCCACCTCCTTCACTGCTGAACCCTGCCCTTCAGGCTCTGAGTCCTCACTCACATCCCTGTTACATTCAGAGGGAAGTCATCAAAGATACAAGGGTTACAGCAAAGCAACTTACAATCCAATCCCACAATACTTCTGCCCCAGAGCAAATGCTCATGAATATTGGAAGAATCCATACTTCAAAAGCCAATCCAGAATAAAATAGATTCATACTTTTCTTTTTCGCCTTTTGGAACAGATCCACGATTCAAGCCAGTACTGTACTTCTGAGAAGAATGTGACGAAGGCTTTGTCAAATGCAGAATCTTCTGTCCACCTTCACCCTTGATACAAAGAGAATCTTTCATTTTCTCAATCAGATTGACAAGTTTGGAGGAATTATACTCTGCTAGGTACAGAGGTCGTCCAAATTGTTTGTTATATTCAGCAGGGACACGCACAAGAGCCATCTTCCCTCCATTTAGACTAAGGAGCTTCACAAACTGTCGCTTGAGTCCTGAAAGATCACCGGGCTGTACCCAGGTTGTTTGGAAAGAATTTCCTGGGCTAGTAGGGTTTGCTGCATCACCCAGAGTTCCTGCTTCCCCAGTCTGCACAGGGAGATTCCCAATTTGACCAGCAGGTTCCGGATTGGGAAACATAGGCCTACTAAAGACCTTTGTAGATGGAGGGGCTGAGACTGGAGTACGATTTACATGTTGACTCGCCTGAACTAATCTGGGGTCCTGGGACTGAACATGAGATGGGCCAAACTGTTGTGTGAAGTTATCTGCCTGCCCTGAAGAATAAGAAACTCCTGGATCTACAGGGTAAACATTCAATGGTGGCTGCCAAGTGAAGATTTCCTCCCCAAAGGAAAGATCATCATTTTGTGGGTCATTGTCATTGGCAACCCACCGCCCTGGCCCCATCTCAAGGTAGGCATTCTGCAACCCACTCATGGAATTCAGATCTTCATATTTAGACACATTTGTAGCTCTATGTTGTCCATACTTCTGTGCATGAACAAGACCTCCTCGGCAAAGACTAGGCCAATCCCATACATAGTTACCAGCTGCGCGCAGTGCTGAGGAAACCCCAACCCCATCAGGCACAACCAGCACAACCATGTATCCGCGCTGGCCAAGCTTATGCAGAGCAGGAGCAAAATCTACATCTCCAGTGATGAGAAAAATAGTTGATGGAGGGCGGTTGTCTAGTGCAAAGAGAAACATGTCGACAAGTATCGCCTTGTCTGCAGCATTCTTCTTGCCATTGGGAACATCAATCAAATTTACTCCTGTTCGTTGACATCCTTCCCGGACTTTGCGGGGAAAATGATTAAAGTCTCCATAAGCAGAAAACATGGTAACAACTCCAATTTGAGGATGATCTCGTAGCGCATAACGTATGTTGCCTGCAACATCCTCAGCATTCACTTCTCCTGGAACTGGACAATTTTCAATGTCCCAAAGAATAGCAACGTTTCCATTTCCTCCTGTAGACGATGTGCGCAGCTGTTGTGGCTGCCCTGAACTTCCTCGGGGCTGTTGTTGCTGGACCCTGGAATTGGATGCTGAATCCAAAGAAGAAGTTCCTCCCCTAGGGACCGAAGTTCTCATAGGTGAGGTTCGTGAGGCCATTGCTTTCTGTTGACTTACTTGCTCCTAGTAAAGAAAAAAAAAACGATCTTCTCTTCTGTTCCAAAACAAAATCCCCCCACTACAGAATTTCAGCGTTGCACAAAAGACATGTATGACCAAAACTGGAGGTAAGAGACAGAAACTGTTTCTGCCACACACCAAAAATAAATAAATAAAAATCCTACCGAGATTGAGAAACAGCAACAAATGCCAAAAGAGCTCATCGAAGTTCCCCTATGGTATGAAGAGAGCTTCAATTACATAAAACTCTAGCTCTTCCCCCCCCCAAAAAAAAAGCACGCATACATTTCAGCTTTACCTCCAGCGAAGTACCGACCAGAAGAGTAACTGAAGAGTACAGAAGCTCTACAGCAGCAAAAATCCTCCTCCTCTGCCTTCACCTCCTCCTCTTTCTTCTTCTTCAGCTGCTGCTGCTTCTCCTCCTTCCACTGCACAGAGAAAGAAACCCTAAAGCCCTATCAATGACTCCATTTGGAGACACAAAATTCCACTCTGGGGTCTCATCAAAAAAGACGCAAAAAGAAACCTTTGAGAGAAAGGAAGGGGAAGAAGCTCCAGTAGAAAGCCAAGGAAAAAATAATAATAATAACCTTCAATCCCACAGCAAAGGAAAGATCCGCAGCAACTGTTTGTTTGTCGCCACTGCTGCCGCTGCACAAGAGCCATCGCTCGAGCGCTCGCGCGCTCAGTCTGCTTCGTCTCCGGTCCGCCACTGCTCCTCCGTCTTGCTTGGACCCAACCTCGACCTACGACTACGTGCACGCCATTGAGCCGTCCGATCGGTCGCATCCATTACATCGTACAGTTGACGACGACGGGATGATGCGATCCGTATTATATAAAACGTATCGTATAATGTATATACACATCGTATTTTACGGGGCACTGGCCGTCTACGGTTCTTAGAGGGCCGGGGGGGGGGGGGGAATAACCCTGGTTCTCAAAAAATCTAAACCATGGGTTAGCTCTTAACCCCGTCCTTGGGAGATTTTCTTTTTTGGGAACCTTTTTTTATCTTTGTTTAGAACAAT
>Ga0116227_10014235_pt1 | contig 12186 bp, 9 predicted proteins | sample S1TSphgellanicum_FD_89693 | JGI IMG/M metagenome (GOLD analysis project Ga0116227, IMG submission 89693) | Host-associated microbial communities from peat moss isolated from Minnesota, USA - S1T2_Fb - Sphagnum magellanicum MG | ecosystem: Host-associated > Plants > Peat moss > Unclassified... | reverse complement strand
TAGGTTCCGTACCCGGAAAATAACCAATTAGGGTAGAAACAAAATTTGAATACAGGCTTGCCCACATAGTGGTCAAAGGTCTTGCTCAATTTAAGACAAGGCGACTGTTGGAATGGACTTGGCGTATTATAGTTCACGTTAACGGGAGGAGTGCCCCCGCGATTGAGCTGTCCAGATACCGATGACGATATATTGATGATATCACATGACGTATTATTTACCCAACCGGCAAATCGAGTATGCCTTTGTTGGTAAACTTCGACGCCCCAAGACGAATAGATGATGTAATTGTGGTTCCAAGCTTGCTGACGTAGACGAGTTTGTCTGCCATTCCTTTTAGGAAAGTCATTGCCATTGTCATCCTTATATGTGTCCCAAGTATGCGTAAAATTTCCGCCGCAAGGTGCAACATCATGGTAAGGACTTCTGGAGACCAATGGATTCTGCCAGTCTTCATTGATGGCGATGGAAACATTCGTGCTCGAAACAGAATAAAGCGTATCATCGCCGACATGGTAAATAATCGTATCGACCTGCAGTATCCCTTTTGAATTGAGGATGGAAGCGAAACGAAGATCAGATATTTGAATCAAGGCACCGCTATTAAACAGAGAGTCACTTGATGCATCGCCTGTTTCATTGTCCGCAGCGTCGTCTAGCTGGTCATAATATCCAGCGAGGCTGGTAAAGCCACTTATTCCGTTATACCAGGTAGCTAAGTCTGAATCATCCGTGGCGAACAGTGTCGTAACTGTATTGTCCATGGCTTCAAAACTGGAAAAATTTAACCAGCCATTGGTAACTTCAAAGTCACTTTCTCTGGCAAGAGAATGCTGTTGCTTTACTTGTTTAATCGGCGTTGCCTGCTTATTGCAAGACATAACGAGGGTAAGTCCTATCAGCCCGGCTGATAGCGATAATAGTTTTTTCATTTTGATTTTTTTAGATAGATACACCTACTCTTTTGGAGGTTTTCGGTATTTTCCTCGTAACTGGCCAGATACTTTACAATAATACTATTAAAAACTATTATAATAAAAATATCGTGATGTTATTTTAAAAACATTTTTTTGTTTAGCGAATATATAGATGTGGTAATCAACTCTTAAGCAAGACGAATATCCACGTCAAATAGAAAGAGGTATCCCAATCCGATGTTGAGAAATAAAAAAGCCAGCCTGAGAACAGGCCAGCCCCTATAAACCGTCTTACCGAAGAGCGATGGGATGCAGCCCTTCTTAGCGGGTGAGTTAAAGAATACTTAGCCGCTGAATATTTTTATTGCCTTTATCGTCCATCAACTCCGCCACGTACACACCGGCACGAAGTAACAGCGGTAAAGATACTGCGCCATTCTCAAATTTTAGAATTTGGTGGAGCACCACCCTGCCGCTGAGATCATAGATAGTAAGCGTTGCAGCGCGTTTATCATTCGGTGCCTCGATTGTGAGTTTTTGGGATGCTGGATTTGGATAGATGGAGTATTTGCCCTGATTGCCGATACTCAACACATTTTCAGGCGCAATGACAATGTAAGCGGTGTCATACGTTACATAATTCTGACTACACAATAAGCTCACGTGGTGGAGGTGCCAACAGTTCTATTGCACAAGCAGGCGTTGAAGGCGTTCGGCTTACATTCCCGATCGACAACACAGATGTCGCAAAATTGAAAAGAGTTACTATAAAAAAGATAAGGCTCTATAGTTCGAAAGGGTATTTGGAACGTGCCCTACAAGATATGAGAGCAAAGGATTTTATAAAGCAACTCAATTCATTGGAGTAGAATGTTCGGAATTATTCAGCGTGAAAGTTGTTTGTCAGGCGACACAACAGGTAAAAGCATTGCAAGTGTAATTATTACGATTTCAATACCAACCATTATCCATAAATATCACTAACCCTTTGCCTACATATCCACAAAACCCACGCACAAAACGCTTACAACCCTGTCTCTTCTGCACTTATACCACTCACAAATATGTGCCTATCTTTATTTGGAAACACTACCACTCCTATAGTAACTTGCTTTCATTTTCATCACCTTATAAACCACTTTATCAACACATGAAAAACACACCAATTCTCTGCAAAAAACCAGCGATGCAAAATTTCCGGCACAAGTAAAAACCGGTAATTACCGGTAACAATAAAAAATGAGGAACTAAGCGAATGTCAGCCACCACAGCTGGTTTTGACATGTGCACCCTTCAGAAATGACTAATCTTATTTATTATCGGTAAACCGGAAATTGCCAATTACAATTTAAAATGCGGATTGTAAATAACCCCGAACACATTACCCATAGGGTCCGTCACAGCGGCTACTACTATGCCGTCGCCAACATCCTGGGGTTCGTTCAGCGGTTGCGCTCCGGAAGTTAAGAGGTTGGAGTATGCTTCAGCTACGTTCTCAACACCCCAATAGGTCACGGGTGAGCGTTGTTCGGTATCGTTTTCTTCAAATGGCATCAGCCCCAGTTCGTAGCCAGCCACATTGTAACCTACATAAAATGGTTCGTCAAAATATGGAGCAATACCAAGTACAGCGGTATAGTATTCTTTTGCTTTTTGCAGGTCGCTAACATAGAAGCCAATAGTTCGAAGTCCTAAGAATTTTGTGGTCATGTGAGTAGCGATCTATTGTTTTGTGAAAACGTTCCAGGTAGCAACACCGCCGGCAGTATCACGCAATATCAATCTGGTAGATGTAAGTGAATCTATATGGTAATACACTATGGTGTTGTTCTTAGTACTGGTATCCTGTATGGCGAGGTACTGGTTGTTCGCGCTCATCAACCAGTAAAATGGAATAGGATATGCACCAAAGTTGGCGCCTATATCATCGCCGGTGCCGTCTGAGTTAAAAAGCTTGTACTCGTTAAGGGAGTCTACATTGCCACGTTCGCTGGGGTCGAGTATGCCGTTACCGTTCTTATCGTAGCCCACCTGTTCAGACTTCCACCTTGCTTCCAGCATCGACTGGGCGCTTGGTTCAGACTTTTTGCAGGAAACAGGTACACACAAAACTGCCGTAGCAAGTACGGCAGATAAAAAGTTTCTCATGTTAAGAGGTATTTGTACTCAAAGATCAGCTAACTTCTTCAACATTCCCAACCGGAATATTGTTGAGCGCTATATAGCCTGCTTTAATAGCATATACCACTATGGATGCCCTGTTGTATACCTTGAATTTTTGGAAAAGGATGTCACGGTAGCCATCTACGGTACGCACGTTCACCTTCATTTTTTCGGCTATCTGGTGGTAGTTAAGATCGGTGCAACAATAACCAAGGAACTCCACCTGGCGGGCAGTGATACCCAGCAGTGATATTTCTCTTTTCTTTACCTGGTTCAGTGTCTCTTCTGTAAAGATATCAGTGAAGTGGTAGCCTTTGTAGTCAATATCCCTAACGGCATTGATAAGGTCTGCAGGCGATGCAGTGTACAACAGGTATCCGTTGACACCGTTTGCCATCATGCGCAGTATGCTATGTTTGGTATTGAAAGGCGACAAGATGAGGATCTTCATCTTGGGGAATTCCTTTTTTATTTTCCTTACCAGCTCATAGCTGGTAAGCCGTTGCATACTTATGTCAATAATGCAAACATCCGGCAATCTATCGGCCGCTTCAAGATTGTAGAAATACTGTTTGGTATTGTCTGATTCAAAATCAATAACAATATCACCTGCCTGCTGCAGTAAAGCACAAAGGCCTTTACGCACTAGATTTCTGGTATCTGCAACAGCTACATGTATTGGATTACTCATAAGCTATAAAAGTAAATAAGAATTTAACAAAGTTATATTTTGATTCGCTATATTAATGTTTTCCTATTGTTAATGCGAAATACACGCATAATGTCATCTATAAAATGGAGGTGAGATTATCGATCTCAAATAAAAGAGGAACAAAATTGATAGGTGTTTTTCGGGTTGTTAAAAGGTTTTTCCCGACGTAGATCGTATCAATGGTTTATGGAGGAATGGTAAAGATTTAAAAATACTCAAGAAAAAGTTGTTTACAAGACTTTTTTCAAAAATATTTTGCAAAAGGCGCCCTACATATATGCGTAAGCCAAATTTTTTATGCCACTCAGCACTATATACGTATTCCATATCTACCCGGTTCTTTGTCTTAAAATATTTTGATATCACATCGAATGCAATGCTAGCCGTACGGAATGCAATGCTCATACCATTGCCACATAGTGGGGTTATCATACCGGCAGCATCGCCTAATAGTAATACATGATCGTACACCGTTTCTTTTCTGCGAAAACTGATCTGTGATATGTTGACCGGTGCATCGAACAAAAATTCTGCTTCCGAAAATATCTTTTCCAGGGCTGGGTTTTGCATCAGTATATTACGTTCCATCTGCTTTATATCATTGCCATTATTCTTTAGGTTATCAGCGGTGGTTAGGTAGCAGAGGCAGCACTTATTGCCTTCTATCTGCGATATGCCGCAGTAGCCACCTTCAAAGTTGTGCAATGCTATCATATCATTGGGCCATGGTATACGCACGTGGTACTTTATGCCTAAGTAGTTCCCCGTGCTTTTATGCTTTTCTTTTATGAACGGGCGGTGCCACTTTACATCTATGTTAGCACGCTTGCCCCAGGCGCCGCAGGCTATTGGTGCTGTATAGTGCACCCCTGCGGCTTGTATGGTAAAGCGGTCGTTAACATACTCTATGTCATCTACCCGGGTCTTTACTTTTAGCTGCACACCGCACTCCACAGCACGTTTAGCCAGCATTTCATCGAGCAGGTACCTGCTGATGCCAAAACCACCTTGCGGCAGTGTGGTGTGCAGCTCCCGCCCGTGTGTATCGGTAAGTAGCAGCCGATTGATGAACGGCAGGTCCATGTCAGTAAGGGGTAGTCCCAGGCGCAACAGGAATGGCCAGCTTTCCATGCTTACATACTCACCACAAACTTTGTGGCGTGGGTAATCATCTTTTTCAAATACTACGACAGCATAGTTTTGTTGTGCCAGCAATATAGATAGGGAGAGCCCTGCGAGGCCACCACCTATTATTGCTATATCGTAGTGATGATCAACGATCATTGCTTACAAATACCGGGTAACGGAATGCCCATTGATGGGAGATGTAATAAGTGGATATACCGGCACTATGCAAGATAGATCTCCATTCAGGGCGGGTAAAGGCCCGCTTTACAGACAATGGGGCATCGTTCTTTACATAGGCGGAACGCGAGTATAGAGCGGTCAATACTTTTATGGACCAGTAGGCTACAGGATGCCTGTGTATATCGTTAATAAAGAAGCCAAGGTTGCTGTTGTCTCTCATCCACACCAGTTGCGTTGCCAGCTGAGCATCGGTAAAGTGGTGGCAAAAAAGGGATGAGAATATAATGTCGGGTCGTATACCCTCCGGCCATTGGGTTTGTGCGTAGTCACAGCACATCCAGGTGGAGTCCACTCCATTGTCTTTTCGTGCCGCATACCTGGTGCAATCCTGCTTCAGGTCTATACCAATAAGGTGATAGCTGATGTGCCTTGCCTGCAATACATTACGAATGGCTGCCAGGTTATCGCCGCCGCCACAGCCTATTTCAGCTATCACTATAGGCCGGTCCCAGTCTTTGTATCTGTCTAAGAAATGAAGCAGGCCTTTTATGGTGACCGCATGGCCCCCCAATAGCGTATTTATGGTATCCAGCTCGGCAAGGTTGTTCAGCAGGTCTACATAAGGCAGGTGCTCTGCATCCAGCATCTCTGGGGTATGATCTCTTTTTTTCAGGCTCATACTATGGTCATTATCATGCTTTCCATAGTAAGACCCGGGCCAAATGCTGCCCCAAAAATATGGGCACCTTTATCAGTTTTATTTGCTTCCCAGATCTCGTTGAGAACGAACAATATTGTTGGGGACGACATATTGCCATAACGACGCAGTATATCATAAGAATACTTTGCATCTTCGTCGGTGAGTTGTAACCCCACCTGCAACCGTTCCAATATCCGCTTGCCGCCAGGGTGCAGGTCCCAGTACTTGATATCACCAGCTGCAAGGCCTGCTTTTTGCAAAGCCCTTTGTTTCAGCGGCACTATATCTATTTCAAATATACCCGGCACTTCGCCTGATAAGGTCATCACAAACCCGTTCTTTGATATACGCCAGGTCATATCGCTCTGGGAGTTCTTGACCACTTCGGCATAAAAACTATCCAGATGCAAGCCCGGTCCGGGGTGGTCATCTGCAGTAACTAAAACAGCAACACTACCATCGCCAAATAGTATGGGCGATATGATGGATTCGGGACTATACGTTTTTTGAAAATGGATGGTACATAGTTCTGTACAGACTACCAATACTTTGGCCTGCGGGTGTGCCAGCACTATGTCATTTGCCTGTTTGAGACCGTGTACCGCAGCATAGCACCCCATAAAATTAACGGTACTGCGGTCTACCGATGCCGGTAATTGCAGCGCATTCATAAGTGCAAGCTCCAGGCCAGGCGCGCTCATGCCGGTGCAGCTTACTGTAATGAGGTGAGTGATCTCGTTGGCAGCAGCTTTGCCCTCCAGGCATTTAGTGGCAGCCTCCAGCGATAAAGTACATGCATGTCGTTCAAACCAATCCATGCGTTGTTCTACACCGGGAAAAGGTTCCAGGTCTGCATTTTGTGGATAGAATTCCCATTCAGACATGTCTGCGGAATAGTCTTTTATTACAGAGTAGCGGGTGTCTATGCCACTTTTGTTATATAGAAATTTCAATGCCCTCTTCTCTTTATCATCGATACCGCCGTAGGCGATATTCATAAAGTTGAAAATGCCATTCTGGAAATGTTTGTAGGGTGGCACTGCGGTAGCTATGGATACTATTTTGGACATTCGATCTTTTCAATAGATTTTGTTACAAAAGTGTTCATAGTCAATTTATTAGCTGATCTGATGAACAAAATAATGGTCATAAAAGTCGTGCCTGCTATTCAAAGCAATAAATGTAACAACAAAAAGCTATTTGAAAAAAGGGAAAAGACCAGCCCGAAAAAGGGTCATTGATCTATTGATCTTGCTTTGGTCACTATTTCGCGTATTATTTCATCCAGGTACAGCGCGGTCTCTTTCACGCCGTCCATCACCTCTATATTCAGTTTATCATCAGCATCGTTAGTGTTTAATAGCTGTACCAACCCCAGTATTGTAGATACGGGACCACGCACCTTGTGCGACTGTATCCACGATATTTCCTTCAACTTCTGATTCTGGTCTTGTATCTGCATCATATGCTGGCGGGTCTTAGTTATATCTCTTGAGAAGCAGGAGATACCTACCACGTTGTTTTGCAGGTCGTGCATAGGGTTAAGGGTTATCTCGGAAAAGGATATACCAGCCGGTGTGTCCGTGGTCTCTACAATGGTAAAAGGTATGCCCTTGTAGCCGCGTTCGTATATAGCTTTCCAGTACTCCACGGTTTGCGCACCATACACCTCTTCCGATATCACATTGCCCATTTCTTCACGCGTCTTCTGGTATTGGCTGGTTATCCTGTCCCAGAATGCCTGGTTGGCCACCAATATGTTCAGGTCTTTGTCTACAGACCATATGAGGTCTGATGTGGTATTGATGATGGAAAGCAGATTTTGTTGGTCTGCAAAGGCCTTCATTTCCATTTCTTTACGGTGGGTGATGTCCTTAAAGAAAATGGTGAGGCCATTGTGGTTGGGGTAAGCATTTGTAGATATCCACTTGTTAATGTGAGGTGAGAATACCTCGAACGATACATTTTTTTGGTGCTGTGCTGCAAAATTGTAGTTATAGTATATCTCTGAGTCCTTTAGCAAAGGGAATAACTCCCACAAATTCTTACCCAGTAATTCCGCACGTGGCATAGCGTACAGATCTTCAAGCGCCTTGTTCACATAAGTAATGTTCCAGTTTTTGTCTACAGTGTAAAAACAATCGCTGATAGATGCCAGTATATCTTCGAGTTCTTTTGTTTTTTCTTTTATGACCACGTCGGAGGTCACCAGCCGGGTGATATCGATAGTGATACCTGCAAAAAGGTCTTTTTCATTGTCAGAGCCTTTTATTAAGGCCCCCTTTCCCTTAAAGTATTTCCAATCGCCGTCCTTGGCCTGGAAACGAAATTCGTACTCCTGTATCTTACCGCTTTTTTGCATTTGCTCAAAAGCGGCATGGTATTGTTCCCGGTCCTCGGGGTGCATACGTTCTATGAACAGGTCGAAATTGCCAAGCAGTTCCCGTTGTGTATATCCCAAAAGCAACTCACAGGCATTGTTGATATATACCAGCCTCAGGTCTTCTGTATCCCGCGACCATATTATCTCATTCATAGACGACAACATGTCTTCATACACATCCTTTGTGGTATTGCGCAGGTAGTATGGTATATGAGCAGCATTATAGTTTTTTCGGGCCAGTGTCTTATGCAAGACGTCCTTAAAACTACTGTTAAGGCTGCTGGTCAGCACATAGTCGTCGGCACCTGCGGTCATAGCTTTTATACCTTCTGCTTCATTAGCGGAGATAACAACTATAGGGGTTTTATGATTATTGGTCTGGGGATATTCTGCAGGGCCATCTTGTTGTGCCTGGTCTATGAACAGGATGATAAGGGATACATTGCCCATATCGATCGAGTTGATACGGTCTAGTTGACCGGTCACATTTATATCACAGGAAGGATAAATCTCTGTCAATAGAGATGCGATCACGCTGCACCTTTGTGCATCATAACCTATTATTAAAAAATGTTCCATCTCTTGTCCAATACTTTGTGACCAATTATTGCTTTAAAAAAAATAAAATATTATTTTTTAAAAGCAACTCAAAGATATATAATAAATTTTTGTTTAAATGTCAAGTGTTTTCCGAGAAAACCTATAGCTGATCTGACCATCGGTCAAGTACAGGTATAAAACGTTGAAGGTCAGCAGGATCGATGCTATTTACGTAAGAAAAGCTATTTGTGTTCTCGAGTGCGGAAGTAAGGTTGAACCCTCTTTGTTTCGCGGTGTAAAATACCCCTGTTTCAAACAGGTGCTGGGCCAGGTACTCTTGTTCTGCCTGCCCCGGAGTGGGAATGAGTATTGCTTTTTTGCGCAGCAACAACAGATCCATGATGGTAGAATAGCCTGCCCGGCAGATGACCATAGCTGCTTCCTGTAGCATTAATTGCAACTGCCCTTCATGTACCTGTGCGTGCCAAGTAATGTGCGCCGGTATAGTAGTAGGTGCGGCGCAGCCGGCACTACCCTCAACAAAAACTACTGGCCGGCGTTGGTTTATGGCTTGTTGCCACAGTATGCCTGCCAGTATGGTCCTTTGAGGCTCCGGCCCCGATAGCAGTATCAACAAGGTATTGCCTGTAGTTACGGCGCTTGACGGTTTTTGAAGTTGGGAGAGTGGCCCTATATAGTGTGTGTTATCGGGTAGCGTATGCGGATGGCTGAGGCTGCCTGCAATATTGGGTTCACCAGCAATATCCGGTATCCAACACTCGTTGAACCGGCTCAGAAAACGGTAATGCAGTTTTTGCAAAATGTTGTCTGCCATGTTGCCCATACCAGTGTGGATACGCAGTTGGTGTGTTATGATGACGGATGGAACAGTACTATGGTAAAGACCGTACCTGTTGTCGCTGATGATACCATCGAACTTGTGCAGGGCTACCTGCTGTTGCAACCAACTATGTTCGGCTCGGATACTTTTTAATATGCCCGGTATCTGGGTAAGCAAATGCAGTGCAAATGTGCTGCCTTTCCTGCTATATGTTATGTTGTATCCTTGTAAGTGGAGGGTATCTATGGGCAGTGTTTTAGTGACAAAGGCACACTGGGTAGCATTTCCAGCAAATGTGACCTTGTGCCCTGCTGCCTGCAGATGTCTGATGAGGGGGACGCAACGGGTGGTATGTCCCATTCCCCAATCAAGCGGTGCTAATAACAAATGTTTAGCTTTGTTGGCAGTCAAATTTGCTTATTTTTACAATACAAGTAGAAAAATGTTGTTGCTAAGGAAAAACAAATTTATAGTTTGTACGTTAATATTGTCAGTTGTGTTGATGATGGCACAAAGTTGTAGGGTACAACCTAAGAAGTGTGGATGTGGGGCTGATATCAACGGGATATACAAGACCAGGAACAGAAGAAGCTATTAAAACATATATACCATGTGGGGCAAGCAAGACAAGGTTTGGTTACATTATGTAAAAGATATCATAGCTGCTGACGTATATTCCGCAGTATTCCTGGCATCATACCTGCGCTATTCTGCGCTTAACAAAACGCATGTTGCCTTCCTGGAAATAATAGACCTGCAAAAGTATAAGGTGATCAAACAAAAGAATAAAGTGCGCGTTGCGCTAAAAGAACGTGCAGATGTACCCTTTGTATTTGTAGTATGCCGCAATTGATGACCCGGTCATAAAATATATTTGAAAATGGCTACCCAACGGGTGGCCATTTTTTTATGGAGCTGCAGATAGCATAAAAAAAATTGCCGGACTCCCGGCCGGCAACTACAACTACTCGTTGTTCATGTTGTTTTGTCAACTGCACTATACTTTCGGTGTTTCTTTCTTATATTTTGATCTGGTCTCTATTTCATTCCTCGTCTGATCACTAACATACTGACCATATGCGATAAAATATCGTGCCGTCACCAGTGCACGTATCCATTGTATCGCCAGTATTTTGACCGCAATAAATTGTATGGGTTTAATGCTGAAATGGCATAGAAATGTTAAACCGGGTCTACATCAAAGACCACCTGTAGGTTCGTGAGTCCGCGTAGGCCGGTTATGTATTGTTTCTGCACTTTAAGAAAGGCTTTTACGTTGTCGATCGTTTTGCCATCGCGCGGGCATTTTACCCATATTTCCCTGATGTACATGTTGCGTACGCGTGCTATAATAGCAGGCCCCGGGCCTTGCACTATAATACCATCTACACCAGCCAGTGCGGTGGCCATCAGGTCTGCACCTTTTATAGCATTGTTCTCGTCAGCATGCCTGAATATGATCTTGATGAGCCTGGAGAAAGGTGGGTACCAAAAGAATTGCCTGTACTGTATCTCGTTACTGTAAAAAGTATGCACATCGTGCTGCTGCACCCATTCCAGCACGGGGTGCTTCAGGTTGTAAGCCTGCAATATCACTTTGCCTTTGCCGTCAGTGCGGCCTGCCCGTCCGCTCACCTGTTCCATCAGTTGAAAGGCACGCTCGTTCACTCTGAAATCGGGGTATGATAAAAGGTTGTCCGCATTCAGTATCCCTACCAGCGCAACCCCCGAAAAATCGAGCCCCTTTACCACCATTTGTGTGCCTACCAATATGTCTACATTTCGTGCTTCTATGCGCGTCAGCAATTCGGTCATGCTTTTCCTGCCACGCATGCTGTCTACATCCATCCGCTCTACGCGTGCCTCTGGGAATATCTGTTTTACTTCTTCTTCTATTTTTTCGGTACCAAAGCTTTTACTGGTAAGGCGATTACTGCCGCACGATGGGCAGGTATGTATCACCTGTGCCTTCATGCCGCAATAGTGGCAATGCATTTTATCTGTACTCTTATGGTATGTAAGGGATACCGCACAGTTCTTGCACTGCGGCACCCACCCACACACCGTACACACCTGGAAGGGCGCATACCCCCTGCGGTTCTGAAAAAGTATCACTTGCCGCTTGTGTTGCAATGCTTCTATTATCGCCTGCTGCAATAACGGGGTTATCATCTTGCTGCCGTTCTTCACAGCATCTGCCGTTTGCAGGCTCACCAGTTCTATTATCGGCATCTCTACGCCCAGGTAACGCTCCTTTAGCGGCACGTAGGCATACTTGTTGTGCTGCACATTGTACAGGCTTTCTACCGATGGAGTGGCAGAACCCAGTATCACTTTGGCCCCATGCAGGTTGGCCAGGTATATGGCCGCATCGCGCGCATGAAAGCGCGGTGCAGGGTCTTTTTGTTTGTATGATCCGTCATGTTCTTCATCGGCTATGATCAGGCCCAGGTTGCCATAGGGTAGCCACAATGCAGATCTTGGTCCCAGTACTACCTTATAATTACCTTTTCTCACCTTCTCCCATATCTCCACACGCTCATTATTGCTAAAGCGGGAGTGGTACACACCCATCTCTTCGCCAAAATACGCCATCAGTCGCCTCACCAGTTGTGTGGTAAG
>Ga0116227_10014233_pt1 | contig 12187 bp, 14 predicted proteins | sample S1TSphgellanicum_FD_89693 | JGI IMG/M metagenome (GOLD analysis project Ga0116227, IMG submission 89693) | Host-associated microbial communities from peat moss isolated from Minnesota, USA - S1T2_Fb - Sphagnum magellanicum MG | ecosystem: Host-associated > Plants > Peat moss > Unclassified... | reverse complement strand
CTAATAGTTTGATTCCGCAGCAGGTTAGGGCGGCAGGAATCGATATCCAGGAGTTTTATGATGCACTGGTTGTTGGGGGAATGCCTAAGTAAACCTCATGCTTCAATTTGTTAATTATAAAAAGGCTTACGGCGGTTTTGCCGCTTTGCAGGTGCCTGGTCTGAGTTTGGATAATGGTATTTTTTGGATCAAGGGTGTTAATGGCTCGGGGAAGAGTACCTTGCTCAAATCTATTGCCGGGATATTGGCCTTTGATGGTGACATTGTTTTGGATGGTGGTATCAGTATTAAAAAGCAACCTGTAGAGTTTAGAAAATTGGTGAATTTTGCTGAGGCTGAACCGCTTTTCCCGGAGTTTTTAACGGGCAAGGAGATGATCAACCTGTTTGCCGATGCCAAGGACGCGCCAAAAGGGCAGGAGGCCAAATACATTGAAAGCATGGGCATCCAAACTTATATGGACAGGCCCATTGGAAGTTACTCGAGCGGGATGCTGAAGAAGCTATCGCTGGTTTTAGCTTTTTTGGGAAACCCGAAACTGATCCTTTTGGATGAACCATTGATCACCATTGATACGGCTGCTTTGAAGATTTTATACAGCTGGATAAGCGAGCTAAACCGTGAGCAAGGCGTAAGCTTTATGCTATCATCGCACCAGGCTTTGGATGCGGATGAGTTGCCTAAATCGGAAACATTATTGGTTCAGGATCAGACTTTAACGGCGGTTATCTGATGCAATCTCCATTAGCTAAAATCTTACTCAAAATATTTGCCAATGGGTTTTACCGGGCACACGCGGGGATGCTTTTGTTTGCGGCCTTTGTGATGTTCGGCATGGTGGAGCCTTCGCAGTTGTTGGGTTACCACAGCACATTGATGCTGGCTTTTATTGGCAACCCATTGATGATGCTGGTTGTATTCGCGGTATGGTTGCTTTACACGTTCAAGTGCTGGCATTTTGTGGCGGGGCAGGTGTTTGCCTTGCACCAGCAATTTTTATTTTACAGTAGTTCGGCTTATCAAAAGCAGAAGCAGTTTGTGGCCTGGTTTATTTTACAAACAGCTGTTGCGATGCCGGTTTTGGCTTATGGGCTGATAGCGGTTGGTGTAGGGCTGAAGCATGGTTTTTACCTCGGAGCTTTGGCTGTGCTTATTTATTTAGTATTTATCATCGCGATAAGCGCCTGGTTTTACATGCGGCTGATTAACCAGTTGATTGACGGTAGCTCGCAATCGATAGTGCTTAAACTTACCAAGAGCTGGAAAAAGCCTTATTTCAGCTTGTACATTTACCATGTTTTTGATAAGCTTAAGCTGAAATATGTCATCACAAAAGGGATCTCATACCTCATTATTACAGGGGTATTTTTGATGTTTGCGGATGTGAGTCATGATTTGCGGGTGGCGGGAATCGCTCTGCTGGCTATAGCGGTGGCGCACTCGGTGCTGATATTTGATGAGCGGCAGTTTGAGGAGACTTTTTTGATATTTTCGAGAACTTTGCCTTACTCGCGGTTGCAGTTATTTTTTTCGTTTTTAGGTGTTTATTTTGCTTTGTTGTTGCCCGAAGCGATCTGGCTGTTTGTGCGGTTTTTGCCATTGATGGCTGTGGGATTGCTGGTTTTCGCACTGAGCTTAATTTTGTTGTTTCATAGTTTACTTTACAGATTTGGTTTGAATATGGAACGCTACATGACCTGGATATTGGGCTTGTTTATTGTACTGTTTTGGGTGGTGATGTTCAGGCTGATATGGGGTTTGCTTTGTGTAAACTTACTGGCCGCTTATCTCGTTTTTTACACCCAGTATTATAAAAACCTGCCTTACGTACCGCCAACGGAAGACTAAGCGGTTTCGCGCTTGTCCTTCATCATCTTCAATTCAGCTACAATGATGAAGCTTACGATGACCAGAAAAGCCCATGAGCTTAGTTTTTGGAAGTTGACCAATTGCCAGGCTTTGTGTTGATAGGCATATTGCCATGCGCCTAAGCGGGTAGCAATATTTTCGGCAAGCCAGATGAAGAAGCCGATGAGCATGAAGGACAGGACGACCGGGATGCGGTAGATGCTGTTTTGAATATGGAATAGTACGGTTGACTTGCGGAAGAGCAGCAAAACGAAGATCCCGATAAGGTAGCGGACATCCTGGAAAAAGTGATTGCTGAAGAAGTTGATGTAGATGCATGCGCCGATAATACGTGCCCAGATATGGTTTGGCCAGTTGATGATGCTGAGATCCAGCCTTCGCCAGGTCTGGCACATATAGCTGGCTACGCTGGCGTACATAAAACCGCTGTACAGCGGCACGCCGAAAAATTTGGTATGGGCGGTTTCGGGATAATACCAGGAGTGGTAGTGGACCTTGAATAATTCCATGAAAAGGCCAAGCAGGTGGAAAACGCAGATGACGAAAACTTCATCGCGGGTTTCTATTTTAGTGAGATAGAGGGCGATCTGGATGATGATGCACATGAGGAGCATAAAATCGTATCGCGGAAGCAAACCAGTGAACAGGTGTGATAAAGCCAGAGATGCGAAAACCAATACCGGAAATAAGCAGCAAAGCGCTTGCCGGATGCCGAATATAACTAAGTGGCGCAGGTAGATTTTGGCTTTGGCTCCATAGTGATTTATATTAACCGGAGCGTTTAACGTGAGGTTTTCCATGTTAGGCGAGATCTAAATCCATGATCTGTAATTTGTATTGCTGGGGTAGGATGGCTTTTTTGAGAGCGTTTTGTAGTTTAACCAATCGAAAGAGTTTATATAGAACTATTATAGGTTTAAGCCATTGTGTGCTGTTTAAACCCAGCATTTGATTTACCATTTGCGGCACTACCATTACCTGTGCCTGTTTGAGCAGGTGGTAACGGATAAGGCCGAGGTGCTTTTTGTACTGGCGGTATAAATCGATGGTGAAATGACTGTTGATCATGTTATCGCGCAGGTGTTGCTGGCGCATTTGCTGCCAATGGTGATAGGTTGCCGGTAAGCCGGTGAGGTGCATGCGGTAACCTACTTTATAGAATACATCGAATACTTCCTGTTTTTCGTTAGGGGTGAGTGGACGTTCCAATACCTCGAATGAGCGGATGGAGTAATCTATCAGCATAAACAACACATCGCGGTAAGCCCAGTCGGGTATTTGCGCGCCGCGGCTTTGCTCGACGCCTTTGTGAATGGCTGTGATGCGATCGATTGCTTGTATGGCTTCATCATAATCCGAAAAGATGATCTGGCGGGCATAGGCTACGGTGGAGAATAGCCGGCCTAAGGGATCGGCGGGGAGTTTGCCTGTGTGGTAAAGCCAATCTACAGCTTTGTTGAGAGCGAACTCGGCCGAGGCACCTGCGAAAATGAAAAGGATGGTATCGCCTTTGCCCCATATTTGCCTTACTATTGAATTTGGTGCTACAAAATGTTTCATGATGCAGGTTGGATTTTGGGTTTTGAAATAAGAGCCTCGACAAGCAAAACAATACCCATGCCGATGGTGTAGCAGAACATATCTATCCAGGTGAAATAGCTGCCCAATATCATGTGGGCTACCCTGGAGTTTTGCAGGCCAAGCAGTACGATGAGGTGAAAATACTGGCTCACCTCAATAGCGTAGCAAAACAGCAGTACCCATATCACGGTTTTAACTACCGGTGTGTTTACAAAACTTTTAACGGCGCAATAGATGAGGATGGCCACGAGCAGATCGCCAATGTAGGGGCGGATGATGGTATCGTGTACGTAGGCCCATATTAACCATTCAATAAAAAAAAGGATGAGGGCGGCATATTTGTATTTGTTCATTATAAAAGTACTTTGAGTTACAAAGTAAAGTATTTAAAATTAGATTTACAATAGGAGAGTGGAAGCGGATTGATAATACGCGGCTTTTTTTTACTTTTATATTAGTGATGAAACAGGTTTAGCATGGTGTTCGGTTATTTATCAAAGCATAGGTCGATATTTATTTACGGTGTTTCGCTGGCTGTTTTGCTGTTTTTAATGAAATGGCTTGAATGGCATTTTATGGTTGTGGATAATGCTTTTGAGCTGTATGCCGCTTTTATCGCGGTTATTTTTACCGGGCTGGGTATTTGGCTGGCATTAAAACTCAGTAAACCTAAAACAACCGTTGTAACTGTTGAACGCGATGTGCCGGTGTATAGCGATAACTTTGTGCTCAACAACATCGCGCTAAGCCAAACCGGACTGAGCAAGCGCGAACTTGAAGTGCTGCAACTGATGGCACAGGGCCTGAGCAACCAGCAAATTGCCGATAGCCTTTTTGTATCGTTAAATACGATTAAAACGCATTCGTCAAACGTATTTCAAAAGTTAGCGGTTGAGCGGCGCACACAGGCTATTGAAAAGGCCAGACAGTTGTGTTTGATACCATGACGCAGGTAGTACTTTGGTATTAAAATGAGTAGATAAATACAAAATCACCCTAAAGTATGAGGGTTTGCAAGTTGTAAAAGCACAATTTTGAGCTGTAATTAAATCAAATCGCATGAAAAGAAATGTACTCGTTTTCGGATCCATATCCGCTGTTTTGTTAGGTATTTGGGTATTTGGCTCGATGGCCTGGTACTACCAGGTTAAAGATTGCCAGGGCAGTATGCTGGCCGGTTACACGGCTATGCTACTGGCCTTATCATTGGTGTTTGTTGGCGTTAAAAACTATCGCGATAAGCAAAACGGTGGCGTTATTAGTTTTGGCAAAGCTTTTAAGATTGGCTTGCTGATAGCCTTAATCGCGTCTACCGGTTACGTGGTGGCCTGGCTGATCGATTACTACGCTTTTATTCCGGATTTTATGGACCGGTTTTCGGCACACATGCTTAAACAGGCTCATGCCGATGGCTTAACCGGCGCTGCCCTGAGCAAAAAGGTGGAAGAGATCAATACCATGAAAAAGCTTTACCAAAGCCCTGTTATGGTGATTTTGTTCACTTACATGGAAGTTTTGCCTGTGGGGTTGATCGTATCACTGATAACCGCTTTGATATTGAAACGTAAAGCTAAAGACGGGGCTTTTGTAGAGGCTTAATTATTTTTTCTGATCTTTTTATCATAGCCATCTGCGGGAACTTTAACTGCAGGTGGCTTTGCTTTTTTATCCTGACCGGTTTTTTCAACATTTTCGCGATATGCTTTGGGGATCCATTCGGGCTTTACTATCCGGGGCATTGTTGTGTGGGGTTTACTTTTTAACAAGATACGGAAAAACGAGTGGTTTGTTTGGTTATTGAGGTGATTTTAGTTATTAAGTTGTTAACAATCAATTATTTATGTATATTTGTAATTGATTATTCTGTACGCCTGCCGAACCCGGTGGGTTTACCTTTATGGTAATAGAACGTTCTGTTCTGAAATTTTTTAATTAAAAACCAATTTGACATGGAAACACAAACCCAACCTGCTTTAACCCCAAAACAACAACTTTTTTGTGATGAGTATTTAACTGATATGAACGCTACGCGCGCGGCTTTGCGGGCGGGGTATAGCGCTACTACGGCGCTGAATGGAGCGCTGATGCGGCTACCGAAAATTAAAATGTATCTGGATGCGCGATGTGAGGAGCGATCTGGGAAATTGCATATTGACCAGGATATGTTAGTGCGCGAACTGGCGGCTATTGCTTTTGGCAATATGGGTAATTATTATAGTGATGATGGCGAACCGAAACCTATTTATATGCTTAACGAGGATGAGAAGGCGGCTTTAAGTTCGATCAAAACCGATAACGCGGGTACCGTGACCGTGAAGCTATATAATAAGCTTGGCGCGATTGAGAAGATTGCCCGGCTGATGCGTTTTTATGAGCCGAAAACGGAAGAGTCTAAGCCTGTTTATGTTTATTTGGACAAGGCGATGTTGGATGCTGATGATAAATTTGAAGATAATAGTTTTGATGTGGCCGAGCAGGAAAAAGAAGTTGCCGACGATTACAATTATATTGATAACGACGGCAACCCCATGTTTTGCAGTCCGATAAATTATGGGCCTATGGCTAATGTTTACCAATTTGAGATTACCGATAAGCCTAACGAAATGATCAGCAAATTGAATGTTTATGAGAGTTTGCAAAAACCCGTAGCTGAATACGCCGCGGAAAATGGTAGCGGCGAGGTTTTCCAGTCGGTAGATATCCGGACCCAGTTTTACATTTGGCTAAAATGCCAGCTGATGCGGTTTGGCCTTGGCGAGGCTGATATCGCCATGCCCGGATATGATGATGAAAGCCTTTACCATAAGTTTTTACACCTGCGTACCGAGGTTAAATGGCGTATGCAAGAGGGGCATATTAAGGCGTGGGTGTAGTATTTGGTGATCTGTTTCTTATAATACTTATTGTGCATTTTGAAATAACATGTTGGTTTAGGAGTTGTTATGCCGAATAGGTTTACTCAGATTTAGCAAGTGGGATGCTGAAATAAATCAGCATGACTTGGGGGTTTGAAATACCGACAAATACCGACAAATTGTTATTGGAGTTATTATGCCGAATTGATTTTTGAAGACTTAACAAGTGGGGTGCTTAAACAAGTTTAGCATGATGTGGGGAAGATTTTGAGTAGTATATTTTGATTTATTGTTTATATATTTAAGCATTATTAGTACTATAACCTACCTAAATCAATGAGATCACGATCAGCAGCTTTATTAGCCATTGTATGTATTATTTTTTGCGGTTGTAAAAAAAACGCCGATGATACATCAACTACTACCACAAAAGTGTATTTAGTAAGCAGCATTGCTGCTGTTACTACAGCCGGCACCGAAACGGTAACTTATAAATATGATGATCAAAATCATTTGACAGAACAATCGAATGCCTTAAATCCGGTTACGTTTAAATACAAATACGACGGCAGCGATCGCGTTATTCAATACCAATCTATTTATGCGAGCGGATATTCTAGTCAGGCCAATTATAGCTACGGTGCTTCGGGCGTTATTAATTATAGCGGTACCTCATCGGTAAATGGCGGTGCTACAGAGTCTGTTTCGGGTATTTTGAATATCAATAGCAATAACCTGCTCACTAAAAGCGCTATAGGCATTAGCGGCAGCTATACCGATTATACGTATGATGACAAAGGAAATTTACTTACCCAAAACGATTACACAAGCCTTAATACTACCGTAGGCATCAAAACAACCTACACTTACGACGACCAGAAATGTGTGTTTGCAAACATAAAAGGGACAACATTAAATCTGATCAAAAAAACAGCTAACAACATAAAAACCCAAATTATAGCCGACTATTTGCATGGTACCACAACCACATTCAACAGCACTTTCGAATATAATTCTGATGGATATCCTGTAAAGCAAACTACAGTACAGACTTCGAGCTTAAATGCTAACGCATATACTACTGTTTATACGATTAGTTATATTGTGAAGTAAGGGAGATGTTTGAATTTATTAGGAATATTATGAACAGTTACCTTGTTTTGAGTAGACTTAGCAAGCGGGATGCTGAAATAAATTCAGCATGACGTGGGGGAGATTGCTTTCACGGATTACAAATCCGCGCTCTGTTAGGACGGGATTATAAATCCTGATCAACTGTTAATATCGAACAATTTCGTATCTTAGAATCCAATTTAATACCTATCACCAAACCTAATGAAACTAAAAAACCTTGCTGTGTACGCGGTAATACTAATTTTAACGTTTAGCTGTAAAAAAAACGACACAGATACTACCGCAAGAATTTACCTGCCAAGCAGTAGTACTTTGACTACCGCGAGTGGTACCGAAACAGTAACCTTTAAATACGATGATCAAAACCATTTAACAGATTTGACAAGCGACTTAAATGGAGGTTATACCCGCAAGTACAAATATGATAGCAGCGACATGTTGATCCAGGTTGATTATAATGTAATAAAAACCGGTTTCACACAATCGCAGATTTATGATTACAGTACAGCCGGAATTATTAACGTTAATTTAACTACCAAGCAAACGCCGCAGGATTTGCCTGTTATTTCAAAAAATATATTTAATTTGAATAGCAAAAATCTGGTGGTTAAAGTTTCTTTAGTAGGTTCAGTTTCGGGTAGCTATACTGAATATGAATATGATGACAGAAATAATTTAACTACTGTGAGCAATTACAATAGCCTTGTACCAGCCTCCGGCCTTGTAACCCGTACCAGTTATGCTTATGATCAACAAAAAAATCCTTTTGTTAATATGAAGGGAAATATGCTCACTACGTTTTTAACAAGTGCATCGGTAAATAATATTTTGACACAAACAAATACCGATTTTATTCATCCAAACTCATCTATAAACTACGTTAACTCAACTTATGAGTTTAATTCCGACGGTTATCCGGTTAAGCAAACATCCTTGGCATCAACAAGCACTAATCTCAATACGGTATCAACCGGAGTTTATACTTACAGTTATATGGTAAAATAGTTAGTTATTCAAGTTATCAGCAACATACGTAGTGGCTGTGCATAGCATAGAGATTATTAATGTGTGTTTGTTTTTACTGGTATAATGAACTCCCTATCGGTCGGTTGTCCGCGCTATCGCTCGCAATGACGCGGTGGTGAGAGGCTTAAGAAAATGTATGTTTGTAATACCGACAAATACCGACATTTTCCATCTTCCCTCTCACATCTTCCATTATAGGAATATCGGCCTATCCAGCTTCATCGCAATCCGGTAAGCCGCGTTCATCAGGCCTACGTGGCTGTATGCCTGGGGGAAGTTGCCCCATTGGCTACCGTCTACCTCATCAACATCTTCGCTGAAGAGGAGCAGGTGATTGCTGAACTGGAGCAAGCTTTCAAATTCGCGGATGGCATCGTCGGTGCGGCCTACGGCGGCGAGGGCTTCTACATACCAAAAGGCGCAGATCAGGAAGGTGGTTTTAGGTTTGCCAAAATCGTCGGCGTATTTGTAGCGATAAAACAGGCCGTTGCTGGCTTTCAGTTCGTTTTCTAAAGCGATCAAGTGGTCCTTAGCCTTCTGACTTGCCGGATCAATGTAGTTCATGATGATGAGCTGCAACGTGCTGGCATCCAGGTTAGGGTTGCCGGCGCTGTTGGTGTACACCTTGCGGATAGGGTCGTAACAGCTTTCGATATGCGCGGCGGCGCGTTCTTTTAGGGCCACGGCTTGCGCTTCAAGTTCGGTATTGCCAATGGTTTTAGCCATCTTTTCGGCAGCCGAGGCACCCGCCCACTGGAACAGGTTGCTATAGGCGTGGATGTTAGCCATGTTGCGGAACTCCCAGATGCCGGCATCCTTTTCGTCGATCGTTCTTTCAATTTTTGAGAGTAGGAAGGTGATCCAACGGGCACTGTCTTTACGTTCGCTGTACACAAAACGATGGTCGGTGTAGAGGGGGAGCATCGAGATCAAAACCTGTCCGTAAATATCGTTTTGGATATGCTCACTGGCCTGGTTACCAACGCGTACAGGCTTGTTACCTAAATAGCCATCGAGTTCATCGAGGATAAACTCTTCGATGTTTTTTTGGCCTGTTATCCCGTAAAGGGGCTGGTACCTAAAATCTTCGGAGGCGGAAATATCGGTTAAATAACCAAAATATTTCTCCATTTCTTCAAAGTGACCAATGTGGTTAAGCGCCGTGATCACGTAGTAAGTATCGCGCAGCCAACAATAGCGGTAATCCCAATTACGCACACTCCCCGGCGATTCGGGCAGACTGGTGGTACTGGCGGCAATAATGGCCCCCGTATCTTCAAACTGGTGAATTTTTAGGGCCAAAGCGCTGCGAATAACGTAAGGCTGGTAAAAGCCCGCGATAGAAGAGTGTTTGATCCAGATGCGCCAGTAATTGATGGTTTCGCGCAAAAAACGGGTACAGGTACTAATGAGTGGCGCTTCGAGAGGTTCGCCATAAGTCATGACCAGGTATTTGGTTTCGTTTAGCACAAAATGCTGCTCATCGAATACATAGCTTACGGGAATATTTGTGGTTAGCCTGATCTTCTCCTCGCCACCCAAAAACTGGATATGGTTGCTGCCCCGGTTAACTGTAAGCTTGGTTTTACCGTAATCGGATACCGGTTCGCACTTCACCCTGATTCGCGGCAAGCCTTCCATCGGCTCCACCTGGCGAATGAGCATCAGGGGTTTATAATACCTGTCGTGCTCACGGAAGCGTGGGGCATAGTCGGTCACTTTGTATTTGGCGCCATCGGCACAGGTAATTTCGGTGATCAGGATATTGGTATTTTCGAGATAGTACTGGTGCGAAGTAAAATCGCCCTCAGGCAAAATAGAGAATTCGCCGCCTTTGTTTTTATCGAGCAAACCACCAAAAATGAAGGTACTATCAAACCTGGGCCAGCAAAGCCATTCGATATTGGTGTTTTTGTTTACGTGCGCCAGATAAGCGCAATTACCAATGATGCCGGTTTGATAGGTATGTTTTGCCATGAGGTGTGAGCTAATTATACCCTTTGAACAAGATAGGGGGTAGAATGTTTGGGATGAAGATTCAGGAATAAAGGCTCAAAAAGCATGTCATTGCGAGAAACGAAGCAATCGCACGGGGGCAGAGCGGCCATACTTATTCGCCCTGTATAGTTCGCGATTGCTTCGTTCCTCACAATGACACATGAGCGTTTTCTTACACTATTATTAAAAATAACTCTTTGCAATAATCACAATTGCTGTTACATTTGCTATTAATCTATCAAATTAGTCGACATTATTTAAATAAACAATATCATGGGTTTAAGATTAGGCGATACCGCACCAAATTTCACGGCGCAAACCTCACAAGGTGAGATCAATTTTTACGATTACTTAGGCGATAGCTGGGGAGTACTATTCTCTCACCCTGGCGATTATACACCCGTTTGTACTACTGAACTGGGCCGCACAGCCGCTTTAAAAGACGAATTTGCCAAACGCAATGTTAAAGTTTTAGCACTGAGCGTGGATTCGGTAGAATCGCACGATGGCTGGATCAAAGACATTAACGAAACACAAGGCGTAGAGGTTAACTTCCCGATCATTGCTGATCCGGACCGTAAAATTTCTGAGGCTTATGATATGATCCACCCCAACGCTTCGGTTAACGCTACCGTGCGCTCGTTGTTCATCATCGCGCCTGATAAAACGGTTAAATTGATCATCACTTACCCGGCATCAACCGGAAGAAATTTCGTGGAAATTTTACGCGTGGTAGATTCATTACAATTAACCGCCAACTATAGTGTAGCCACACCGGCCGATTGGAAGGAAGGGGAGGACGTAGTGGTTGTACCGGCCATCAAAACTGAAGATATTGCGGCTAAGTTTCCAAAGGGCTTTACCATCGTAAAACCATACCTGCGGACTACGCCCCAACCAAATAAATAATTTTTCTTGCATTTTATTGTTAAATTTATATCTTTGAAATAACAGACTTAAAGCACTGATACCCTTTCTGATAGTAAAACGCTTTTTCAGTATGGTAAGCCTAATTAAGTCGGGATAATTTTTTTAATACTATACTATTATTTATTATGGCAACTGGAAAAGTAAAATGGTTTAACACTCAAAAAGGTTATGGTTTTATCGTTACCGAAGATGGTAAGGATCTGTTTGTACACTTTAAGGATGTACAAGGTGGAGTAAATGCAATTAAAGATAACGACACCGTAGAATACGAGGTTGAAGAAGGCCGTAAAGGTCAGCAAGCCGTTAACGTTAAAAAGGTATAAATAATAAACAACCATAAAATGTAGAACCTCCCGGATCAAAAATCCCGGAGGTTTTTTTACGCCTTGTAATTTAGGTTACTTTGGTTATTTTAGCCCACCATTAAACCGCATTTATGCAAAACAACGATACTTCTAAAAACGTCATCTTCTTGGTTATCGTAGCCGCGCTTGGCTATTTTGTTGATATTTACGATCTGGTGCTCTTCTCGGTGGTTCGCATCAAAAGCTTCCACGATATTGGCGTTAGCGCCGATGATATGCTGGGCAAGGGTCAGTTTGTGATCAACATGCAAATGGGCGGCCTTTTACTCGGTGGAATTTTCTGGGGTATTATCGGCGATAAATTTGGCCGCATCAAGGTGCTGTTTGGTTCAATACTGCTATACTCGATAGCTAATTTCGCTAACGGTTTTGCTCACGATGTTAATACCTACGCCATTATCCGCTTGATTGCCGGTATTGGCCTTGCGG
>Ga0116227_10014232_pt1 | contig 12188 bp, 18 predicted proteins | sample S1TSphgellanicum_FD_89693 | JGI IMG/M metagenome (GOLD analysis project Ga0116227, IMG submission 89693) | Host-associated microbial communities from peat moss isolated from Minnesota, USA - S1T2_Fb - Sphagnum magellanicum MG | ecosystem: Host-associated > Plants > Peat moss > Unclassified... | reverse complement strand
TTCACAATTTTTGCGGGCAAATGGTTGCAGATGCTGACGTGTGCGAAGTAACAATTGCACGCGGCCTGATTAAAGACGAGACAAAATAATGACAGCACAAACTCCCGCTGAACGCGCCAGAAAATTTCGGGAGAAAATTACTAGGGCCGGGCATAAGCAAATTCTGGTCAGTCTTTCGCCCAAAGGGGTGCAAGCGCTTAATCAGTTAAATCTTACTGGTTTAACTCAATCTGAAGCAGTGGAGATGGCGTTGGTCAAAGTTACAACGACAATTTAAGCTTCGGGAGGAAAGCAAATCAGGGCGAAAAAATGCCCGGATTATTTTCCGGGCATTCTCATAAATTGGAGTCAGGCTGGGATTACCCATATCGAGCCGACAAACGGCACCCGACTGTGGTCATTGTGCGGTAAGCGTTGCCATTATTCAACAGGAAAATTTACAGCTGCCTTATGTCCAATCAAAAACTGAACGTCTACGACGACGTAACCCAGTTGCTTCCGAAAAATTCGGACGGCGATTCAGTAGAGCGATTCCACCACACCCGCACGGTTTGACACAGTGCGTGTAGCAGGCGAAAATCTTTCTCGCCTAGTAGGCATTGGGACGGCCACGGAAGCTCCTCCGCCAAGAGTTCGCTTCCGTGGCCGTTTTTGTCAGGGGCGCCCTTTCCAAGGATTGATCTTGCTGCTCCGCGCGGGCTTGCGTTCGCGCTTTCCGCTGGCACCCGCCACAGTCACTAAACCGCGCTCAAATAACGCCAGCAGCGTTCGCTCATGAGCGCGCTGCCACGCATCTATGCGTTCCTCCTGGCTCATTTTGTTGCCGTGGTCAATCTGGTGATGGCAAGCCGGGCATATGCTAGCCACGAAACAATCTGCGGCTTTGATGGACATGCCTTTACCGTGGCGGCTCTGATTGCTGTGGCTGGCTTGGCCATATCCGCCCATGCACGCCGGCAGTTGTGCCTGGCACTCAATCGTGCGAACTGCGGCGAGTAATTCAGGTGAACGGAAATTCATGCAGCCTCTCGATATCCGGTATAAGTTTCCTTATGTAAAGATTCGGCTGGAACGCGTTTGAACATAGGGTCTGGGTCTGGCACAAAAATCCCGAACGTCGCCGCGCGTCGCTGAATGAAGTCGTAAAATTTTGCAAATTCCGCTGTTGTCAACTTGTCCTTGCGCCCGTTTTCGTCGGTCGTGGTCGTGCGCCGAGGACGTTTTTTGCGCTGGCCCATGATCTTATATTCGACCCAGCCAAAGTATTCTCCAAGCCAGTATTCGTGAAGTTCTTCGCGTTCGCGTTCTCCGCTAAGCCCCATGTGATTCATGATCGGGGGATAGGCAACTCCCCACAAAGCGGAGTTTTGTTCGTCAGTTCGCTTCTTGACGTAGCGCCGGCAAACGATTTCCAATTCTTTACCCGGCAGCATTTTAGCCGCGAAACGCGCGACACGCAAAATCATTTCTCGGCGGTTTTCGGCGGGGATGCAGAAAGTTTGATCGCTCAAGCTGCTTTCCTTTCGATTGATTCCAAAAGCACGTCATTCCAGTCACGTCCCATCGGGGGCAAAATCACTTCGCGCGAATCAATTCGGCGATAAAGTCTTCGAGCTAAGGTGTGAGCGCAAGCTTGCCCTGTGTGCGAAAAATCGCAATCCCCGAAAATCATAAGTTTTTTCACTATTGCGGGTGGTTTGAACTTGGCTAGATTATTTCCATTCATGGCTGCCCACACTGGCACATTAAACAGCATTTTTGCTGCGATTGCCGTCTCGATCCCCTCTGCGATTCCAAGTGTTTCGCCGGGGGCATACAACCGAATCGCGCCGCCATCCTCAGCATCGAGTGTCGGCATGATCTTTTTCGCATCCGGCAGGTCTGCTTTGCAATTTCCGTGCAAGTAAGTGAAATGCCATGTCACCGGCTTGCCGCTCGGTGATACAAACTTGCCCAGCATGACGGTATAGTCGGCGACCCGCTTTCCATCAACGTAGTAAGGCAGAATTGCTTCGTGCAAGCCCGGAGGCGTCTCCAAGCCGCGCGCGGCGAGGTAGGGCGATACCAGCGGTCCAGCTTTCTTCGCGGCTTCCTGAATTCGCCGTAAACGCTCGCGGGTTTTTTCTGCTTCGGGGTCTGGTTTCCAGTCTTTGTCCCGGCCAATAATCTGCTCAATTCTGCTGGCAACGGACTTGAAATCCTCATCAAGCAGCCACTTGAGTAGATCCACCCCGCTGCAAAAAGTACCACAAGAATTGCAAATACCGCCGCCCGTTTCGCGCCAATCCGGGAACAACCTGAATCCATCGTTCAGCCCGCTGTCGCTTCCGTGAACTGGGCATGCAGAATGCTTCGCGCCCTTTCCAATTGAAGCGTTCGCCATTGCCTCCGCAAGCTCTGGTGCATTAGCGCGGTAGATCGCTTCCCATTGTCCGGTGGCGCGCTTTGCGAGGCTCATGCTGCCTTCCTTTTTGCGTATGCGATGTTGCGGCTTTTGATCCAGTTAAGAGTCTCATGACTTGGCGGAAGAGCTTTGTGGTCGCGTCCCCATATGGGCTTGATACCATACTTTTCTTGGTACTTGTAATAAGCAGCACCGGGCTTCAGGCCCTTGGTCTGGCACCATCCAAGCAGCTCGGAATAAAATTGCTCGCGGTCTGCCAAGGTTGTTTCCTTTTTCGCTTTCTTCCGTTCAATAGCGATCAGGTCTGCTTCTGTATGCTCAACCGCGCTTTTCGCCTCCCTGCGCATTTCGGCGCCGCAGGCCGGGCAAGCTGGTGCAGCCTTGAACACATGCTTGCAAATGGAACAGGTTATCTGCTTGCGCTCTTTCGGTGCATCTGAAGCAGTGTTGGATTTAACCGCCCGCGCCTTATCGTCGAGCGTCCATTCGATCGGATCATCCACGAAGCCAAGCTCCTGAACCGAACCTGCGTGATCGAGGACTAAACAGTCGGTTTTACCCTCCGAAGGGCGTAATGCGCGCCCCACCGTCTGCAAGTACATGGCTACAGACCTCGTGGGACGCGCTAGGACGACGCAGGAGGCGCTCGGCTCATCAAACCCATAGGTGAACAGCATGCAGTTGCAAAGAACGCTTGTAGCGCCTCTGCGGAAGCGATTCAAAACGGCAGCACGTTCGTCGTCGTCGTGATCGCCGTCCAAATGCTCGGCAGATACGCCGGATCGCCTGAACTGCTCGCAAAGGGCTTGGCTGTGCGCGACGTTCACGGCGAACACGATCGTTTTCCGTCCGTTCGCAAGTTTCAGCCAGTTCTCAACCACATCGCCGACGAGCGTTTTCGTGTTCATTCGCTGGCCGAGTTGCGATTCGTCGTAATCGCCGCGAACAATCCGAATCCCTGCCAAATCGGGAATGCTCGGAGCAAAATATTTTGCTGGCGCAAGAAAACCTTGCTTGGTCAAATCCGAAACGCTGGGGCCGAGTACAAGATCGTCGTACATTTCGCCAAGCCCTCGACCATCTGCTCGACATGGCGTCGCCGTCAAACCGACTCGCACGATATCACCGAAAAATTTAATCAAGTCGCGTGTGCCCGGCGCAATCGACATGTGCGCTTCATCAACAATCAAAAGATCGGCAGAAGGGATCAATCGGTTTTTCAACATCCGCGATTTCAGGGTTTGCTCGCTGGCGATCTGAACGCGAGCCATCGGATTGCGATCGTGCTGGGACATTGCAATTCCGTGATCGATACCCGCACGGGCAAACGCAGCCGAGGTCTGTAGCACGAGCTGCTTCCGGTTGGCTAGAAACACCACGCGCTTGAGTTTCTGATTCGCTGACTTTGCGATCTCGGTAGCGACGGCGGTCTTTCCGCTACCCGTCGGCATTACCAGAATCGGAGCCTTTTTCCCCGAACCAAGGGAACGGCGTAAAGCGTGGATCGCATCGGTCTGGTAGGCGCGCAGTTCAAGCATTACGCCCACCGATAAGAGTTATACCTAAAGAATTACCCTCTTGGTAAGGAGCTTTTAATTGTTCTTGTTCTTGTTCTTGTTCTTGTTCGGCATACGGTTTCAGAAGGCCTTCCTGCAACCGTTTCGCAACGGTTTCGATACGGTTCAAAAACTCTGGCCTGAAATGCCTAGGAAACGCCCGAATTGATTGGGCCGCGAAGGTTTTTGCGTTGCCGTTCGGAAGCAAGTCAAACTCCCTCTCTCGCGCTTTTGCCGAGTTCGGGTTCGCAACAGGGTTCCAGCGAAGAAAATTAGGCATCAAAACTACGTTATCAAAACGGTATGCGAAACAGTTTCGAGACAGTTCCTGTAACCCTTTCGATACGGTTTCAGAGGTCCATCCAAGGTCAGCCATGACGTACCCGTCAGGTAACCGATAAACACCCAGTCCGTTGCTGTGCGGGCCAGTCAAAAGATAGCTTGCCAGAAGCTTTCCAACATCGCTCAACCGTTGGATATCCGGCGACTGCCAAAATGCACATTGAATCTGGCCGTAGTCACGCATGTGGTTTTTTGATCGTCATTTTTTCTTCCGGAATGCTGATTTGTTTTACAGATTAAAAGACTTGATGGTCGTCTAATTTTAGTCCGAAGTCATTGCCTCATCACGTTCTGCGCGCGGCTCAGTTACCTGCCAGCCAAGTCCAAATAAGCAAATGAAACCGATAACCATGAACGGCGACATAAGGCCAAAAAAAACTAGAGCAACGCAGACAAATGCAGCAGGAAATGCGCAAACGAAAATTCGATAAACACAGAGTTTCATTTTTGTGTGCATCATAAGGACTTGGTGCCTGTCTAAGTTGCGTTAGCCCGCTGATGGCGTGCCGAGGCTCGTGAATTTTCGATTGTACGGGCGGTTGCCTTCGGACATGTAGTGCGCGCTAAACTCCTGCACGCGCTGCGGCGTGAAAGGCTGGTCGCCTCCACTGCAATCTCCGAAGTACCAAACTGTCTCCACGTCAGGGCTTGCATGCAGCGTCATCAGCACCGCCGCAATGCTCGGCCACGGTCCGCGCTCATAGCCTGGGCCGTAGTATCGCCAACACTGTTCAATCTCGTGCGTCGCGCCGTGTGGCGCCCACTCTTTGGCGTCCACCATGCTGCATCCGTGCGGCAGCGAATCGCACAACGTCGGCTCGTCACCGTTTCGCGCCTTCAAGTAAATGCATGCATCTACGCCCATAGTCTTTCTCCACTTCGTTCTGCATCGGTCTAACTAATCGCTCAACGCGCCAAGTCCGACTTTGCGTTTCGCAGTGCGGTTGCATCTGATATTGCTCGTGGCATGTCGAATTCCTATAAAATCGTCAAAATTGATTGTCTGCTTCAACACTCGTGCGGACATATCCGCACTGAAAATGTATTTCCTTTATTTCGTTTCTTCGCTGGACGAAACGCGGCTTAGTTTTGAATTAGGCGTATTGAGCCACCAAGCGCATGCAGCCCTCGTCGGAACAAGGCGCAGCACGCCCACGCGCTCAAGAAACCAGTCTGGGTAACCATCCGCTTGAAGCTCGGAAACAAGCAAACCCATTTGCGGAATGTCTTCTTTCCAAGCCGCAACCGTCACGTCCATCCACTTTTTGCCGAGCGCGTACCCATTCGTCTTAGGGTCGGGCAACGGCTCACCTATGGATTCATGCAGATACATCGCAAGCGCAGCTGTTTCGCTGAAATCTGCCTCTTTGTGATCTGAAGCAAAGCGCCGGTACATCTCGGCCATGCGACGCCACTTCCAGCCGATCTTTGGCGTTCGCGCCGGAACTTCTAGTTCCTCGGCCGAACAAGGCATCAGCGGCTGAGACTCTGGCTTATGGCTGTTGTTGTCGAGGTCTTTGGCGATCATGATGCTATTTATCCGTTGGCTAAAACGTCAGACGTGACAAAATCCAGCGGCTCAATCGTGAAACCCATACAAGCCTCTGTGCCGCTAAAATCTCTGCTGATCTTGTCCCAAATCAAATGCCCGCACGAGTCGCAAACGTCGTGTCTCTGCTGCCTAACCGTGGCAGGCCACGATACCGTTACTTCCGCATTTGCTGAGCACATTGCGCACTTTTTCATTTGGGACGTCAATTTGTAAAACTCCAAATAAAAACAGCAATCAACGCGAACGCAAATGCAACACCAAAAATGATCGCAATCAACGCAAAAATGAGTTCAGCAATAAAATTCGCGGCTATGTGTGCGGTCGAACAGACGGACTGCAAAAATCCATAGATGGTATTGATGGCGCGCTTATTGCCAATGGGTTTTGCGCCGACGAAAGGGGGCTTGCTCATCGGATCGCCGTACATCTTATGCGGCCTTTCTTGCTTGCTTCCAACGCGCCTTGCGCTCTGCCTTGAAATGGTCGTGCAATTTCTGCACTGTGCTTACGCGAGGGTCGGTGACCATTCCATAATGAACCTTTTTGATCGTGCTCAATGGCACGTCGCATTGGTCAGAGATAATCACCCAATCAGCCAGCTTGCGCTTGGCTAATTCCGCTCGAACGTAACTCAAGAATGTGGTTTCCATAAGCCTTTATATACCAGTGCAGGTACGTTTGCAAATACGCAATCAACTACCGTTCGTCGGCTGGTCCTGAAATGGTTTGACAAAGACCATTCTAGGGCTTAATGTGGGGCAACTGAAACACATCTGTACATGGGAGCAGCAATGACGAAACCTAAGCAGCCACGCTTTATCAAGATCAGCGCCGATTTCAAGCCGCTCCCGGCCAATGCGAAAGATTGGGTCGCTGTGGTCTGCACCGCGTATCGCACCGCTAACGGCCTGCCACTGATGTTCACGGCACGCGACCTTGGCGCGCACCCTCTTGAAAAAACATCGTCGGTTGCTGAAGCGTGCGACCTGTTTGGTTTCAAGGACTGGTACTGCGCCGATGCGACCGAAACCACTTTTATGCTTGACCGCTCGAAGTCCCCGGCGATGCCAGCGGAGTTTTTCATCGGTGAAACGGGCTGGCAGTGGACCAGCGAGGAAGTAGCGTCGGATTCTTCCATTGCGTTCGGCGTTGACCTGTTTGACGGCGGCGTTTACTGGGGTTACCGCAACGGCTGCGGCTTGGTCCGGGCGTGCCGCGAGGTTTCTTTCGGGGAATGTTTGGAACTCTACAACTGGGCGCTCTGAAATGGACTACCTAGACCGTCTTGCCTCTATGAACGCTGAGCGCGGCGAAATTTTTCGCCAGCTAGTCGCTGAGAAAGCGAAACGCCGAATCAGTTACAACTGGAAGCGGAACATCGTTAGCGCAGCGATTGAGAGCCGCAATACCGATTTGAATTTTGAGCGCGAATTAAGCGATGCAATTGCAAGCATGGAAATTGACGAAAAAGATTTTCAAGCGTTTGGGATGCGCATCGTCGCAATCGTTCGGGATTACATATCGGATTTAATCAGTGATGACCACATTGATGCGCGTTTAGCGCAAAAGTTAACGGAGAATTCAAATGAAATTTCAAATTAAAGCGCGTTGTTCCAGCAGAGTCGTTTACGAATGCGAACTCGACACATCATTTGAAACCGAGCCACGTTCGCTACAGCTTGGCGAGGCCATCAAGAAAGCCTTAGAAAGTGGCAGCGACCTGAGCGGCAGCAACCTACGCGACAGCGACCTGAGCGGCAGCGACCTGAGCGGCAGCGACCTACGCGACAGCGACCTGAGCGGCAGCAACCTGAGCTTCAGCAACCTGAGCGGCAGCAACCTACGCGACAGCGACCTGAGCTTCAGCAACCTGAGCGGCAGCAACCTACGCGACAGCGACCTGAGCGGCAGCGACCTGAGCGGCAGCAACCTGAGCTTCAGCAACCTGAGCGGCAGCAACCTACGCGACAGCAACCTGAGCTTCAGCAACCTGAGCTTCAGCGACCTGAGCGGCAGCAACCTGAGCGGCAGCAACCTACGCGACAGCAACCTGAGCTTCAGCAACCTGAGCGGCAGCGACCTGAGCGGCAGCGACCTGAGCGGCAGCAACCTGAGCTTCAGCAACCTGAGCGGCAGCAATTTGACGCCAATTCGTGATGATCTTTGGGCAGTGTTAAGCGCCGCGCCGCGCGAAGTCAAAGCGTTGCGTTCAGCCCTTATCGCTGGATTTGTAGATGGTTCTACTTATTCGGGAGAATGTTCTTGCTTAGTGGGGACGATTGCCGCAGCTCGCAAGGTTTCAATTGATAATTTGGGGAACCTTAAACCGAATTCACAACGCCCAATCGAGCGCCTTTTTATGTCGATTAAAAAGGGCGATACGCCTGAAACAAATTTGATATCAAGAATAGTTCTTGATTGGGTCGATGAATGGTTGTCCAACATGCAAGCGGCTTTTGGAATGCAACAATGATCACTTTTAATGAAGCACGCGCTCAAATATTTGCCGATTGCGTAGACACGTTGTTAAAAGATCGTGACCTGGTGCTAGACGCGTTAGGCAACGATCCCGAGTGCCTGCACGCAGTTGACTGCCTCGCGGTTGCGTTGTCGCAGGTTGGGGGCAACTTAAACAAGATCGACACCGCCGAGTTCGGGCGCCGCATGGTCGAGGGCATCATTCGATATGCTGAGAGTTCAATCGACGCAGATGAAATTGATCTTGCCGCGCGTGAAATGGTGAAAGGCATTGCCGAGGATTTCCAAAATGAAGCATGGAAGTCGGTAACGTGATCCTCGCCCTCACATTCCTCCTTTTCTCGCCGCTGATCGTGATCGGCATATGGCTGATCTTCGCCATTCGCCGGCAACGCGATTACGGCGTGCGGCCGTCCATCAATTCGGAAGTTCATTGCGACCGGAGTTTGAAATGAGCCTATTCAAAACGATTCCGCTGAGCGTGCCTGGCGACATTGAGATTCAGCCTTTGCTCGCGGTGATCCGCGCAGAATTGGAACGCCAGCGTTGCAGCGTAACGGTTTCAAAGCGCGGCGATCTTGCGGTATTCGCCAAGCGCATTCCGATCGTTGCGCCAGCGCAATCGAATGTCGTGAATCTTTTCAAACACCAGCCCAAGCCGAACCCACATTCACCGATTCCTCCGCAAATAGCGTAACCGATAACCCACGCGATGCCGGCGCATTCCGGCAAAGGAATTTATATGTCACAAGGCGCACAACTTATCCTTGCCGCGCGAGAACGGCAATTGAAGCCGAACGCGGCGCTGTCGGTCCGCGACAAGCTGGCCGACCTCGGCGCCGGCATTGCCGAAGTGCTTGATCTCATGCAGCAGCCGGCCGCGAACGAGGCTCAGTCCAGTGGCGATCTTTTCAAACGACGTATGGTTTTCATCGGCAGCGACGGCAAGGTCACGGCCGACCCCGATTTAACTGTCGCCGTCGTGCTTCCGCAGTACCTTCGCATGTTCGTTTTGAAAGTCGAGACGGCCAAGAACTGGGACGACGCGAGTGAAGTCGCGGCCAAGTGCAACGTGCTCGCTTTTGCTGATTGGTATCTTTCTTCGGTGAAAGAACTGGAGCTTTTGATCTGCCGCGATCGCATCTCGCCGGCCACTTATCCCGCACTCATAAAGCACACACCTTTCCACGAGTGGTATTGGGTGCGTGACCCACATCCGTTGTTTTCGTCCTTCGCATTCTCCGTCGAGATGAACGACGGCCGCGTCGAATGGCACCCCCGCAACAAAAACGGCTTGGTCCGGGCGTGCCGCGAGGTTTCCGCCAGTGAGCTATCGGCCTTTGGCCTGTAAAAATTAACCATTATCTAACCGCGTGCTGGCGCTTACCGGCGAGGAATTTCAATGAATCAAATTGTTCGTGCGACAACTCAAACACCGCCAGCTTTTGCACTGCCAGAATCAGAGTTGTTTGACGTATTGCGGAACAGTTTGTATCCCGGCGCTCAAGATAACAGCATCAAATTGGTGCTTAGCTATTGCCGCGCGGCCGGCCTTGACCCCATGCAAAAGCCGGTGCATATCGTCCCCATGTGGGATAGCAGTGCAGGACGCATGCGTGATGTGGTGATGCCTGGCATTGGTTTATATCGCACTCAGGCCGCACGCACAGGAGAGCTTGCCGGGATCACTGAACCAGAATTCGGGCCAGAAATATCGGAAACGATTGGCGGTGTAGAGATTAGCTATCCAGTATGGTGCAAGGTCACAGTAAAAAGGATCGTCGGCGGTCAAGTTGCGGAGTTTACCGCTTGTGAGCGCTGGAAAGAAAACTATGCTGTGAAAGGCGGAAAAGAAAAATCCATTGCGCCAAATGCGATGTGGAAAAAACGCTCTTACGGTCAGCTTGCAAAATGCACTCAAGCTCAAGCTTTGCGCATGGCATTCCCGGAAATGACCGGCAGCGCGCCCACTGCGGATGAGATGGAGGGTAAAACTATTGAGGTAGAAACTTTGGAAACATCGCCGCCACCTTCAGCGCCGCCAGCGAAATCGTTTTATCCCGAACATTCATTTTCGCGGAATTTTCCTAAATGGCAGGAATTGATTCTCGCTGGGAAAAAGACTGCGAATGACGTGATCGCAATGATTGAATCTCGCGCAATGCTCACCGAAGAACAGCGCGAAGAAATCATTGATATAGAAATGTCGAAAGTTCAAGAACCTGCGAATGGCGAGGAATCGTTAAATGAAAACCCTTAAATTAATCCAAGGGTCTCCCGCTTGGCACGCCCATCGAGCAACCACATTTGGCGCGAGCGAAGCGGCGGCGATGATGGGGGCCAGTAAATATCAAACGCGCGCGGAATTATTGCGCATCCGAGCCGGTGGCGAACCGAAAGAAATTGATTCTTTCAAGCAGGCTTTGTTTGATTGCGGTCATGCAGCCGAAGCCGCCGCGCGGCCCAAAGTCGAAACGATTATTGGCGAAGAATTGTTTCCAGCGACCGGCGTCAGCGACGAATATCCATTTCTGTCGGCTTCGTTTGACGGTATTACAATGGACGAAACAATTGGCTACGAATGCAAGCTCTGGAACGAGCAACTTGCCGCACAAGTGCGTTCGCAGGATTTGGAACCGCATTACTATTGGCAGTTAGAGCATCAATGTTTAGTTGGCGATCTTGATCGCGTGATTTTTGTGGTTTCCGACGAGAATGCGGATCGTTTTGAGTATATGGAGTACCGGCCGGTGCCGGGTCGGGCTAAACAATTGCTGGCCGGCTGGAAACAGTTTGAAGCAGACTTGAAGGATTATGTGCAGACTGCTGCGCCCATCGAAGTAATAGCGGCCGCAGTCGAATCACTTCCTACGGTATCCGTTCGCATGGAAGGCAGGATCGCGGTTATCTCCAACCTTGATGTTTTCGGCGCGAAACTGAAAGAGTTTGTCGAAAATATTGACAAGAACCCTTCTACCGATCAGGCGTTCGCCGATGCCGAGGCCGCTTGTAAGACGTTGCAGAAAGCCCAGGATGCTTTGGAACAGGCCGAGTCCGCCGCACTTGCGCAGACCAGCAGCATTGAGGAAATGCGCCGCACGGTAAACGATTACGCGACGCTGGCGCGCACTACGCGGTTGATGTTAGAAAAAGTCGTCAAGAACCGTAAAGATAAAATTCGGATTGAGATTCAGCAAAAAGCGAAGACGGCTTTTGAAGAACACATCAAGAAGCTAAACAAGCGCTTGTCGAAAATCCAGATGCCGCCGATCGCCACCGACTTTGCTGGTGCGATGAAAGGCAAGAAAACGATTTCCAGCGTGCAGAGCGCGGTCGATGACGAACTTGCCCGAGCCAAGATTGCCGCCAGCGAGACTGCCGACCACATCGTAGCGAGCCTCGAACAGTTGGAAGCGGCAGGCCACTCATTCCTATTCAACGATTTGTCCTCGCTGGTGATGAAGCAGCCGGACGACTTGGCGAACCTCATTAAGGGCAGAATTGCCGATCACGCCGCGCAAGAAGAACAGCGGCTTGAACGTGAGCGCTCAAAAATTCGGGAGGAGGAACGACAGCGCGCCGAGAACGAAGAACGCGCGCGGCTGCGGAAAGAGGAACAGGACCGGATTGCAGCGCAACCGAAAATTGAATCCTCACCCCAAAGAGAAATGCAACAAACCGCGCACACGTTTTTTGCCTCAGCTAAGAGCCATGTGCAGAATGGCGCGCCGCACAAAGTTAGCCGCCCCACCGACGCCGAGATTATCTCAGTCTTGTCGATTCACTACCGCGTTCACGAAACCAAAATCATCGAATGGCTGTTAGCTGTTGACCTCAATGCGGCCTCGAAAGACTG
>Ga0116227_10014231_pt1 | contig 12188 bp, 11 predicted proteins | sample S1TSphgellanicum_FD_89693 | JGI IMG/M metagenome (GOLD analysis project Ga0116227, IMG submission 89693) | Host-associated microbial communities from peat moss isolated from Minnesota, USA - S1T2_Fb - Sphagnum magellanicum MG | ecosystem: Host-associated > Plants > Peat moss > Unclassified... | reverse complement strand
TCGGTCGTTCGTATGGGATCTGGCGCATGTGTAACCATCTGTTCGGCAAGTCGGGGATCGGTGGGATTATCGGCGACGTGCTGGGCATTGGCGCGGGTCTTTTGCTCGGGCCGGAAGTCGGCATCCCGCTGGAACTGGCGACGGCGGCTGGCGGCGCGATCGGCGGCGGCATCGGCACGGCGGTTGGCGGCGGCAACCTGACGCAGGACGTGCTGGGCGCGGTCGGCGGCGGGGTCGCGGGATATGGCGCGGGGTCGCTGGCGGGGGCGCTGACGGGCGGGGCCGACGCGGCGGCCGGTAGCGCAGCGTCGGGCGGCGCGGACGCGCTCAGTGCGGCATCGCAGGCGGCGGAGAGCGGGCTGGTCAATGTCGGCGGGTCCGGTGGTGCGGCGGAGGTGGCGACCAACGGGCTCGCGGCGGGCGGAGAGGGCGCGGCCAGCACGGCAGCGGCGGCCACGCCGACCGTAGGCGCCCCGGCCACCACACCTGCGGCGGTGGCCGGCGGCGGCGCGGGCACAGGCGCAGCGGGCACTGCCGCCCCTACCAGCGTCTCGCTGCCGGTCTCGACCGAAATCAGCGATGCCACAACGGGATTGCCGATTGACACGTCTGGCGCGACGACGCTGCCAACAGCCTCCAGTGCGCCAAACGACGCGCTTCTGTCCGCCGTGCAAGGATCAGGGGCGACAAGCCTGCCGGCGGGCACCGGCACGTCCAGTCCCTTACTGACCAGCCCTACGGGGCTCACGTCGCTTTCGACGGCAGCGGGAACCCCGGACGTTCCGGCGGGCAGTGGGATCGGGAGCACTCTGTTGAGCGCGCTGAAAACGACAGGCACGACAATCGGGAACAACCTGAATTGGCTCGGCCCTGCGCTCGGGCTGGGCTACGAGGCGCTGAAGACCAACGAGGGGCTGAAGTCGGTCCCTGGCTACAGCAACCTCGAAACCGCCGCCGCAACCGACACCGCGCAGGGCAACACGCTGCAATCCTATCTGACCACCGGCACGCTTCCGCCGGGCGCGCAGCAATCGCTCAATCAGGCGGCGGCGTCGGCCAAGGCGGCGATCAAGAGCCAATACGCGGCGCGCGGCATGTCGGGGTCCAGCGCGGAGGTTGCCGATCTCGCGAACGTCGATAACACGGTGGCGAGTGAGGGGGTCAGCATCGCGACGAACTTGCTCAACAGCGGCATTAACGAGAGCAATCTCGGATCGCAGCTTTACTCGCAAATTCTCCAGGCGTCGCTGTCTCAGGACCAGCAGCTTGCGAGCGCGATCGGGTCGTTTGCGGCGAGCGCGTCGCGGCCCACCGTCAACATAACCGGCACGTCGGCGGCGACGTAGCATGGCCGACGCAGCGACGCTCTCGGCATCGGACGCGACCGACGATCCGACAAAGAAGCCGGACGACAAGAAAGCGGCGCCGTCCGTATCGCTGCAATCCGGCACGTACGCCCCGCCGAGCCGGACCCTGCAAGACGCGGTTGGGTTGGGCGATCTGCAAAGCCGGTTGTCTCTGGACAGAGAGCGCGTCGATCGCTTGCAGGAAGATGTGGCCGCGCCGCGCCTGACGCAACCGCCGCCAAAAGAGGCGCAGACCAACGAGTTGATGTCGTGGGGTCAGCCCGCCATGTGGCTCGCCGTGTTTGGCGGGCTGCTCACAAAGCGCCCCCTCACCGCGTCGCTGCAAGCCGCCGCGCAGGTTCAGCAGGCCACGCACAGCATGGATGCGCAGGCCGCGCAGCATGCGTACGAGACGTGGAAAGTGGAGAACGAAAACGCCGTCAAAATGGCGAAGTTCGAGCAGGATGCGCTCAAGAACGCAATTGCGACCTACTCCGCGGACGCGCGCGCCGGGGAATCTCAGGTCAAGACGATGATTGCGGCCTACAAGGCGCACGCGCTGGACAGCGTTTACCAGACCGAAGGCATGCCGGGCGTTGTGCGGTATTTTGAGAAACACAAGAAGGATTCTACTTCGCTTCAGTCTTCGTCTGCCGCCGCCGACAAGGAAATGAAAACCGGCGTCGATATGGTGACGCTGCTAAATTCTGAAGACCCGAACGAAGCGGCTAAGGGTGTGGACGCGCTTCGGGAAAGTCTCAACAAGGCCGCATCGTTCCATGGGCCACGTGGCGGCGGTCAACTCACGGCTCAGCAGCGCGAGGCGCAAGTGCTGCAAGACCTTCAATTCAAGCAGATCGCGGCCGATCTGCGGTCTGGCGACCCGGAAAAGATTGAGGCGGCGAAGGCGAAGGCGGCGCAGATGCCGCAACTCGGCGCGAGTGTGCTGAAAGCCAAGGCGCCAACGGCGGGCTCGCCAGCGGCGGAGCGCAAAGCCCGCTTCGACGAGGCAAAGGCGGCGGCGCAAGCGGACGGCACGTACACGACGGATACTGCCATTTACGACAAGGTTGACGCGGATATTGCTGCCGCCAAGAAATCACCTACCGGCAAGACCGCCAACCCGCTTTCGCCAGAGGCGGCGCAGATGGGAGCGATCATTTGGTCCAGGACAGGCCAATTTCCCGCAGGTTACGGCGGCCAAGCGACGAAGAACCAGATCCTTGAGACGGCCACAACGATGGCCAAAGAACAGGGCATCTCAGTCGATGACATAATTGCTGGGCGTGCAACGCTGAAAGCGGATTCTGCATCTCTTACGAGCGTTACCAAGCAAAAAAACGCCGCAGAGGGATACGAACGCGGCGCTCTGAAATCGCTTGAGCTTGCCGCGTCACTGGTGCCACCGACTCCCGAGCCGCTAGGCATGCAAATCCTTACACGGTGGGCTCGCACAGGGGCGACAGAGTTCGGCGATACTGACGTTCCAAAATACACTGCCGCGCTCGTGACCGCGCTGGACCAATACGCCAAGGTGCTGACCGGCGCGACGGGCGCGCAGGGATCGACGGACAGCGCGCGCAATCTCGCGCTTTCAATCATCCCGGCCGGTGCGACCAGCGCGCAAATCCCCGGCATCATCGACGTGCTGAAGAAGGACATGAAGAACCGCGTCGATGGCTACAACGAGCAGATTGCGGCGATCCAAAGAGGAATCGCGCATCCGGCCGCCCCGGCAGCGGAGACCGACAGGGGTGGGGCGGCTCAGGCAGGCCCAACTCCCCCTGCAATGGCGATTCAACATCTTCGGGACAATCCGTCGCTCGCGCCGCAGTTTGACGCGAAATATGGGCAAGGCGCGGCTGCCCGTGCGCTTGGCCAGTAATGGCCGAGGCAAATCCGTTCGACCAGTTTGATCCGCCGGCTGCGCGCGCGGCTAACCCGTTCGATCAATTCGATCACGCGCCGGCATCGGCTCCGATGGTGCAATTGTCGCCATCCACACGCGCCATAGTCGGTGCGGTCAAGCAGGGGTACGGCGACGAGGCATTCCCGTCGATCCTGTCACCCGAAGCGCAGCGGTCCCTGGAAACCTCAGATTACCCCGTCAACCGATTCATCAACGCCCCGCTCGCGCGCGTGGTCGGCACCGGCGCGGCGGCGCTGTCCGGCGGGTTCCGCGGCTTGCAGGAAGGCGTGGCGCAGATCGGCGAAGCGGTCGGTGCGCCCGTGCTGGGGCGAGATATCGCGGCGATGCCGGAAGCTCTGGCCGGCGGCGGTCCGCACCTGACCGTGCGCCCGTTGGTTGAGGATATGCGCGCGGCCGGCGCCGACGCCGCTCGTCCGCCCTTGCCCACGAAGGCAGAGGCGGTTGTCGCGAAGCGTCTGAAGCAGGATCTGGAGGCCAGCGGCAAAACGCCGGAGGAAATCGCCGCCGAGTTGGAAAAAGCACGCGCGCTGGGCAAGCCCGTGACGCTGATGGACGTGGCGGGCACCAAGGGGAACATCCAGGGGCTAGCGGGCAAGGTGGCGCGCGAGCCGGGCGAGAGCAAAGGCATTGTCTCCACCTTCATGGACGAGCGCGACAAGGCCGCAGGCGCGCGCACGAAGGAAGATGTGGCCCGCGATCTCGGAACCGGCCCCAGCGCCCGCAGAACGGTCCAGGGGCTCATCCAGACGCAATCCATCGAAGGCAACGCGCTGTACGAGAAAGCCTACGAGGGCGGCAGCATGGCCCCGCTGCAACGCCAGTTTGAGGTGGCGTTCGATGATGCGTCCATTGCGTCGCGGGACGCGGCGGGCGAGTTGCAGTCGGCGCGAAACGAGCTGACGCAGGCCCAGGCCAGGCTATCTCAGGCGGGTGATGTGTATTCCGCTTCGGGTGCAAATGAGGCCGTGCGCGCGGCTCAAGCGGCCGTCACGAAGGCGGAGCAGGGCGTCGCTCGTGCCGACGCTGAAAAAGCGCAAGTGCTGGAGGTTCTGCGCCAAGCGCAGGAGGACGGTTCGGCTGGCAAGCCGGGTGCGGTGTGGAATCCCCGCATCCAGCAGTTCCTCGACGATCCAACGGTCAGGCGCGGCATGGCGCGGGGGCTGGAAATCCAGCGCCTTGAGGCTCTGGCCGAGGGCAGGCGGTTCGATCCGACCGAATACGCGATCGTGGGCGTGGATCAGGCCGGCGAGCCCGTGGTGGGCAAGGTACCCAACATGCGGACGCTGGACAGCATCAAGAAGGGGCTGGACGCGATCATCCAGGACAACCGCCAGCCGGACGGAAGGCTCAACCAATACGGCGTGGCGGCGGACAAGGCTCGCAAGGCGTTTCTGGCCGAAGTGGACCGGATCAACCCGGACTATGCCGCGGCGCGCCAAAACTGGGCTGGGCACCACGCCAGCATGGATGCGGTCAACCTGGGCCGAAATATCCACAGGCTGTCACCGGAGGAGATTGCCGACGCGGTAGCCGACATGGCGCCGGCCAATCTGGAGTTTTTGCGGCTCGGCGTGGCGGACAATCTGCTGGAGCGGATCGCGCGCACCAGCGAGGGCGGCGACGAAGCTAAGGCGTTGATTAACAACGAATGGCGACGCGGGCAGCTAAAGCCGGTGTTTGCCAGCGAAGCGGCGTTTGAGCGGTTTGTGGATTCCGTCGCGCTGGAACGCCTGATGTTCGAGACCCGGCGCGCCGTGCAGGGGGGGTCAGATACTGCCCCGCGCTTGGCCGAAGACGGGCAGGCGGTGACAACCGGATTGGAAGCTGCGCGAGGCATCGGTCACTTCGTGGGCGGCCACGTGCTCAGCGCCCTTGGTTCGGCCGCACGGGTGGCAAAACAGCTTGGCCTGGGCCGCGACCCCAAGGTGAGCGCGGAAATCGCCCGCATCCTGACCAGCACCGACATGCCGTCCCGCGCCGTTCTGGACGCAACAAAGGGGGTCAATCCGCCGCCATGAAACCAAAAAACACAGCATTAATAACGGTCATGGACGAGTTTCTCATTTCCCTGTTTCAAGAAAGCCAGCAAGGCGCTAGTTTGCCGCCAGAAGGCGAGGCGCTTTCCGAGGGCGACGGCCAGGGACAGCCTGCCGGTCCGACCACCGCTCCGATCAGTTTCCTCGATCGCATCAAGCTGTTCCAGGCCGCAATTCAATGGGTTGCGGTCAAGAACAGGATCGAAGGAGAGAGCGATAGTGGCGGAGAATGGAGTTCAATCGTCGGCAAATACCACGGTCGAAAGGGAGGGCGTGGTGCTGCTGCGGCCGGCGCCGCCTCCACAGCCAACGGCCGCGACGGCTAGTGCCGCTCCGCCCCCTGCCGCTGCACCGCAGACCCCGCCCGCCTCGCGAGCCGACTCCGCCGCGATCGGCGTGCTCACGGTTCTGACCGCACTGCTGGCGGCGCGGCTGCTGCTGCTACTGGCGATCTGCGGCGCGTTCGTGCTGGCGGTTCTGGCGCACAGCGACGCGTCTCTCGTCGGACTGTGGGTTCTGATCGCCTATTGCTGCCTGACCGTGATCCCCATGACCGCGCTTGATCTGAAGCGCGGGGTTGGGGCGCGGTAGTTGATCCCGCTACTCGAAACGCAACAGCAAGGCGTCACTAGTTTAAGCGCGGACTATCTGAATACGCTTGTCGCGGGCGGCGCTTATCTCGCCGATCTTCGCGGCTATCCCGGCCTGTTTCGCCAGACCGTCTACATGATCGGCTATACTGCGGTTGGAGACGGAGGCGAAGGCAACTTCGTTTGGAACGCGACATCCATTACCGCTGACGACGGCGGCGTGACGACCATTGCTGCGAACGGCGTCCCGATCGGGCGCTGGCAGCGGATGTATACGTCCAGTCAGCCGAACGTGGTCACGAATGCGACCGGCGCGGTCTCCGGCAATCTTGCGTCGTTCAACGGCACCACCGGAGACGTGATCGAAGACAGCGGTATCGCGGTCAGCACGATCACGACGCTGGAGAGCACGGTTGCGTCGCTGGCCGGGTCGATCGCGGCGATCCCTGTGGTGGCAAACTATAGCGCGCTCGCAAACGCGACATCGGGGACGCTCCCCGCCTCCATCTGTTATGTCTTGGGCTACCGCGCCACGAACGACGGCGCTCAAGGCATATTTACCGTTGGGGCGACGCTAGGATCGGCGAACGGCGGGACCACGATCAACGATGCCTCGGCGCGCACTTGGTATCGCAACTCCAGCACTTCGACGATCAACGTCAAGTGGTTCGGAGCGTATGGCGATAACAGCCACGATGACACGGCGGAAATTCAAGCTGCGATAAACGCATCCGAGGCGTTGTCTTCGCCGGGTCAAGTGCTTTTACCGGCTTCTCAGTATCTCGTCACCGGAAGCCTAACCGTAAATACGGGCGGCATCAGCCTGATCGGAGAAGGCCGGTTCTCCACCATCATCAACTTCACCAACACGACACAGAATTGTTTGACCGTCGGCGGCTCGACGTATGGCGGTTCTATCTACGGTTTCGCGATGCGCGATATGTGGCTCAAATGCACGAGCAAGACCGGGGGCACGCTTTGCCTACTTCAATACGTCAATCAAGTCGTTGTCAGCAACGTCTATATCACCATGCCCTGGATCGGCTTTACGGTCTGGGGCACCAACGAAGTCTTTATGGAGAAAGTCACCATCCAAGGGATGGCGGGCGGCACGAATTGCTGGGGTCTAAAATACTACGCCAACCCAAGCGCCGGGGAGCGGTCCGATTATCTGACCACTAACGACTTCACCGTTTACGCAGGCTATTCCGGCGCAAATGGCTTTGTGTGGGACGGAGCGGCCAACACGTGGAACGGCAACAACATGACGGCGCTCAACTGCGCCTATGGCATGTATATCGTCAACACGGCGCAGAGTACGACCGCTTACCCGACATTCGGAGAGTTCAACAACTTCAACACTGACGGGATGAGCGTATGCGGTCTCTCAATCGGAGCGGGCTCTGACTTCCAGTTCAGCAACAGCCAGATCACCAACACGTCCGGTTCTTCCGGGCAAGGCTCGGCTGACAACCAAGCGCTCCGAATTGTGCCCGATGTGTCTTATTCTAAGACGCGCCAAATCCAGTTTGCAAATTGCCGGATCGGGCTGGCGCGCATCGGCGCGGCCTACGTCGAAGCAATCGGCGTGCAGTTCACCAACACCGTTTTTGCATCGGGCGCGACCACGACATCGAACACATACAACGGACTGGAGATCGGGTGCAGCGTCGCAAACTCTTGCTACAACATCTCCGTCCAGAACTGCACCGATTACGAATACGGCAACCCGAACAATTTCCAATATGGCATCCGCATTGATAGCGGCGTTGTCGATTACGTAGTCGCGAATAATATCCTCTCCATCGGCGCGGTGACGGGGGCTGTGAGCGACGCTGGCGGCTCGGTCACTAAATACGTCGCGAACAACATTTAGGGCGCGCGATGGACGGTTATCTCAAAGACACGAACAGCGGCAAGATTACCGAGATCGTCTACGGGTGGAAAGGCGCGCCTGCGCCGTCCGGCAAGTCTTTCGTGGAGCATCCTTCTCCTGGCGGGCTGGAGATTGGCGCGCAAGCCCCAGCCTCGTTCATCGCTGCCTTGTCAGCGACCGATGCCGAAATGGCGCGCGGCGCAGAGGATACGATCGCGGCGCTGATCCAGAGAGGCATTCTCACACACGCTGATTATGACAGCGCGCTGATCTCCAAGATCAACGCCAGGCGCGCACTGCGCGGGCAGGCGGCAATCTGATGTCAGGCAGCGTCCCGAACAACTTCGTCTCGCAAAACGGCGTCACAACGCTCGCGGACTCGCAGCTCAACACGGCTGTGCAGACCGATCAGACCGCGACGCAGCTTCGCGGCTTCGTCGGTATTGTGGGTATGGCGGTGTCTCTACAAGGGCTTTCTTCGGCAGGCGACGGCGGTTCCGGGCTGTTCTACTGGAACACCGGCACTTTCACCGACGACGGGATCACGACAATCGTGCCCTATGGTGCCACGGGCCAAGGCGCGTGGATCAGAGCGCCGGGTCTTTACTCAATTCCGAAATACACCGTCAGCGGTCTTCCCTCGGTCGCCGCCGCAAATCAAGGAGCCGTGGCCTACGCGACCAATGGCCGCAACACCGGGGAAGGCGCAGGGAGCGGCACCGGCTGTCTCTGCACCGTCAATTCTGCGGGCATTTGGGCTGCGGTCTATTCCGGTGTCGCGGTCACAAGTTAAGGAGCGATCATGTATCTTTTATCTTCAGGTAATCAGGCCGGCACGGATCGCTCCTACCGGGCGGACGGCTCGCTGGGGAACACGTCTCCGAAACTGATACTGCCGCAAGCGCAGTCGCGCGCCATGCTCTCGATCCAGAACATCGGGAGCAACCAAATCTACCTTGAGCACGGGTGCGCGCGGGCGACGACCACGCTGACAAGCGGTGCGGTGACAGCGATCACGATCCTCAATCCGGGCTTCGGGTTCGTGAAACCGCCCATCGTGACGTTCAAAGGCGGCGGCCAGGTAAACGCTCCGCTTGCGGCTTCAAACTGGGATGGGCGCGGGCAGATCGACGCATGGGCCGTGCCCAACGGCTACAACTCGACCACGGCGGTCTTCTCGCGGCCCGCAAGAGCGATCGCGGTTCTGACCTCCGGCGTGGTCACGTCGTTTGTAATCGAGGACGGCGGCGCAGGCTACATCACGCCGCCGGAAATCTTGCTTACCAACGATCCGAATGACCCCTACGGATGCGCCGATCCGTCATACAACAGCGGGTCCGGCGTCGTCCTCAACTCGCTTGGCACCTACTTTCTCAACGGCACGTTTTGCCATACCGACGCGATCGCGCTCTACGCCGCATCGGGCGCGGCGACTTACTATTGCGAATACGCGCCGTGATGCGCCTAGCCATCCTTCTCGCGGTCTTGATCGGCGGCCCGGCATCCGCCGCGGTTACGTCATGGCCCGCGCAAGCGCAGAGCACGCCGTGTCCAACCGTGACCGACTGGATCTCAATCCTTCAGGTGTTCATCACCAACCCGCCTTACCCGATCTCGTATTCGCAGTGGGACCAAGAGACGCAATATCTTTGGACGGTGTTTCAGAACGGATCTGCGCAGTTCTTTACCGGCGTGCCGCAAAATCAGGTGGTCGGATTTCCGCCGTGGGTCACGATCTCTAGTCATCATGCCGCCCTTGTCCAGCAGCACTCTTTCTGCCCAATCCTCACCTCCAACAACACACCCCTGTTGACCAAATGAACCGCATCATCGCGCTCCTGCTTGCCGTTCTGTTGATCGGCCCAGCACACGCCCAGCAACTCAACGCGCTCCCCCAAGCGGCAACCCCGCTCTCGGGGTCCGAGTTGGTCTACGTGGTGCAAGGGGGCGTGTCGAAGCAGACCACGGCGTCCTATCTCGGCAGCGTGGTGACATGGCCCCTGACCGGCGAGGCGCTGATCTCGTCCGGGGGCAACACGCCAACGGGCGTCGCGCCGATCAACGGCGAGTGTCTTGGCGGCGCGGGCGGGGTGTGGACGACGGTATCGTGCGGGGGTCTTAGCGGGGTCGCGGCGAACGACATCGTGATTTCTCAGGGGTCATCGTCTCCCACTGGCCTAGCCCCCGTGAACGGTGCGTGCGTGCAAGGCGCGGGCGGGGTGTGGACCACCGGATCATGCGGCGGCGCGATTGAGCTTCTTGACTCAAACGGAAATACCGTCACCAGCGTATCGTCTGTCACCCTCGGCCCTGGCTTTCTATTGAGCGGTTCGGGCGGCACCGCATATCAAAACTTAAACCAGCCGGATCGCACTGTGACATCGTGCAGCGGCGTAACATGCACGATCACCGCCAACGACATGGGCGGACAAGTCAACTTTAACGGTGCAAGCCTCACTGCCACCATTCCGGCGATCAGCACGGCGTCGTTCACGGGTTCGATTTCAACGACGACGTTGACCGTATCGGGTGTCACAGGAACCATCCACATCGGGCAACTTGTTCAAGGCACCAACGTCACGCCGGGAACCGTGATCACCGCAGGGTCCGGCACATCATGGACGGTAAGTCATAGTCAGACAGTGAGCGGCGAGGCCATGACATCCGCCATCTTGGGCGCGGGCCAATCCTTTACGATAATGAACTACAACTCGACGGCGCTACAGCTTGCGAGCACGCCTGCGATCAACGGGTTTCCAGGAGGCGCAACCGGGACCGTCCCGCAATACGGTGGCATAGGCTGCATCTCGAACGGGGCGACGCTGGATTGCCTTGGGTTCGGCGTGCAGCCCAATCAGGCGTTCACCAACGCGGCGCAGACATGGACCGGCGTGCAGACATGGGGCGAAAGCCTGATCGCGCCAAACATCCAGTCGGGCACGACCTACACTCTCCAAGCATCGGACTGCGGGGGCACCATAATCAGCAACAACGCATCTGCTGTCACGATCACCACGCTGGCGACGCTGCCCGTCGGATGCGCGATTGTCGTGGAACAGAAAGGCGCCGGCCAGGTCACGATCTTCCCTGGCAGCGGTGCGACGGAGACAAGCGCAAGCAGCTACACCAAAACGCGCACCCAATACGCCGTGATCGGGCTGTTCGTGGACGCCAATGTCGGGGGCTCTGCGGCGAACTTCAACATTTCCGGTGACGGCGCGTGAGGCGCTGGCTTCCCCTTCTATTCCTCGCGCTCGCGGCTTTCACCCCGTGGCAGCCTGTCACCGAAATCCCGTGCTGCAAGTCGATTGCGTATTCGACATGGAACCCGACGCTCAACTCGTCCGCAATCACGTATTCCAGCGGCAATCTGGTGTGGACGTGTGGATCGGGGTGCTCTTCAAACTATTACGCGGTCCAGGGAACCAACAACCACTTCACCGGCAAGTTTTATCTCGAAATCACGGCGACCACGATCTCGGGCAACTGCTGCTACGCGATCGGGTTCTCGCCAGCCGGAGCGGCGCCGAGTGGTGGCACCTCGAACCTCGGATACGGTTTCGGTATCGGCTACTACAAAACCGGCGCGGTCGCTTTCAACGGCCTGACGGCGACCACCATAGCTTCCTATACCGATGGCAACGTGGTTTGCATCGCTGCGGACCTTTCCAACGGGCTGATCTGGTTCCGCGTGAACAACGGCAACTGGAATAACAGTGGTGCGGCTAATCCGGCGACTGGAACAGGCGGCATCAACATCGCGACGCTGGCGACGCTAAATCTCTTCCCGGCGCAATCGTCCTACGCGCAGAGCGGGGTCGCCGGAACCTTAGATGTAGGCGCGTCGGGTTTTACGTATTCCGCTCCGTCGGGGTTTGGCGCATGGCATTGATCCTGCTCCTCCTGGCTCTGCTGGTGCATCCGGCAGAAGCCATGAACTACTTCCGCGGTGCGTCAAGCGGCTCCGTGGCGCCTGCTTGGGCGACGGATCAAACGCAGCAGATGCCCTATACGTGCTCGGTGCAGGTTTGGATCAACCCATCCGCCAGCGCCTATGGTTCGGCGGGCGGTGGCGCGCACTATCCGACCGGCACAGGGACGCAGGCAAAGCCCTTCCTGGATTTCTCCGATCTTTACTCCTCCGCGAGCAACATCACGATCTCGCCTGGGACTTGCATCAACGTGGTGGCCTCCACGCCTATGGTAGACGTGCAGTTCAACGCCACGTTTCTGTCCGCCGCCAGCAAAACGGGCGGAGCGAATCAGCCGGTAGGCGGCTACCGTGTAATTCGTTCGACCGATGGCAGCGGCAATTTGGTGGCGGCAGCCGGCGTGGGCGTCACCTCGGGCACCGTGAACGGCGCGGCTGCGACGATCACAGAGACAGTCGCTCTCGGCAATTACGGCATG
>Ga0116227_10014230_pt1 | contig 12189 bp, 15 predicted proteins | sample S1TSphgellanicum_FD_89693 | JGI IMG/M metagenome (GOLD analysis project Ga0116227, IMG submission 89693) | Host-associated microbial communities from peat moss isolated from Minnesota, USA - S1T2_Fb - Sphagnum magellanicum MG | ecosystem: Host-associated > Plants > Peat moss > Unclassified... | reverse complement strand
GATTGGGCGTCTTAGATTACTTGCAAAGTGGGAGTGTTGAAGATTATGATGTAGATGAAACATAGATAATGGTGTGATAGATATTAGAAACTATGTGATAGATTAGTGTTGCAAGTAATCAAAAACATAGGTAGATTTGATATATGTTAGTACCACCAACATGTTAGAATAAGGAGGGAGAGAAATATTTATCCCATATGGTTTGTCAATGTGGTGGTACATGGAAGGGAATAAAAAGCAAGGTTGGAGGAGAGTTCGATATCTCGCTCCAAGCATTGTTCACATACTTGTGTGATCTATGTGCTTTTGAATGTGCAATCTCTCCTCTGATCCTATTGTTTTCAACAACCTCTTTAGCTCTAATCTTTACACTAGCTTGTAGACTTCATATAGCTAGTTTACTTGTTGTTTTCTTTCCAAGTCTTGTGATAACTTTGCTTCCATTTCCACCAAATAAAGCAAGAGCTCCTTGAATGTCTCTCAAGTTCAATTTGGGCCTCTTTTATCCTACCTCTAATATGATTGTAGAACATTCCAAAATTAGAGCTTCCTCCTTGTTTTTTATCATTTTTTCTTGAGACATTAGAATCAACAAGCAACGAGGAAGGTGAACATGCAAGGAGTACTAACTACCACATCAAGCTTGGCATCATTAGTAGAGATGATCTAGGTCAATGACAAAGAATGGTGCAAAGTAGATGGCATTAGTTTTATAATTTTTTTGGCAACAATGGGTTTAGGCTAGATTTAAATATTAATGTCCTGTAAAGTAATGTTAAAGGTGGTTTGAACAAGGATTACATATTTACATATTTGAGGAGGGGGACTAAATTGTTCAACCTCATTAAAATTAATGGCTTGCATTAATATTAAAGGATGGGGATAAAATTCAAAAGGTGGATCAATGGAATCAAGTTTCATGCCAGTGTCATGGGGATCTAATTTTGGATGCCCACTACTTACATCTTCTTCATCTTCATTAAAGGTCACCTCTAGAACTGGCAACTTCCCATCATCCATCCTCAATGACCTCCACAACTTTATCAAAAGATGAGCTTTTCAATATTTTGGGTTTCAATGGAGATGTCACTTCAAAATCATGCATCCCATTCTTTTTTGGATAGACAGGAGTACCACCACCATCACAACCATTTGCTGACAATTATGCTATTGGCAAAATCTAGGATCCCACTTCGTGTTGGTGGTGTGTAGAAATTAATGTCTTAAAGAATTCAGTGAATGTAGTTGTTAAGAGAGTAATTATTACTCATGATAATAATTTGTTATTATATTTTTACTTACTTAGTTAATGTTTTAAGAATTATTAGCTAGATTACATAGTCTTTTTGTCATTATTTGAATTTGAATAGAACATAGGGTTTTTTTTTTTTTATGAATATATTTTGGGAAGAGGAGGAGAAAGGATCATTATAAAACATTGAGTTTTGATGGAAAATGAAATAAGAGCATTTTGTTTTCTAGAAAAGCTTCATTTCCATAGCCATATTTGTTGTTTTTGATGTTTTTATCATACTTGCATTACTAGATTTTAATTCTAAAACTAGATATGAATAGATTTGAATGAACAAATTTTATTAGTATTAGTTTTATGACATGTTTCAATCTAGATTTAGATCAGAAATTAGGAATAGAAATTTTGTATTTACCATTTGGTGACCATTCCAAAGCTTGAATTCAAAGTGAAATTAAAAATATTGTTTGTCTTGTTGCTAAAATTTTTGTGGGTGTAATCATAATCAAATGAGCCAAACAGTAGGTTGGGTGACCACCAAAACTTTATAAAAATTATAATTTTGTTAGACATACTTTTGTGGTGCCACTTTTATGCCATGTTAATCATTGAATGTTGTGCTAAATAATTAATATGAATGTTGAAATTTTCAAATTAAAAAATAAATAATAAATAATCTAAGTTCTAGTTTTAATAAAAAACCTTTGAACTTGAACAACAATTGCATAAAAAACAGTCAATTTTGTAAATTATTAAGCTAAGGACACTTTTTATAAAGGAATTTTCATGAGAAAAAAATGGTATGATGTTAATTGATTATCCACACTCAAAAAGCACTCACAATTTGAAAGTTGTGAAATTTTTTAATTAAAAAATAAAAAATATTTTAAAAATGAAATGCAAAATTTGGTAGAATCTATACACTTAAAAAAAATCTTAATTATTCATGGAAAATTAATACAAAAAATGTGATGGATTGAAAAAAAAAAAAGTATTTTTAATAACATATTGCAAAAAAATTCATCCCAAAAGTCTTTTTTATGAGAAAATGAAAATGACCACAAAAAGGGTTGTAATCCTTAAGTCCTTCATCACCATTGGCTCATTTGATTGTGATCACACCCTTGTTTCTAAGGATAGATAGTGAACTTCAATTTCATTTTTTGTAATTTTTTTCAAATCTTGAGCAAGTTTTTGTTCAAGAAGCAAATATAAGCAAATTAGCTAATTGTGAGGATTTTATTCTAATGCAAAAGTTTGTTCAGGTTTGAATTAGAATGTGGAAAAATGGAAATTAGAATTACAACTAGAAGTTTGAAGAGACAATTAAATCATGTTATACTATATGAACAAGTAGAAAATGGTGTTGCCATCAACAATAATTTGAGTGCATATCATGTAGATCATCAATTTGTAACACCTAGAAGAGTTTCTCAATTAGAACAAAAACATCCATGGATAGAAAAAAGACTTACAAGCCACAAAATGCCTCAAGCAACATTGATTATTCTTCGTGAAATGCAAGTTGGTGAAGCACAAAGGCGCACTAATAATCTGCAAAAACATCAAATTGTGAATGCATACTCACACAGGTTGAGTTTAGACGAAGGAGTTAATAATATGAACCTCGATAGAATGTTGCACTGGAATCAACAGGTCTGATGCAACATAACTTTGATGTTTTGATTCAAGAAGAAGAACAAAAATTCAACATGTCAAAAAGGGCGGAAATAGTACCAAGGTATAGATCTACTTCACCTCCTTATTATCGAAAGGACCATGAGATTGAAGAATTTGAACAAAGAACTCAAAATTTTGAACCTTTAATTCGTTATGTGGTTGAGCAAAAAATCGTAATTCAACTTATCAAAATGTCCAAAGGAGTTGAACCAATACTTGTAACTAGAAAAGAAACTATAATCTTACCAAGAGCATAACCAATAGTAGCAGAAGGTGTACATGTGGCTGTCAGAGTGAGGTATATTGAACCCAAACTTAATCAACAGAATGGAAGCATTGTTAAAGGAGTTCTAAGGGATTGGAATAGAGGGATTCATAGTGTGAATAAAGTTCCAAGACCTAACTCTCCATGTTGCACATACTGCCATTAGACTAGACATTAGATCAATGAATGTTCATTTATTGAAGATAATGTGAGGCAAGGATTTGTTGAACATTTCTAGAATCTGAATCCAAAACTTGAAAGAGTATAAAACCATGGATATATTGAGTAAGAGGATTTGTACCATGAAAGGGTTCAAATTCTAGATAGATTCAAAGAATAGATGTGGAGAGATAACAAAGTGGAAATGAGAGCTTCAACTATGGCAAATGTAATACCTATTTTTGTAGCTCCTACACCAAGTCTATTACATCACAACAATGTTAGAGTTACCTATGCAAGAACTTCCAATTTCAGAATGGAACCAGTAAGATCTATACCATTATATTTGTGGCAATGCTTCAATCTATGATTATAGTTATTGAAGCTCCATTTGAATTAGCACTGGTCCATATTGTTATAGGTATTAGATTTAGACCACACACTCCAAGGGGAATAGAACTTGTGAATGTGCATGAAGATCTACCTAGAGAGGCGAAGAAAGTTTTTGCTAATCACCATTAGATCCAAGAGGAGGCGGCTCAAATCCACTAGGACCATTAAAACCTCCAAGACCTCCAAGGTATTTTGGATTGCCAATGGTGAATCTAGGCATGCCACCATTACCATGAAACAAACCTTATAATTGACCACTTAACTATCTTGAGTATGTGAAGGATTCTAACCCAGATGTTCAAGTCGGAGTTTTTAAAGCTACCATTAAAATAAATGGTGAAACAGACAATGCAGAAATTATTAATCTATCTAGTTTTGCCCTTAGAGATATTGTGTCTAATTGGTGTAACAATTATATGGGAGATTACCCATATTATACTTTTGCATAATTGTAGTTAACTTTTTGTAAAGGTATTGAAAAGTTTAGAATAATGAGCAAGTTTAGTTGCAATTGAAAAACATGAAGCAAAAGAAGAATGAAAGAGTGGAAGTCTATTATGAGAGATTATTGAAGTTGACCAATAGTCTTGAACATAGGACAACAAATAATTTCCTAACTACTATTTTTAGATTTGGATTATAACCATATATGTGTGTAACAACAATAGGCATGAAGAGAGAAACCTTGTAGCAACATAAGGAAGCAACTTTGGTTTGTAAAGAAGGAATTTCTAAAGTAGAGGCTATAAGCAACTTGTCAATATCATAGAGTAGTATGACAATATTAGTTTATAAACCTTATACATTTATAGAGAAAACATGAATGTATTGTATAAATTGTCACATGGAAAATCATAATGTTGAAATTGTAGAGTCGAAAGAAAGGAAGACTTTGTTGCTACATTTTATGAGGTTACTACTCAATAGAGCAAAATACAGAGACCTATGAGGTATTCCTATCATATTTGTGCTGACATTGGACATAAGATCATAGATTTTCCTAAATATAATGACATGTATAATATGTTTAATAACAAAGGAGTAAAGATTACAAAGAAACAAGTTATGGTAAAGCCCAAGGTTACAAATCCTTTAATTCATATAGTGGATGTCAACATGGCCATCACCAAGAACAAGGTTACTAAAGAATAGGTGTTCAAGGACAAAAAGCCAATCAAGAAGAAGTTTGTTGTTAATAGGGAAGTGGAGTGGAAACTACAACAATCTTTTGTCAACACTATATAGGAGATGCAAGCAAAAGACCCATTAGAAAATTTGACTCAAAAGGAGAAAGCATAGTGGAGTACAAGATGGGTAGGATTACAAGAATCTAAGGTGTCCACAAAACCAATTGTATCACAAACTTTGATTGATAATCAATAGAGTTATGTCTATGGAATAAATATTCCAAGATATCAATAAACACATGTTGGAAACTACATATACTTTGAAATTAGGTCAATTGTTCAAGATAACACTAAATCTTAAAAAATAAATGTGGTAGAAACTAAAGCTAGAAAAACCCAATATAGCTACTAAAGTGATATTAGAGCCTAATGTAGCCATAGTGTTGAGACACATTATGAAGTACACACTGTAACTATAGAAGTAAATAACCAAACGATAGTTATCAAAGTACAAGTTAGGAAAACCATTGTTAAGGATGTTTTGTTAGATGGAGGAGCAAGTGTAAACATCATAATAAAAAAGTTTAGAACAAAATTAGGTTTACCCAAACTAAAACCAACTCCATACCACCTCAGAATGGCAGATCAAAATATGACCAGACCTTTTAGGAATCATTAGAAATTTGAAGCTTCACATACATGGTATATCATATATAGTCGCATTTACTATTTTGCAAAATAGTGGTAGATTCTAACTAGTCCATGTTATTAGGAAGACCTTAGCTCAAAGATGCAAAGGTTACACGTGAATGGGGTGACAATGTCATTATTATTCAAGGCAATGGAATAAGCATAACAATAATATTTAACAAGAAACTAGGAGTAGAGACTAGAAAGCCTTAAGTGTTTGTTTATTATGACGTCCTAGAAAGGCTAATAGATGAAAAGGAAGATATGATCTTTGAGATAGAACTAGAACTATTTTCAATTGGCATAATCATTATCTTAGATGAAATAGTTTCATTACTGAATGTTGGTGAAGCACTCCCAACTCCTTGAAGGACTCAAATGTGAGTCCAAGTAGGAGTTAGTAGAAGAGGGAAGAGTCTGGGCACGCTCCCTAGCTCACAACACTTTGAGGGGTAGAGGGGCGTGTTGGAGCTCCGAGATGGGACTAGGAAGAGTTGACAAGCTTCACTCATTCACACAAGCTTACACACAACCCAGACAAAGTGGTTAGTGCATAGTTGTAGCACCTTTGGTGCTAGGATGAGCCACGGGAAACACAAACACACTAGACTCACCATAGCCCAAACTTGGGGGAAGCCACCACCTTCCCCCTTATAGTATATTTTGTGGTTGGCCACGGAGCCTACATCCAAATGATTTTTCTCTCCTGGGACTCCCGAGTGGGAGTCCCGAAATTGCGCCGGTTGGGACTCCCGCAAATTTGGAGCCTCATAACTTTGCGAGCAGACCTTGGATCGAGATGCAATCTAAAGCAAAGTTGTAGATCTCGTTGAGAGCTTTTCAACAGTATGTCGCACGTCCTCTGAAACCAAGTAAATTAGGTCAATTCCTGACTTTTTTGGTCGGGAGTTAAACTGGCAATTAGACTCCCGGCCCTTCTTTTGGCCATAACTGGTGTTTTAGATATCCAAATGAGCAATGCGAGCCCATTTTAGACATCTACTTTCTAAGAGCTTTCCGATGATATAAAGAACACCACAAGAAATTGAGTTTTGACCCCTAAAAATAGCTCTTTGAAATTTTGAAAGTCCACTGGGACTCCATCTCCCAAAGTGGGAGTTGCCTTGGGAGTGTGAGGGTTCACTCCCTCATACTCCCTCACACTTTCTCACACTCCTAGGAGTATGTGATGTGACTCCTGGGCTTCTTCTTGGCCCGCACCCTTGTGACCTCTTTCCCTTGACTCCCGGGCTTCCTCTTGGCCCGCAACCTTATAACCCATTTGCCTTGGTTGTGAGCCCAAAGCTAGGGTTGTGACAGTTGGAGTGTTAAAAATCAAAATTAGTGAAAAATTTGAATTAGAGCAAGGGACATCATATCAAAGAACAACAAAAGTATTGTTTTTAACAACAAAACTAGAAGACTTTTATGCCAAACTAAAGATATCATTAGAAGATAAGGTTTATCTAGAAACCTATTATCATCATACCCAAGATGATATTCAAGTGGATGAAACACCATCCAAAATATAGGTATAGAATCTTCACATAGTAGGTTGGACTTTGACTAAACAACAATAGCTTGTTAAACTAAATCTTAGCACAAAGGCAAATCCACATTACATCAAAGTTAATGCACAATTGACAAAGGAGAAAATTGAGGAGCTTCAAATGTTATTCAAGGAGTTCAAAGATGTGTTTGCTTGGACTTATAAGGATCCAAAAGGCATACTTCCAAAATTGGCTCAACATAGAATTGAATTAGATACCTCAATACCACCAACACATCAAGCAAAGTACAGATTGAACCCTAACTATGTTGTAGTTGTCAAACACAATATTGACAAACTATTAGCAACAAGATTCATTCAACCAGTAGAAGAGGCTACATGGTTATCACCAATAGTGGTAATGTTTAAAAAGAATGGAAAATTGAAAATTTGTGTGGATTTTAGGAAGCTGAATAAGGCAACCAAAAAAAACCCTTATTCTTTGCCATTTTCTGATGAAGTTCTAAACATTATAGTAGGGTGTGAAGCCTATTCATTTTTAGATGGATATTTAGGATACCATTAGATTTCTATAACCCTTGAAAATAAATACAAAATAATTTTTGTAACAGATCAGGGAGCTTTTGTTTGGATGGTGATGCCATTTGGTGTTAAAAATGGGCCACCAACTTTCCAAAAAGTAGTCAACAAAGCCTTCAAGAATACTTAAACCAATTTATGAAGATATTTTTAAATGATTTCATGGTTTATAGTGATATGGAAAGTCATTTGATGAAGCTCAAACTTTGCTTTCAAAAATGTAAAGAATATAGAATCAATCTTAACCCAAAGAAATGTGCCTTTATGGTATTTTTAGGACATATTTTAGGGTTCATAGTTTCCAAGGAAAGAAAAATACCAGACCTTAAGAAGGTTCATGCAATAGTGAATATGCTAGTACCTGCAAACTCATAGTAAATTTAGGTCTTTAATGGTATGGCTCAGTTTTATAAATGTTTCATCAAGAACTTTGCTTTTTATCATGGCACCAATCACAAAGTTGATGAGGAAAACATAACCCTTTATCTGGACCATAGAGTGTGAAGAAACTTGGGCTTAGATAAAGTACAAATACATGGGAGCACTAATTTTAATACCTCCAAATTGGCAGTTGGAGTTTCATGTGCACACAAATGCATCATTATTGGTAGTAGGTGCAATGTTGGCACATAACCCAACTTGTAAGTATGACCAACCTATAATAGATACCTCTAGACTATTAATTAGACTAGAGAAAAATTATACTAATACAAAGAAAGAAACTTTAGTAATGGTTTATCATCTGCATAAGTTCAGACATTTATTGTTGGGGAAGAAATTTATTTTTTATGTAAACCACATGGCTTTAGTATACTTGGTCAACAAACCACATGTGTATAGAAGGATAGCTAGATGGTGGTTGTTATTTTTGGAGTTTACAAGCTCGATAGGACACATGCAGTTGTTAATGTTTTATCCATATTACCAAATAGTTTAGAACCTATATGGATGCAACAAGTAAAATCTATTTAAAGACAAGTTAGATGTTAGAATCTCTAAACTTAGCTCAGAAACATAAGTTGGCTAGAAAGGCAAAAACCCTTCACTTTGAAAGAAGGAATAATGTACAAAGTGGGACAAGACAACAAAATGCGCAGATGTTTGACCATCTCAAAAGCACATATTGTTCTAAAGGAGCTACATGAAGGAGTGGTAGGAGGATGTTGCAACCCTATTAGAGGGAATGTGAGGATGAAACTCACACTCCCAAAATTAGGACTTGGTAGTCCTTGGGGACTTCCAAAACTTTAGAGTTTGATTATAGGGGTCAAAACACCTTGCATTGGGGCATTTTTTATATCATTGGAAAGCTAACGAAGTGTAGATGTCAAAAATGGCCTCACATGGGCCATTTGGACATCTGCAACATAAGTTATGGCAAAACGAAGGGCCGGGAGTCAAACTGGCAATTTGACTCCCGATCATTAAAAGTCAAGAATCAACTCGACCTCGGTGTGTGCAGGTGGAGTGTGACACACCGTTGGAAAGCTCTCGAGGAAAGCTACAAATTTTTTTGGACCTCATCTCAATCAAAGGTTTGAAAAAAGAGTGATGATCACGCAAAGTCTCGGGAGTCTAAACCAAAACAATTTCGAGACTCCTTGGGAGTCCTGGGACAAAAAACCATTTCGATGTGGGTGCCGCGGAGAGGCACAAAGTATACTATATGGGGAAAGGTGGTGGCTTCCCCTGAATCCGAGCCATGGTGAGTCAAGTGAGTCAAGAGTTGCCCGTGGTTTATCCTAGCACCAAGGGTGTTCCATAATGTGAACACTAGTAGAAAAATTGTCTTTTACAACTTGTCTTATGTAACAAAAAAATGTCGCATGCAACTATTTTGCAACTGCACATGTTGCATGCAACTCCAAAATAGTTGCATGCGACAGTTTTTAGTTGCATAAAACAAGTTGCAAAAGACAATTTTTCTAGTAAGGGAACTAACCAACTTGTTGGTTGGTTTGATGCAGGTTCGAGTAAGTGAATAGCTTGTCACTCTTCCTAGTCCCATCCCGGAGCTTCAGCACGCCCCTGTACCCCTTCTAATGCTGAGAGCTGGGAGCGTGCCCCAAGTTTTTCACAATTCCACTATGTGAGTAAGTTAAACCCAACTTGGGTCTAACTAGGGACTTGGGAGCGCGTCAAAGGACATTTTGCTACAAATATTACTACAAAGAAAATTTTAGATGCAAGATATTGGTGGCCAACTTTATTCAAGGATACTCATGAATTTTGTAGAAGCTATGACAACTGTAAAAAAAACTAGAGGACTAAAAACAAAAGTCCAACCAAATTAGTAATAACATTTCTAGTGGAACCTTTTATGAAGTGGGGTTTAAATTTTATAGGTCCAATTAAACTAGCAAGAAGATTAACATGAAAAAAATAAAATTGGTAGCTACAAATTATGTAACTAAGTGGGTAGAAGCAAAGGCACTTAGAACCAATATTGTAGTAGTTACAATTAGATTCATGTATAAGTATATTTTGACCAGATTTGGATGTCCATTTACCATAGTTATAGATCAAGGAATACATTTCATCAATGACACAATAAAATATATGACAAATGTTTTTTTGTTGAAGCATTTTAGTTCAACTACATATTATCCATAGGGAAATGAACAAACAAAATTTATTAACAAGTCATTGGTAGACTATTGACCAAGTTAGTCAATGAGAAAATAATAGATTGCGATGAATATCTATTCACAATTTTGTTTTCATATAAGATTGCTTATAAGGTGGCAACATGATATACATCTTACAAGCTAGTCTATGGTTTACATCCTCTAATGCCAACAGAATATGTTCTATCGGCTACTAGTGGGGACCACAAAAATGCAAAACCAACCAAAGTATTAATAGCCAAAATTATAAAATTGGAGGTTATAGGAAAACATATTGGAAGCTTGGAACAATGTAGGATTAAACCAATGGAGCAAATTTTTGTGGAATCAACAGGAAAATAAAGAGAAGAAGTTCTAATTTGAGGGTTATGTTTTATGGTTTCCCAAGGGAGAAATACACACTTGGGCAAATCTTAGAAAATATGGTTTGGTCCATTCAGGGTATAGTATTGCTTACCCAATAATACCGTTCTTTTTGTTTATGTTACAATTTTGAACCAAATCCAATATTGGTCAATGTTAACAAGTTGAAACCATACAAAAATGTGGATTAGACAATAAAGGGGATTCAAAGTTTAAAGGACAAGAAATCTTTAGAACCCATAGATTTAGACCACATGGAAGAGAAATTTGATGAAGATTCAAAAGATTAGAAAGAAAAAAAGTTCAATGGTATTAATTAGATAGTAATATTAGAAGAAACCTCAATAAATATGATAAGTCAGTAGGTTATGAAAATATTCACAGGTCATGATTATATAATTTCTACCATGATGCTTGAACACGTGAATGAAAAACAACCTTCTTATCTCTTGGCCCGTGGCACTTTCCTTGGTGAGAATGAAATGTGCCATCTTGCTAAATTGATCCACCACCACCATGATCACATCAAATCCCTTTGATGGTGGCAAACTCACCATGAAATCCATGACACACATTCTCATGGCCCTTCAAGAATTGGTGACGATTGCAATAATTCTACTTGTTTTCAATTTAGTGTTCAATTTTGTTAGCAAGTGAAGCAAGTCTTCACATATTCCTTTACATTGTCTTTCAAATTAGGCCAATAGTAGGACTTCCTGAATCTTCAAAGCAATTGTAGGGGTCAAAACTCATTGGGTTGAATTGTGTTTTATACTATTAGAAGGATCTTGGAATGTAGATGTCTAAAATGAGCTCATACATCCCATTTGAGTACTTAAAACATAAGTTATGGCTTAAAGAAAGGTGAGGAGTCAAAATGTCAATTTGATTTTCGACCATTAAAAGTTAAGAATCGCCCTGACTTACTTACCTGTAGGTGGTGTGCCACATAATGTTAAAAAGCTCGTGACAAGGTTACAATTTTGCTTTCAACCTCACCTCAATCGAAGGTCTACGTAAAAAGTTATGGGCCTCTAAAGTCGTGGGAGTCTTAATTTTGATAATTTTGAGAATCCCAACTTGGGAGTCCCAGGACAAAATGACATTTGGGTGCTGGCCCCATGGCCAGGCACAAAAAATACTATAAGGGGGAAGGTGATGGCTTCCCCCAAATTTAGGTTGTGGTGAATCTTGTGAATCCGTGTTTGCCTATGATTCATCTGTGCACCAAAGTTTTTCCAATTATGCAGTAACCAACTTATTGTTTGGTTTGTGTGGGTCCATGTGAATAATTAACTCGCTTGTCACTCATCTTAGTCCCATTGTCGCAACCCCACTTTGGCCAAGTGTGGGGGTGAAGCCCAACACTTGGAAAAGTTGGAGGTTGCGAGTCTTCCGAGACTCCCGAATGTTTGGAGCTCGACAGCAAGGGGAAAAACACCTCGCATTGGGGTGTTCTTGGTGTCATTGGAAAGGTCTTGAAACGTAGATATCGAAAATGCCCTCGCATTGGCAATTCGAACATCTGCAGCCCAAGTTATGGG
>Ga0116227_10014228_pt1 | contig 12189 bp, 4 predicted proteins | sample S1TSphgellanicum_FD_89693 | JGI IMG/M metagenome (GOLD analysis project Ga0116227, IMG submission 89693) | Host-associated microbial communities from peat moss isolated from Minnesota, USA - S1T2_Fb - Sphagnum magellanicum MG | ecosystem: Host-associated > Plants > Peat moss > Unclassified... | reverse complement strand
AAAAATTGAATTAGGCTCAACCTTTTTAGTGGAAAATTAATTTCTTAAAAAAAAAAAATTTTTTCCAAAAAAAAAAAAAAAGTGACTTTACCGAAATTGTTGTAAACACAACGATTATCATTGCTTCTCTTTTATTTTTCAAATAAAGGGACATGGTGTAGTGGTTTAAGAACCACCTCTTGAAGCAATAGATTTTGAGTTCAAGTATGTTTCCCAATAGTCATCTTTTTGCTTAGAAATTGCTTAGACCACTTCTCCAATTAAATTGTTAAAAGAAAAACAAAATCACACCAAGTTTCTTGAGGAAAAAAATAAATTGGGATCATGGTTTCCCCAAGTACCTTGATTCATCTTTAAGTTTGTCAAATGGTATTTTTTTTTTAAAAAAATCCTATCAATTTTCAGTTTTACAACAAAATACAATCCCAAAATGTGCTCCTTATTTCCCAAGGCAAAAGATGATGTGAAAGCTTTGAGATAAATCTAGGATATGTTTATTAAGTTGAAATCAAGATGAGGTTAACTTATATAAACCAAGAAAAAGGTGATTAGTGCAAATTGGAGTTAAATTAATGAATGCATGAATTACAAACTAACACAAACTCATTCATATACATATATTTATATATACTCAATGTGCCCCCACTTGAAAATAATTTTCGAATGGTCAAAATAAGGTCAAATTTGGACAAGGTTCAATCCCTCAACCCTTATTCCAAAATTATGGAGTTTCTACGGCTTCCTTCTTGCACTTTCACACATTTCCTTTTATGCAAAGGGAGTGTGTTTGGCTTCTTGCCTTGCCACAAGCTACTTGCAACTAGTTTCCCTTCTCATGTCCTAACCTTGGTTAGAGCTGCAACAAAAAAATAAATAAATAAATAATTCAAAATAATTGCAAAGGTTTAAATTTTTTAAAAGTTGCACAATGGATGACTATGCAATCTAATTTTTTTTCATTTAAAAATTTTCATCCCCTCCAAAAACGTAGGGAAATGGCATTCCCCAAAGCAACACAACTATTTCCTAGGGTAATTCAACACACTTGCCCCAAGGAAAAGGCCATTCCTTGGGGGAACACAACCCATTTGTTGAAGGAAGAACATTTCATTGAAGAACACAACCATTTTTTGGGAGTGATTATCTTTCTTTCTTAGATGAAATCCATCCATTTAGGATGATTATAGAAATGGTAAAAGGATTTGAACATATGATGTCCCACTTGAAATGGAAGAGCTCATACCATGTGTGACACCAATTTATTTATAAAAATTAGTGTCTTGACCATAACTAAAAGAATCATCATACTTGAGGGATAAGATTTTTATATATTTAAAATATTAGTTTCATGTTGGGCATCAATGGTGATGGAAATGCATAATTTTTGCATTGAAGATTGAGTTGCATTTAATGCATTGCTATTATTTATTGTTTGAATTTCTTCATTGAATCGAAAATTTGCAAGGTAAGTAAAATGCATTTCTATGAGTATGATGCAAATTTGGACTTGGGATGAGGATGACATGTGTGATCATAGTTGCATGTATGATGGGTCTCTCCACACAAGCAAAGCAATGTAAGCTTTTAATGCTTTTGGGCACCTTCTTAAATGGTGTTGGTCAATTATTGAATTTTAAAATACTAGTTGATAACCTACTAACTAGGTATTGAATTTTCAAATTTTCAATAACTTACCTAAGTTATTGGAATTTCATCAAGGTAGATTATGTCATGTGCTCTTATGTTGATGCCCAAAATACAACTCACTTATAGCAATACAAGAATCCAAACCTAAAAAACACAATGCAAATCACACAAATTAAATGCAAAAAAAAAAACCAACATAAAACATCAAAAAAATCTACAACAACAAAACATGCGTATTCTTGAATCTCAAATCATTTTCAAATCACTTTTGTTAATTCGGGATCACATAATTGAATATTATGAAATCATGTTCACACTAGACCATTCCAAGTTAACTTTAGATTTTATTGACTATAGTACACAAGGGTAACCTTGGTTTCCACATTGACAAAACAAAAATAATTATTTATATTCAAAAAAATCAATTCATTTTTAAAAATTGAAAACCATTAATTTTCAAAAAATCAATTCAGTTTTAAAGATTGAAAATTATTAAATTTTTTTTCCCATGATTCACAATTGTCTACTATCAAATTGCCATATGAATAGTGATGTTATTCATATTGTAGCTCTTGTAATAGTTATGATGCTTTTCAACACCTCGAACTTCATATTTTCATAAAATCTCACTTCAATATTTAATTGATTAATTAATGATGAAACCAACCTTAGGGTAAGGTTCTTCAAATTTTTAACTTTCATATTTAGTCTATAGCCAAATTTGCCTAGCTCTCTTCTTGGGATGATCACCAATTGTGGCTACTATTAAAAATTGACATAAAAAGAAAATAAAAGAAAATAAAAACCCATGTCCTCTAGGTGTGGAGAAATTAATTAATTAAATTAATTAATTAAGTGACCTTAGTGAACCTATGGTGATTTTGCATTTAAGGAGTAGGTGTAAGGTGCCTTTGGCCCTAAAGAGTGGGCGTAAGGTGCCTCCATGCATAGAACTAGCGTAATTTTTGGGGTTCAATTTTGTGACATAGCCAAAGTGACAATCATTCATAGGAAGAAGACTTAGCCAAATTTGGCTACAAAAGTAGATATTTTGGGCTACTAAATCTAGAAATCTGGCAATCTTTGTTTTCAAATTCTGGCAATTGAAAAACCCCCCCAAAAAACACTTTATATTATTTTTCAAATGTTGGAATTTTCAACAAAAAAAAGTTTTTTTCAAAGAAAAAATAATTTGTGAAAGAAAAAATAAATAATCTTCAATTTTCAATTTTTTGGAATCTATATATAATCCAGAGGTTGATATCCGTCCATTGGGAAGTTATGAAACGGTTATCAGGGCGGTTCTTAGGGTTCATAAGCACAGTCCTCCCCCGACCCTCCCTTGCCCCCAAATACACCAAATGATATATCGGTGGTTCTTTCCTCAAACCCCCATCAAGTTTGACACTAATTATTTTAATTTCAGAAAAAGTTGAAATTTCCAATAAATAAATAAATAAATATTACAAAGAAAACAAAATTTGTGAAGGAAAAATAAATAAAATAGAATATCTTAGAATTATTATTTTTTGGATTTTTTAAATAAAAAAATTTGAAAATAAAAAATTCAAAAGAAAATATTTATTTCACACTCAAATGTTTGAAGTTACCATGGTACTACTACTACTACTAACTAGAGTACTTGGACATGAACATGAAAATGAAGAGATGAACCGGCCCCGAAGTAAATTGAGTGTGGTGGGTACCACAACAAATTCGTAGTATGTACACAACATACACAACACTACTACAATTTGTTCACACTCTTTTTGAGGATGGTGCACTAAATGGGAAGTAGTAGTACATTTATCATCATCATCATCATAGGACACAAGAGCAAAGGAAGAAGGGGTTGTGCATCTTGTGCTTATGTATGAGCCAATATGGAACTCTCAAATAAAAAGCACCAAATGAGTACCTAAAGTGGTACCTACCCATTTAGAAACGGCAACACACAATTGAAGAACTCGCAAAAAGGACAAACCTAAACCTAATAAGTGTTAAGTTTAGGGTTTAGGGTTTAAGGCTTAACACAAACTTTTCTTCTTGGCTTCTCGTCGTTTAGGAAAGTTATCCAACAATTTTCTCCTAAAGCTCATTTCCCACTCCATGAGTGTGCGTGGGTAAGGAGTAAAATGAGGTACGAATGTTGGCCAATTTTGGTTTTTTTTGGTTGAGTCTAGATTCGGGTTTGGGTTTAGTTCTAAGAATTGGACTTGACCCATGGTCAAGACCCTATTTTCTCAAGATCTAGACCTAGACTTAACCCTAGGAAAATTGGGTTGAGTAGACCGGGTCCTAGATGTGGTTTTAGGGTCATAAGACTTTTTTTGCAAGGTTTAGGTCTTAGGTTTAGGGTCTATGTAAAGGTAGGCCAAAAGGGAATGCAGTTCCCTAATTCTTTTCTCTCTTTTGAAGTAGGGTTTAAGTAGGATCTAGGTAAACTTTAAGGAGGGTTTTAAGTAGGGTCTCAAATAAGGTCTTTGTGAGGTATTTGTTGTAGGACATTAGTTTCATGTAATTTGTTATTTGTGGTTGGACCTTGTTTAAGTGTGAATGAGGTTTTTATTTTGGTGCGTGTATTTGAGGAGAGGGTTTATTTTTATGGTGTGGCTATGGAGTCTCATTTTTAGTGTTTCAAGATTTTAAAGCACACATGATAAACATGTTTGTGTTTGTGTGTGTTTTTGACCTTGAATTCCTACGATTTGCAAGTGAGTTTTAAAATGATGATTTGCAAATGATTTGCATGCATGTTTTCATGTGTATGACTTTGTCGGTTTCAATAGTGAGAAACACATGACATTTTAAGTCTAAGTTTTTGAAACCCTAAATTAAAAAAAATAAATCAATAGGTTTTATAAAGCCTAGAACCATTGAACCACACAATCAACGGTTTAAAAACTTGACCCAACCCTGTAACCACCAAATTTTATTTTTTGAATTATTATTATTAGATTCAAACGTAGTGGTACTTGCATTTTTAGAAAGATCTAGAACCGGATCCAATGGTTTTAAGAACTAGCCAACCATTGGTAGGTACCAAAGGTTTTTATTAAATTTTGTAGTATCAAAAATTTGGCTAAATTTTCCCAAAAGTTTGCAAATTTAGTACAATTTTCAGGATTTTAAAAAAAAAATCAATTTTCTCCCAAGGTATTTGTCAAGACATCGACAAAATTTATCAAGAAAAAAACATTAATGGGTACTGGCTACCTATATTTAGAAAGGTATTGGAACCACCCAAAGAAAAGATGGAATGATGGGTAATTGTTGTAAAACTGAACTTTAATTTTTTTTAATGTGAAAGTCATTTGTTGTTGGACCTAAATTGAAGTCATTATCCCCATGTGAAGGGTTTTGTAGAATATTAATGGATGCAATTTAAGGCGACAACCAAAGATCAAAGGTGATTGATGGTGCTTGCGATTAGTTTAGTTGACGATCACATAGTATACATGTGTTGCCAAAGAATAAGTGATTTTATGACACATGTTATGATTTTTAAATTATTTGAAAAAAATAAAAATATTTCATATTATGACATAAAATCACACCAATGTGCTTCACTTTGTGAAAAGGGTAGATGCAAGCTACAGTGGTTCATTTTTGTAATGAAATATTGTTTTTTTCAAGGGTACACTTTATTTAAATGCATATGATGATTAATATATCCTTAGATTTAATAATTAGGACTTGGATTTAAGTTAATAAGTTCATTATGAAGAGAACTGTGTGGTTATTTATTAATAAAAAAATATTTGTTAATAGTAATAGATTTTTGAAGTTGAAAAATATGGTTTGATCATTTGATTGGAACATCACAAAATGAAAATAAAATAAAATAAATTCACATTTCAAATTTGTTATTGAAATTTAGTATATAATGTAATATAAAATGATAAACTCATATGAAGATTTTTTTTTTGAAAACCTTAACCATTTAATAGTTAGGGATTTTTGAATGGTTAAAATTTAACCATATTTTCATAAGTCCATATGAGTTGCAATTTTTATTTTTATTTCAATTTCTTTGTCCCAAAAGCATATTTTAAAATTTTTATTTCTTTGGGCTTTGTGGTGTCTCTTTTTAACACTTCCAAATCAAAAAATGATATTAGTTATATTAAATACAAGTTTTCACATAGATTTGGAGAAATTTGTAAGTGATTGAACATGTATTATTCAAAGATTAAAGTAATAATATTTTAAAAATTAGCAACCATATTCATTTGAATTAGTTTAAAAAATCTTGTATGGATATGTAAGGAATGTATTTTTTGTTGCTTTTGAAACATTGTACCATGTATTCACCCAAAGATACAATTGAAGTAGGCAAAGGTTTAGAGTTTAAGGTTTATATATATATATATATATATATGACTTTTGCCTCCTTCAAAAACTTTCACCAATGCAAGCGAAAATTTGTTTTGTTGGTCAAGGGTAGTTTTGCATGGATAATTGTTTTCCATAAGCCCCATTTGAGCCTCAAGTTGTGTTAATTCAAGTTTCCATGATCATATTTTGGGCTTCAAAGGCGGAATCCCTATTTGAACTTGAAAGGGGTATTTTCAAGGTTTTTCTTGTCACATAATTACTATAATATTATGTTTACTAGTAAATGTGGGCCATATTCTGCTATTGGACCAAGTGTGAACTTGTTACCCAATTAATTGAATTTTTTAAAAAAAGTTATCTATAAATAAGATATATTGAAATTTGGATTATGATGAAATTTCTTTTACAAAATTGCTAAATTTTAATATGAAATGAGATTTATTTTTAGAATAATATTAAGTAAGATTTGAATGATTTGGAAAATTCTTTTTATAATTGAATAAAAGTTGGTTTAAACTTAGTTCTATTTTCGGAAGACATTAAATTTAAAAAAAAAATACAATAGGGTGAAAGCCAATCACTTATTAGATGTAAATGTTGCATGATTTCAAGTTAACAATTGTAGATATTTCCGTCCATGAACAAGGGTAACTTATGGACTAAATAACTAGTGAGAACATGCATGTTATCATGAATAGTTGAGACTATTCATGGTAACCAACAAACTCAACTCAGTTATTACACATGAGAATTGGCATGCCATTTTCTCATCCATGCAAAGAGCAATTATGAAATCTTCATCCAAGCAATGAAGGGTTACATATCATTGGGCCAATAAGAGCCTAGGGTGATGCCTTGTGGTAATTAATAGGCCGCTAATGAAGCAAAGGTTGAAGATTATGGGTTGTAACTCACAACCCTATCGTTGACCCGAGCGTTAAGCGTTTTGTGAAGAATGGTTATGTGATTGTATCCATTATGAAGGCCTATTAGAATGGGTATCATTGTTTTGACATTTTGGTGGTATAAGATTGATGGGTTATAAATAATGAAACTTTTGTGCTAAAAATGGTTTAAAATTAACCATTTTTATAAACTAATGAATTTTTTTCTAATTGTATGCCAATTAATTGTCATATAAGTAAGAACTATTGGTGAATTCATTTTATAAATGTTTGTTTTCTAAATTTATTGTTTACTTATTTCATACAATTGAGTAATGTAAATAAATTTTTATTAAATTGTATGGAGTAAAATACAAATGATTGTGATAAGTTGTGTGAAGTGGTAGGGACAACGTTTTTTCAAATGCAAAATTTTGCCAAAATGAAAAAAATTAAACAAAGAATATTTTGTCAAAATAATTATCATTTTTTATTTTGAAAAAATCACCAAATATCAAAAAATAAAATTGAAAAAGTTTTTATTTTTATTTTTTTATTCACATTTGGACTTTGATTTTAGTTTGGTAGGATTAAAAAAACTAGTTTTAGGACTATTTAGACATTTTTTAAAAACTTGTCATTTTAAAAAATTTATTTAATAAGATTGAAGCTATCAAACTATAGCTTTAACAATAACAAAAAATTTAGGTGATTAAAAAAACTCATATAATAGAGTTATTTGTACAATGCCTCAAATAAGGGACAAAATCGCTCATTGTTGGGTTGAACTAGGGTTGAAATGTTAGGCAAATATTAAATGTGTAAATTAATTTGCATTCAAAATAAGGGCTAGATTTGTGTAAAGCTTTAAAAGATTAAGTTTAAGATAAAGAGTTATTTGTTGTGTTTGGGCCCTAGTTTGACCCTCTAAATCCTGTTTCATCTTTAATTGGAGGGTATCATCATCTGTAAAGCCCCTGAAATTGGGCATTGTTTCACAAAACTGGGTATCAATTCAGAAGATTATTGCAAGATCTTGTTCCGAGGAGGAGGCTTGACTTAGGATTTCAATGAAGAATTAATTTGAGCAGCCCATCAAGGTGCAGGTAAAGCCTAAAACCCCAAAACTGGGGGTGAAACTACCCCGAGGACCAACCAATTTGGGTGAGAAAAACTAGTTTGGTCCCCTGATTCTTTTTTTCCCTGTGTACTGTTTTTCATCCTGACTTCTCATTTTGCAGTTTTGGGTTTAAATTACTCATAACACTCTATTATCCATCCTTAAAACTTGCCTTCCTTTGACAATCTCAGCATGAGAACACAAAAGGCAGGCCCAAATACAGGATGAGGATAACTTCAATTTTCTAAGAGATTCAGAAATTGGCCCCTAGTATTTCTCTTTACACCAATGCACGGAGTGTGAATTCCAAAATAGCCCAATTCAACCATTAGTCTCACTTGGTGGCCAAAAGTGAGTTTTAGGGTTTAGGGTTTAGGTTTAGGGTTTAGGGTGCCTTGTGATGCCCCGGCCTCCTTTTCAACAAGTATATGGGCAATGACCACCATTACCAAAGAAGGGGATTGTGGAGAAGAGGGGGTGGGGGAAGAGGGGCACGGGGGACCAAGTAAACCACCATTTGGGAACTTATGGGAGAGAGAGAGAGCACAATTTGTGATGGAAAAAAAGTCTTGGAAAATGGGCAAATAAATGGCGGTGTTTCTCGCATTGAACAACACCCCGTGATCTATTTTTCCTCTTTAGACAAAAACAAAATTTTTCAAAAGGAAATCATCATCTCTTAAACGAAAGAAACCGACCATTTTGTAAAGACCCAAATGCGAGTTTCAAGACCCACCAAGCTCTCTTCTTTGCTATGCAAAGGGAGAAAGCTAAGAAGTCTATGGGTTGTTCTTTCTTCATTAGGGCTTTGAACATTTCAATCTTCAGTGAAAGAAGTTGATGTATTCATGTTCCACAAGAAGAAGAAGAAGAAGAAGAGTGTATTGTATGTACTTCATATTAATTCATTTCTATAATTTGAAATTATTGAATTTTCCATGATCTATTATGATATAGGGTTAGTTTCCACATTGACAAAAAAAATAATAATATTTTTTTTCTAAAAACTTAATTCATTTTTATAATTTGAAATTATTGAATTTTCCTTGTTCTATTATGATAAATTATTGAGAGTGTAGCCTATGATGATAATTTATATTGATTTTCAACATGTTAACTTCATATTTTCACAAAAAAATCATTTCACTATTTTGAGGATTATTTAATGACAAAACTAACTTTAGGGTAAGCTAATAATGTGCTAGATATGTGTCTATAAAATAGCTAATGCACATTGAAATGTTATTATTTCGCTTAAAGATTATTTTTTAAAACTCAAATTCAAATATGCACTCTTAGGTGATCAAAACCCTAACTTGTAGACTAAAACCCTAAGTTACCACCTAGTCATCTCCATGGTCTTCCCACACAATCATCCACCATTTCTACTTAGGTAGTCCTCTCTCTCTTGTTCTCATCCTTTTGCTTTGGGGTAAGTACTTACTTGCCCTAATAAATTAGGGCATATGGGGTTTAGGGTTTATGGGTTTTTTGATATATGTGTCACTCTTGTTCTTTTTCCTTACGAGAGAGTCAACCGAACTTTAATGTTGGAACTTTTTATTACCTCGCTCCTCGCATAATCACAAATGGTCGGTGGGTGGGTTGGGTTGGGTTGGGTTGGGTGGGGACTAAAAACCCATGTTACTAGTACCAAAGTTGTCTTAGGGCGGAACCCCATTAGGCTACGATAGAACCCGCTTAGGATCGATAATTAGGGTTTACAACAAAATGTACAACTTTAGATCGATAATTAGGGTTTGTAACAAAATGTACAACTTTGGATTGATAATTAGGGTTTATAACAAAATGTACAGCTTTGGATGGAGAATCGATGAAACCGAATTCGGTCGATGTCAGGTATCACCTTTAGTTATCTATCCTATAAAAGATGAAGTTGCTCGAGTTAGGTCGGATAACATATAGATGGCTACAAAGTAAACAAAGTAAACCCTAAACCCATGTAGATGGTTAAGTACATATGGAAGGGCTAGCCTAATGAGGGAGGTGTTAGTAAGTGGGTTAGGTAAATTAAAGGAAAGAAACCGAGAGCTAACCACCATGGTTAGTTAGCTAAGGAACTAGAATCCAATGGAAAAAGAAGTATTTCTTGTCCACTCACCATCCATCAATCCATCCATCCATCCATCATGGTACGAGATGGGCAAAAAAGGTGTGAAAAATGCGGATGGATGAATAACTACTACTTCTCTTCTTAGCGAGGGGGACGGAAAAGGTGATCAAAAGTCAATAAGAGACTTGGTCTCAAGCAGCTCAAGACTTGGTCTTTGAACCCATGTCGGTCGGTTATCAAGAAAACACACGGTTATCAACCTAGGTATTGATAAACCAATAAGTTGAATTTTCAAATTTTAACAATGTACTAGAGTGATTGGAATTTTATCCAAGTAGGTTATCAATTTTTTAAAATCTTAAATTCATTTATGGATTATGATAGAATTTAAAAAAATAGAAATACAAATTTAAAAAAATTTACAATTTACCCTAATTAGGCAATATAATTGACAATTCTCAAGGTGAATATTTGAGAACTAACCCTAGTTCCATTACCGACATTTATTAATTGAATAAACTTGCCTATAGACATTATGAAACCGACTCACCAAACAAAGTTTTCATCCATCCACAATACATTCATCCAAATGTTGGGGTGGAGCACTAGAGTGTGTGTGTGTGTGTGTGTGTGTGGGATTAGAAGAGTTTGAGGGATCCCATGTTCTTTCTTTCACGATAGCCACATGATCAATCCCCACAAGGACAAGTGAATCTCCAAAGGCAAATTTGTTGCATGGATTTGATGGCCCCTCGTCTATCGGAATGAAGAAAAAATAATAATTAATTTTTTCATGAAATCAAATGTGTGAAAAAATTTCCTCAAAATCATTTCAAAGGAAAAATAAATAAATAAATAAATATTTTTTTCATGAAATCAATTTTGTGAAAAAAAAAAGTCCTCAAAATCATTCCAAAGGAAAAATAATAATTAATTTTTTCATGAAATCAATTTTGTGAAAAAAAAATTCCTCAAAATCATTCCAAAGGAAAAATAATAATAAATTTTTTTTACGACATCAATTTTTTTAAAGAAATTTCCTCAAAATCATTCCGAAGGAAAAATAATAATAATATTTTTTTCATGAAATCAATTTTGTGAAGAAATTTCCTTAAAATCATTCCAAAGGAAAAATAATAATAATATTTTTTTTCAAAAAATCAATTTTTTGAAGAAATTTCCTTGAAATAATCAGATAAGCATCAAGGGAATGAATGACAACGGACAAGAAATTGTTGTACATCTCGCATGCACACCTTCTTCTTCTTCTTCACATGTTTCAAGCAATGTGTGTGTACAAAACTCAGATCTATTTTACTAATGGGCACGGGATGGATGTAGCCTATAGCGAAACAAAAGAAAATTGAACTTTGTTTAACAATTTACCTATCAAAGTATGTCTTACTTAATTAATGGATTTTGACTTCATGTAATCGCAATTTTATGCTCAATTTATCATCTATAATTAGGGTTAAAAAATTAAGTGCAAAAAAGCCAAATAGAGAATTAGTTAATTACATGTTTTATATGTTGTAGAATCTTCACAAAATTTCATTCAGAAGAATTTTTATTTTTATTTCTATTTTTTTCATTTTTGTGATGGAGCATGGATGATAATCATCACACAAGAGACATGATTTTTATCACCCAAATTTTATTCCATTGTATTGTATTGTCCTCAACTTGGATACACCAAATTAGGGTTTCAATTTGGTTATCCTTTTTTTGTTCAAAAACATGATTTAAAAAATTCAACTAAATACTAAAAAAATTCAACCTCAAAGTAAAAACATGGCATTGCATTGTGGAGCTATGATTGGCCAATTAACCCCTACTAGTAGAAAAATGGCAACTCATGATTTGTTGATACAAAGTGTCGGAGTCCCAAATTATTTAGTCTTTGATGCTTAAAAGTTGTGAATTGGTGTTATCATGTCATGTTATAAATCATGAACATGCCATTAAAATGTAAATGGCTATTAAAAAGTTTAGGGTTTAGGGTTTAGGATAAATCCTTGAATCTAACAACTTTGGGACATATTTAAAAGAACACTCCATGCCATTCTTGTTGCAATGGATTTTTCCATTTTTGCCACAAAAAAAAGTTTTGTTCTTTTTTTTTTTTT
>Ga0116227_10014227_pt1 | contig 12191 bp, 11 predicted proteins | sample S1TSphgellanicum_FD_89693 | JGI IMG/M metagenome (GOLD analysis project Ga0116227, IMG submission 89693) | Host-associated microbial communities from peat moss isolated from Minnesota, USA - S1T2_Fb - Sphagnum magellanicum MG | ecosystem: Host-associated > Plants > Peat moss > Unclassified... | reverse complement strand
ACATTTCCAAATTTTTTTTTTTTCTTTTCTTTGTGATGTGTGTTTCTTCCTTTTTTTTTTTTTTCCCCCCCCCCCCCCCCCTTCCCCCATGTTTTTTATGTGTGTAGGGTTTCAAATTGGGATGTTTTGTTAGAAAAGAAGAATTTGTTGAATTACAGGTGGAATTTGAAAATAATTGTTTTATTTTGGAGATTTGAAAAAAGTAGTGGATCCAGTGGTGGGTGTACATGAAAAAATCATGCAAACAAACAAAATGTGTAAAGGTAAGGCTTCAATTTGTTTTTTTTTCTTTGTAATGGTAGATTAGAAAATTGTAAACAAATCTATGAATGCAAATTTGGTCTTACAATTTATAGGGAAAGATGAAGAAATTCCAATTTTTTTTGGTAAAGTTTACAAGTAAGGACATTTATTGTAAATAAAGTTGTATTTGTCAAGCTTTCATACACTTTCTTGAAGTTTTCATAGATTGTGATTCATAGTTCATACATTTGCTTAAAACCAATTGATTTTTCAATTTTTTTTTGACACGGAACATAGGGTAAAACAGTACCACACAAAACAAATAAAAATATGCAAAGGCCACCATAAGATCCAAAGCTTGAACTGTTTTCAAGTTGTCAATGGTTGAAAAGCTTTAATGCAAGAACTTCATCCTAAAAGTTCCCAATTGTTGCAACATTCTTTGTAGTTCAAGAATAACCAATCTCTATTTGTATAGCCTCATGTGTCGAACATTGCATATCATGTGTATGTAGACAAAGAAACTTTAGCAATGGAATTCATGGCTTGTTTGAACAAAAGAACATGGACAAAGAAACTTTGGTAGTTTCAACCTACTAGTAGCTCTAAAGTTCCATCACTTCTTTTAAAAACTTGGTCACAAGCTTGAAACCTCTTTTAGGTCCTAAATACGGTAGTAAGAAAAACAAATAATGATTCATAAATTTTTCTCTTACAACTTTGTGATTAGAATTTTTCTCAAACAAGTGAAAAAAAAAATCACAATTATAAATTAAAGTTGCTAGTCTAGTTTTGAAAGAAAATGAAAATTTTGCAATTTCTTTACACAAAAAAAATTAAACATACACAATTGAATGTTGTACATAATAGTGATTCATTTTCATCACCATGAAATTTTTCTTGTCATGCACATACCTTTTTTTTTTTGTTGAAATGATTGATATATCTTTCGAAAGAAAAGAAGTAATGGCAACAAAGGCATGGTGCAAATTGATTAGGGGGAAAAAATTAATTGCCTATCAATATTCTAATTCTTGATTAGCTCTTCAATTTGGACATAATTAACACCTAGAATCATAAAAATTCCCATTAATCAAGATCAATATGTATTTTTTTAATTTTGAAGGTTAGTCCACTTTGGATGCATAAATATACACAACTTAATACACAAGATGGGTAGTGATGATTATTGGCTTTTGGATTATTGGTTCAAAGTGGTGATGATTTTTAATCTAGAAAATGTTCATTGCATCCATGTGTTGAAATATTATATAAGTAAATTCATGTTTGACATACTTTATAAAAGTGACTAAAAAATAAATATTTCATGGACAATATGTCTAACTTTAGATTGTTTGAATTGTGATGTTTATGGAATAAGGTTGAAAATGAATAATGTACATTGGATTTGAAAAATATTTGTTCAATTCAAATGGTGGTATTTTTTTAACAAGTTATTTAATTTGAAATAATATTATTTTGTAAGTTTTTTTGGAGTAATTTTTGTATTGATATGATTTCATATTGTTTTGTAGGGATAGGTAGGTTGAAAACCACATGTCATTTTTCATATTTGTGAAAAATGGGATTCAAAAAGGATGTTTATGATTAGGTTCGATTGCAATGAATGCAACGTTATCAACCTTATGATCATAGTTGGAATGCTCAAATTGAATTGTATGATAAATGGATTAGTTATTCAACAAGTGTGTTTAGAAACATGATATGTTGCACAATATGTGGGCTAACCAAACTTAATCATCAATGTAAAGATTTCAAAAAAAAAAAGTATGTATAATAATTTAAATACTAATGACTTTGGATATACATTTTATTGCTAATTGCTTATTATTTTATTATACAATTACTTCAAATGGAAAGGAGATATGTATACATTTAAAATGTTATATTGAGCATGATGCACCAACATATGTAAAATATGTTGTTTTTCAATCACCAACTTATATGAAAGCATTTATATCAAAACATCCATTTTATATATAATTTTTATAAAAAATATTGGATTACATATACAAAAACAAAATTGGGGTTTCAACACAAGTGAAATAATATATTCAAGCTTATTAACTAGTCTTTTATTGATTTGGGATGGTATTTAAGATAGGAAAATATTTTGTCAAGATGTTATAAATATTATTTTTCCCTGTTTTTTCAAAATATGAAAAGTAACTCATGGTTTAAACAATACATGACTATTTTTTAACAATCTAATGAATTCAATAGCATGTGCATTTTATCTTCAAATGTTGTTAATGAAATTATCAAAAATCATAACATTTTTAATAATAGATTTGAAAGTATGCATGTCACTTATGAAATACCAAATTTTATCACTTTTATTTTATTTGCATTTCAATTCACAACATCCCATAAAAAAAGATTTATTTATTATGAGAAATATGACAAAAGGTTACGCAAAAATGGAGTAGGTCATGAGAAACTTACGATTCAATCTAAAGGATTACAAGATAATACAAAAAATGTAACTTTCAAAATTAGTCTATTTCTTTTTTATTTCCACATGGATATGGTGCTTATGATGGTAAAATAACAATACAGGAATGATTTCGAATGAGTTCATTATTCTCATCATTTACATTATACGAACCATATTTATTAATCATGTATGATCTTCAACAATCATTTCAATTAATTAAACATACTTCTAGTAGTTGTTTAGAGAAAAATATACAAACCATTAAAACAAAAAACCCAAAAATTATTTATGTTGAAAATTTTGGGACATATAATAAAATACAAGTTGCCATCATCAAATCAAGGTTCTCCTACATGGCATAAATCACAATTACAAGATTTATTAACAATGGTAGAAGAATTTGCCTCATTTTTCTTTAACTTTAACTACAAATGAAATGATGTCAACAAGATGGCTTGAATTTAATGATATGGAATATCTTGTTAAACAAATACATCAAAATATGTTATAGAAAGATTGTCCAATGGAAATGTGCTACATTATTTCATTATCATGATAACATGTTTATGCATTTGCCATCAACATATATTAAATGGCAATGGCATTTTAGGCAAAATAAAAGAATATATTATATGTTTTGAATTACAACATCATGGATTTATTCATGTTCATATCATATTATGGCTTAATGAAAATGATTTGCAAATAATAACAATTGAAATAAGAGTTTTTATTCCAATTTTATTTGATAAAACATTTATTCCACCAATGATCGTTGACAACTTAAATTATTTAAAATGATATTACAAAAAGAACTTCATGAATGCCAAAATTGTTGTATTCAAAATGGACATAATGGAACTTGTACGTTTGGATTTCCATATTCTCCACATGAATTGAACCTAATTTTTTTAATTAAAAAAAAGGGAATATTATAGACCACATATGAAGATTGAAATGTTGTGCCATATCATCCAACATATTATTGCTTTAGGGAGCACATGTTGTATTACATCTTCTTATTGGTCTTTTTATTTTAAAAATAAGTCTTGAATTGTGAACCACAAGGGAAATTAAATTTGAATATAATGATTAAATGTTTTTAAATGCATCCATAATAGTATTACAAGTAATTTCCAATTTCATTATATCTAAACCTATATCACTAGTAGAAGCAACATTTGTATGTTTATAAATACTAACTATACAAAAGTTCTAGTATAAAATATATTGGTTCAAACCACCATTACTTAGAACAAAATTAGTTACAAACAATTTTAATTTTTTTCATTGAATTGATATTTACATTTTTAGATGAAATGTATTTGAAGAATTAACATTTATGCAATATTTTAAACAATACACATATGAATGTAAAATATATCCCATTTAAATATTTTTAAAAAAGATCAGCTTGGTTTTATTATTTATGAAAACAAGAAACTAATTAGATTTACAAACTTTCATCTTGTGTATAATAGTGAAGCATTTTAAAATTGTTTTATTGCAAAAAAAACATGTCATATATATATACTGAAAAATTTATCTATGTCAATGTCAAATAAGAGAATTTTACATAATGTTGAATCATTACAATCATATTTGATATACAACATGCAAATTGAAATTTGTTTGAAAATGAAAAACAAATTCAACTTTTTCAAATGTTTTTAAAAAAAAATCCATATTCAAGTATGAACAATGAAAAAAGAGTGTTTACATATGAAACCCATGTAAATGAAGATACATCAAATACTATAAAATATATTCAACATGATTGTATAGATGCAATACAAAAATTTGTACTTAACCATGATCAATAAAAAATATTTGATATTTTGATTAATGAAACAAAAGGATTACATGTATTAAAAGGAACTCCTAGAAGTGGAAAAATTTTCTTTGTAAAAGATTTAACACATTATCTTCATATTCAAGGGGAAAACATATTTTTAATAGCAACAATTAGAGTTGCAAGTTTACAATTATCCCAACATGTTTGTACTATACATACTCAATTTAGAATTAATGTTTGGACATGGTTATCTTTCTATTTTTAAACAACAAAATAATATATTACAATAATTAAATTATTATTATTGATGAAATGGCAATGAGTACTAGCACTATGTTATGTGCAATAGAACAATAATTAAAACAAGCTCAAGATAATATGAATCCATTTGCAAATGTATTATTGTTATTGGTAGGATATATAGCACAATTGTTTGCAATTTGTAAACATTTTCTTTTAAAAAATGAATTGTACTATAAATTTTGTCACGTTTCAATGGCTCCATGTTGATCAATTGCAAGTCATCATGTTTTACAAAAATCTATGAGACATATTACAAATCCTATTTTGCTCTAATTTTTAAATATGATATGTATTAAAAACCTACACAAAATGAAATTGATAAAGTTTTGTCATGTTGTTATGTTTCAAAAACTAGTGTTATCACATATTGATAGTGATACTGTTATTTTATGTTCACATGGAGAAGATGTTAATAAGTATAATGATTTAATAATACATAAAATGTTTCATGTTAATGAATTTTTTTATGTCATGATGGAAACTAATGCTATGGGTGTTGAACATGTGGAAAATTGGTTCTATGATTCTAAATTTGCCAATATCAAGTATGTAGCTATTGGAGCAAAAGTAATGATCACAACAAAACATAAATATTTCAAAAGGAGCTATGAATGGAACTCTTGCTATAGTAACATCTATTACATTGACTAATGATAAAATAGTTACAAGTATTACTATCAAAATTATAAATATAAATATACAAATAATGTTAAAAAGACAAACATTACAACATAAATATACATCTGAAACATATTATAATCATCATTTTCAATTGCATTAGCATATGCAATAACTAGAAAACACAAGGTGCAACAATCAAATCCAAAGTTATTATTCATATTTAAAATCCATTTGCTCCAAGTCTTACATATGTCATGTTATCAAGAGTTACAAATTGTTCAAATCTATTGATTTGTGAAAATCTTACCCCTATAGATTTTTAATGTATTTATCAATATTATTATAGATTATTATATTTTAATATTGAATAATGCATATTTTTATAGTTGTTTGAAATTTGAATGAATAATATTGGAATTAAGGTTACTTGCAATTTCTAGCAAACAAGGTGAGAATTTCATTACTAAAAATCATTTTGGAAAAACAATTATGGGGATGTTTGCAAGTTTTTTCTTCTTTTTCCTTGAAACATATTTTTTGTTTTTCTAGATATTATAAGCTTTGGAGATTTGTTTTAAGAATGTAAAAAAATGGAATATCAAATTTTGTTAAGCAATGGACGTTGAATTTTCACATGTATTCCATACAAATCCATCCCATGTTTTATTACAACTTGGAGTTTATTTATTGTAAAATTGATGTTGTAGTTACTTATACTTTGATGGTGGAAAGGGTTGAGGAATTGAAAACATCAACAAAAAGGTTTTAAATCATTGGTAATTGTGAAATTATGCAAAAGCAAGTAAGATGACAACATGAACTAAGGAAAAAGAAGGTTATATGTAAGAACTATCTTATAATAAGGTTTGTCATCTAGATGAAGTGCTTCTAAGTTGGAAAATGATTGCAATTTATTTTGTTTCATCATCATCATCATTATCTTCATTTCTTTGTTTTAAATAAATATATAATTTTTTTGTTAAAAAATTTGTGGTGGAAGTTTTTTTTGTTTGTAAAAAAATAATTTGAATTCTTCAATTTGACAAAGAAGGCCTAACAAACATGGCTATGATTACTGATTTTGTAAATAGATGTGGGTGGAGGTGATTAGCAATATGTGTTAGGAGTATGATGTAGTTGAAGGCCATAAAATATTTTGACAATTGTGAATACATATTACAAATAGAATGCAAATATGCATGAATATTTTGTTAAATGTAATCAAAGTATGCAATCAATTGTGTTGTATAGAATTGGATTTTTCAATGAATGAATGTTTCCATTCTGTGGATTTGCACGACTACGATATCAAGTCTAATTGTAATAAGCAATCAATTATTTTGTTTACCACTATCAATTTACATAATTCAATTTTTAGATACCAAATAAAGGACAAATTAAGTGGAAACTTTTTAGTCATCATTAAGCATCGAAAACATGCATCACTAATTTTTTTAAAGAAATAATTTATATTAATTCATCAATATTTCTACATATCCAAATGAATTTGGTACCACATTCATACATTTGCTTCAATGATAATGTTTTAAATCACCTATAAAAAAAAACCAATTCACATCAACAAATATTTAAATAGCTTTATGTAAAATTCCCTACAAATCTTTTTTTTTGTCACTACTATTTTTTATCAAATTCATTTGTTTGAATATCACATGTATTATAGTCTTTTCAATTTTCATGCAATTAAAATGGTTTAATCACTAACTTTTAAATGTAACTAGTGTACTAATTTGACCGATGTAATGTTATCAACCTTCTCATTGAATTTTCCTTGTATTCAGTTCAAAGTGTTTAACATTATTAGTGAAGATCATAAACAACGTAACAATTATTAATAACATAACATTTGTAACAATACCATATTTTCTTTTATTCCCACATTCAAATGTACTTTATGCAAATATCAAGCAAAGAAGACATTGCAAAAAAATAAATAAATTATGATTAAAATACCATTGGATACTTAACCAAATATTTCAAAATAAAATTATGTAAAATGTGTACAAACTTTTTTTCAAAGTTGTTTACATATAAATGTAAATTTAATAAAATCATATAATATCATTCTAAGCATATATTGTACATAAACAATAACTATAAATTTTTAAATCATTTCAATCAATATATAGGAATATTATAAAATAAACCAATAGATGTGGGCATCTGTTGTAAATAAACATATATTGAATATGGTTATCCAAATATACTTTTCACAATGGACAATATAGCTTAATTAATGGTTTGCAAGATTTCGTAAGGCTAATTAAAAGGACTTGAGAACTAAAAATTGGAAACTATAGGTCTTTTAAGAATTAGAAGTTTGGATCTTTCTAGGATTCTGGTTTTGATAATTTTATTCATTCAGTACATTACTTTACAAATCTACATCCCATTGTTTTACAAACCTACATGAATAATAAAGGTCATGATATTAAATATTTGAAACTTTTTATGTTTGATGTCTTGTAAATATTCACATAATATGCAAATTTTATATTTATGTTCACATGAATATTTGTAAAAAATATATATTAATGTGCTTTAATACCTCCAATTATGATAGTAAGAGTATTTTAATATTTTCATAATAGAAAAACACTTGCAAACATACATGCAAAACCTAAAATTAGGACACATTTACATGTTGTAATTAGTTGTGACCTAAACATTGGGAATGTTTTGTAAACTAACATGATTGTTTGAAATGAATGGCTTTTAAAAAACATATTTTTTCATGAAAATATTTCAATTCAAATTAATATGAATATATTTTATAAATGTACAACGTATAAATCAAAGGTCGATTATTGAAATTAAACACTTCTAAATGAACAAAATCACAAACAACAAAATATACATCAAAATATGAATATTTGTACCTAGCCACTTGCTTTTGATGATTCACAACCATTTTTGAATATGAAAGTAATATGTAATTGTTTCAAATGAAAATTTAATGAAAATAACTTAATGAAGATTTTTAAATTTTCATTATCACATGTTCCATGTTGCACATAGATAACACAAATTAAATGTTGTATATTCTTTGGTAATATTGTTGAATAATACAATTTTATATTAACAAAACATTAAATTCCATTTTAAAACCATAGAAACATTTTAAACATGTTTAATATGTTTGAAAAAGCTGGAAAATAGTATGTCCCAAAAATACAAATAGAAAGATCTCACTCATAAAATCTAGGTTTTGTGCTGCTTTGCACTATTAGTGATGATGATTAAATTATTTTGTGTTAACATACTAATTTTGTTGTAATCACTTTTGTCTTTTCAAAAGATAAATTTAAATTTTTTTACTAGATGTCATTTTGTTCCATTAATATGTTTTTACATTCTTGATTTGCTATGCAAAATGCCAATGAAAGTTTGATTTACTAGAGAAGTTCACAATAAAAATACAAACAAACAAAAGAAAAAAATATTGAAAAGGTGTACGACAAAAAAAAATCACAAACAGAAAAAAACATTGAAAGGGTGCAAGACAAACAACAAGATACAAATAGACAAAAGAAAAATAAATCTGAAATAGAATTTGATCTACGACGAATTATAATTTAGAATGGCTTTAGAATTGTCATAGTGACAATTACCAAAATCCCATTCTACATAAACCCATTCCAATGAAATATTGTCATTGGAACTTCCTATAATGTGAAGAATAAATTCTAATGACAATGATTTCATTGGAGTTGGTTTAGGTGGGATGGGCTATAGTCGTAGGTCGTACAAAAAGACAATTCCAAACTACAAATTTATTAGAGGTCAATTCCAAATCAAATATTTTAATAAATACAAATTTTACAAGTTTTAATGTTTCAAAATGTCCGTATGGGTCCTAAAATATTGAAAGAGAAACAAATCTCTTTACTTTTTTCTATGTGTTTTGGAATCTTTGTGTCTTTTCAAAAAAAAAGAAAAGAATTGTTGTATCTTTCCAATTTCATACACATGTTTACATGTAATTTCATACAAATGTAAATATGTGTTATTTCATTTGAAATATGTTGAGATTATTTCAAGAGATTAACATTTTTTTTTTCTTTGAGATTAAGCTAGTTTCCAATAAAAACTTCTCCTTTCAATTAGATATCGAAGGACTTAATCACCACTTGTTTAGCTGACTTAATGTTTATCCACCCTAATTTCTTCCAAAATTTCAATGAATTAAAAATAGAGATGATTAATAAAATCTCCCCTTGGATGAAAATTAGACAGTTTTTTGTACAATTTGAATCCTATATATATCTGAAAATAACAAAGTTTTCAAATGTAAACCCTTGTTTTATTTTTGTCATGTCATCATTGTGGGTAGTGTGTAACAACATGAAGCCCAAGTAAATAATGCCTAGAATAAAGTATCAAAACACAACCACTTGCAAATTGCGTATTAAACCACAACCATTTTCATAAATGTGAAACACTTCCATTTGCAAATTGTGTCCTTTGAAATCAAAGTACAAGAAATTGGTGTTAAGCACCTCTAGATATAAAAGTTATTGTACAAAAAAAGATTAAATATTGATGATGTATACAATATTAAATGTAAAATGATTATATATTGGATGTTGAAATATTATTTTCCCTAAATAATCCAATACAAAAATTTGAGTTACAAAATAAATTAAGATTTTTGTAAAATTTTCATTAAAAATCTGCCCTATATTCGGTATCTAAAAATTGAACTACATAACATGTGTATCTCTTTTGCTATTTATTGCTACAAAGAAAAATAAATATTAAAAAAATGTGAAAATGTGTATAATCTTTTTCTGAAAAGTTGTTTATATACAAATGTAATTTTAAGAAAATCATACAACATCACTCTAAGCATATTTTATACATAAACATGAATTATAAATGTTTACATCATTTCAATTAATACATTAAAAAATCATAAAATAAACCAATAAATGTGAGCATGTGTTGTACAATGTAAATTAACATATATTAAATATGTTTATCCAAATGTGTTTTTGTCAATGAACAATATAGCTTAATTAAAGGTTTGCAAGGTTTCATAAGGCTAAGTAAAAAAAACTTGGAAACTAAGATTGGAAACTATAGGTTTTTTAAAGATTAGAAGTTTGGATCCTTCTAGGAATATTTTTTGACAATTTTATTTATTGAGTGCCTTGTTTTACAAATCTTTCATCAAACATGTTAATAATGAAATATCCATATTTCCTATGTATTTAGACTATTAGATTGTAAAAAAAAAAACATTTTAAACATGTTTAATATGTTTGAAAAAGCTGAAAAATAGTATGCAAGAACATCACAAAACTACCCAAAATGTAAGATGGAAGGTGATAGAATTGTGGAAAGAGTTGAGGGTAAGTCTAGGTAAACAATCATATTAGAGGATCTAATTCCTTAGCTATCCTTTTTGGGTGTTCTAAGTTTGTTGTTGATTGTCTATTGTGAGTTTTGGGCGTAATCATGCAAAAGAATTATATTTTATACTTGCTACTTTATATAACAAAGGATTTATATTTATGATATCGTGGTAGAAATTAGCCTGCATCTCAAGATTACAAACTTTGATGAAATATAGACCACAATTTTTTGATTAAAAATTGTGATTGTTAACTTTGTAGTGTCCATTTCAACCATTGGCCAAATATTGTCATGGAAAATATATTATTTAAAAAGCCATTCATTTACATAGTGTGCATTGTAATTATGCAAATTCTACAAGTTTTCAAATAGTCATGTTTGTCTACAAAATATTCCCAATGTTCATGTTACACCTAATTACAACATATAATTGTGTACTAATTTCAAGTTTTACTGGAGGTACCTATAGTGATTCATGTTAATTAGTTCATAGGTGCGCTCACAACTTTTTTCTTTTTAAAAAAGGAGCCATATTGATTGGCCCATCTCCAATTTCTTTGAAACATTGGGCATGCCCCAATAGAAACACCTCTTTTGAACCCCAGTTCCAAAATAGAAACAAATGTTCTCCCTATGGCCCACCTTTTCAGTTTATATATGTGAGACTTAAACTTTGGGCTAACCATATGGGATAAAAGCAAGGTGCTATTGGGAACTTTTTGAGGAAAAACTTGGAGAACTCTTTGGGAACCTCATGGAAACACTTAGGGAACAAGATGGGAATAAGGTAAAAAAGAAAAAAAATCCTCCTCATCTCCTTCCCAAGAAGAAAAAAACTGGACCCCTCATTAGTGCACCTTGAGCCTTTTGTTGGCTGCATGCAACTTTTGTTTCCAAAACTGTTTGCCACCATTTTTCACCTGGGCTAATACCCCTTCTTAAGAACTGGGATACCTTTTGTGTTTTGCATTAATTAAACAAGGTGTTTCCGGGGTTCTATTTTTTATTTTTTATTTTTTTCGCAATGAGCCAATTTGATTGGATCATCAGTCAAAAACATGAAACTATGGAGACACCCCAAAATAGAAGGTTCTATTTTGAATTGTAGAGTTCCCTTTGAGCCCATGTATACAGGTGAAAGGAGGACAACACTTGCCAAAGCAAATGGGATAGAAGTGAGGTGCTGTTGGGAACTCTTTGCTTTGATCACCCCTCCAAAAACAAAAAAGAAGTTTGCATGGAAAGTTGACTGTCCCAGTGGAAAGTGAACAGTGGACACTCCAATCTCCACTCCACCCCCCCCCCACCCCCCCCCCCCCCACACCCACCACAAGCCCCCCCCCCCCTCCCCCCTCATCCCCTACTTTCCTTTTCTTTCTTTGTTATATTTTT